>Ga0206854_1020_pt3 | contig 24497 bp, 24 predicted proteins | sample Alteio_BWOrgCont_50_FD_152870 | JGI IMG/M metagenome (GOLD analysis project Ga0206854, IMG submission 152870) | Enriched cells from forest soil in Barre Woods Harvard Forest LTER site, Petersham, Massachusetts, United States -... | ecosystem: Environmental > Terrestrial > Soil > Temperate forest >...
GTCGAATAATCCTTCTCTGTGGTCGCCGCATCCATGAGTTGGTGAATGGCCCGCGTCACCTCGTGTTCGCCTTCGAGTGCCAGCTTGACGGCGTCCTTGGCAAACTTGAAATGGTTCGGCGGCTTGGGAATGGCGGGAATCTCCACGCGCCCGCCGGTGTCGAGAATGTATTTGATGAATTTGTGCGCGTGCATGCGCTCCTCGGTCGCTTGCTGAAAGAAATACGCGGCGAGGCGCGGCAACCCTTCGGTGGCGAAGTGCGCGGCCATGGCGTCGTACTTGATGGAGGCCGACATTTCCATGCCGACCTGCTCGTTGAGAGCATCGATGATTTTGGGTGAGGGAAGCATGTCAGGAAGTTACGCCGCGCGCGGTTAAAAGGCCACAGTTGTTCGCAGGCCGACGACGAAAGCATCGGTCGAGCCTTTGACCCCGCTGGGGTTGACGATGTACTGGATGTCGGGCTGCACGCTCCACCAGGGCGAGATGTTCACGCGGTAGGTCGCTTCGATGACCGTCTCGCTGGTGTCCGGCGGGTTGCCCTGCAGCACATCGGCCGTCGAAAAATCCTTGCTGATGGACGAACGGCCGATGGCGAGGCCGGCCACATCCTGCGGACGACCGGGCAGGAAGCCGGTGAAATTGAAGCCCGCGTCGAAATAGCCGTCGACGAAGCTGAAACGCGTCGGCGCAAATCCGCCCCGGAAGAAGGCGCTGATCGTCTTGCCGCCACGCTTGTAGATTTCCTGGTCCGCGACCATGTAGAAGGCGTAGTTGGTGCCCTTGCCCGAAAGGCTGCCGGTCCCGAGCGCGTCCGCGGCCTGGGAATCCCACGTCGAGTAATTGCCGCGCTGGACAAACGAACCAAGCTTGTAAGTGCCGACGAGCCCGCGGTCGTTGGGCGACTGATTCAGGAGATAGCCCACCTCGGCCATGAGGAGCGCACCATCGCTGCTGTTGATGTGAAAATGCGTCCCGTGGTTGTTGTTGCCCGCAGGGTCCGAATTGTCGTCCATGCCAAAGGCGGCGGCGCGGAAGTAGAACTTGGAGACTGGCTGGATAAAGAGGCGCACGCCTGGACTGGCCACGGGATAGATCGGCGCATTGGTGAAGTTCGAGCCGATAAGTGTGAAGGCGCCAAAGGTGCCGTTGAGGAAAAGCGCGGAGCTGTCCGAAGTAAAGAATTCCGCGTCCGCGGCGAGCATGCCCACACGGAGCGAGGCCCGCTTGTCCCAAAAGCTCTGCTCCAGCCAAAGCTCCTGCAAACGGACCGTATTGTAGCCCGCAAGATTGCTCGTGTTGCTGAAGTCGCCCACGTAACGGCCGGAGAGGCTCGGACCGTAAATGTAGCCCATATTGGCATGCACGACGGCGTCCTTCCAAAAGCCGGTGATCCGCTCGATGTCCAGGTCGAGCGCGACGTTGAAAAGGCCGTCCGCGATCACGCCCTGTTTCGCGCCGCCCGAGTTGCCAAAGACTTCATCCTGATAGATCGGGGTGATGGCGATGCCCTTGTAGAGCAATTGATTGCGCAGGTCACCCCAGTCGCCGGTCAAGGTATCGCGCCGCCAGAAAGTATTCTGCGGGCCGGTCAAACCTTCAACGCCACCCGGCCCGGAAATCTCGCCGTAACCAGACTGGCCCCCGCGTCCCGCCTGGTTGCCCGTGGGGCTGGAAACGAAGGGCGAGGTAAATTGATAGGGCGCGGCCAGCGCCGTGATGGTCATCGCCGCCGTGAGAGCGCCTGCCATGAACGTAGTTCGAGTGTGTGGATGTGTCATTGGGTTGAGAGGGGTGCCGAGAAACTCCCGGGGAAATCAGGCTGCGAGCGAGGCAATCCGCTTTTCTTCCACCGGCCTCGCGGGCGCCGCCGCGCGCCGCGACTGGATGCGCACCCAGAGCCAGGCGCCACCCACATAGACGAGCGCGAGCGGCGGGATGAACAAGCCCTCCCACGAGGGATAGAGACCGAACCACAGACCGGCCCATGCGGGGATGGTGAGCGACGGGATCGGATGAATCGGCAGCCAGCCGACGGTCTGGAAGAGCCGTGTGGTCGAGCCGAGGAAGGTGACCATGATCGACACGACGAGCACGCCGGTGACGACGAGCAGTTTCCGATACGGCAGCTTCGCGCCAAACTTGAAAATCGACAGCCCGACCACACCGATGAACGTCGTGGCGGCGAGCACCCCCACGACCACCGGCCACGTGCTGCCCTCGAGCAGCAGCGACTGCATGAAAAGCGTGGTCTCGAATCCTTCGCGATAGACCGTGAGGAAACCGACGCCGAGTAGCGCCAGCCATTCCCAGCGCGTGGCCACGGATTGCTGCGAGGCCTTGGAAAGCGAGCGCAACTTGGCATTCCAGCCGACCCAGTAAAATTTGTGGAAGACCCAATTGGTCACCATGAGCAGGATGAACACGGCCAGGATCGAAACCACGGCTTCGAGCTTTTCGCCGTAGCGCGCGAGCGAATGGATGAGCGTCTTCGAGAGCCAGAACGTGAGCGCGCTGGCGGCCAGGGCGAGCCACGCGCCGGAACTGACCCAGCGCCGCGTATCGCGGTTTTCCGCGCCGCGCAAGCCGGCGAGCAGCGCGGCGAGGACGATGACAGCTTCAAGACCTTCGCGGGCCACAATGGAGAAGGAGGTGAAAGCGATCGTCGCCGGCGAAACGGAGACGCGCAGCAGGCCCACCGATTCATCGAGCGCCTGGAGCGTGCGCTCGTAGCCGTCAGTCAGTTCTTCGATCGGCGCGCGGCGATCGAGCAGAGCCTTGATTCCAGGCTCACCCGCGCTGCCATCGAGGAAGCTGCGTTCCGTCCGGCGGCCGAGTTCCGGGTTGCGCGGCAGGACGCGCACCTCGATTTCCGAGTCGAAAGACGTGTAGGCATCGAGGCGCAGCGATTCCGCTTCCTCCCAGCGATCCGCCTTGGCGGCAGCGAGGGAATCGATCAGCGCGGTGCGCACTTCCAGCGCCGTCTCCTCGATGACATCGTTCCTGGCGCCCGCACGACGCGCACTAAGCTGAAATTTGTCTTCGAGCAACCCGGCTGCGGTCTTGGAACTGTCCTCCACGGCCTCGACGGGCGCGAGCCGATGGATGCGCAGGGCCATGGCCTCCAGCGCCTCGTGCAATGGCTGGTGGAATTGCGCGAAGGCCTCAGCGCGATCGCGCCGCCAGACGGGCGCGAGTTCATTGGCCAGCGCCTGCGCCTGCTCGGTGAATTGCCGCGCTTCGCGATATTCGAGCGCGATGGTGATGTGGCCATTGACCACGCCGTTGCGATATTCCCTGGGCACGAGCTTGACGAAGCGCACGAGCAGCCGCTCGAGGCGGGTAACGTCCTCGGCCTTGAGCAAATTCGGCAGCGTGGCTTCGACGGTGTTGCGCCATTCCGCCAGCACCGCGCGGCTCGCCTCGGAATCGTACGGCGCGGTGACCTCGGGATGCTCGGGAAGTTTCAACGCGGCGACCGGGAGGCCGGCCGCTTGCAGCAATTCCGCCGGGAAGCTGGCGAGAGACAGCACCTCCGCCGTGACGGCGTCGAGAAAGGCCTCGGTCGCTTCGCCATTGGCCGCGCCCGCTTGGAGGAAATCGAGCAACTGCCGGACGCGCATGACCTGCCAGGTAAGATCCTCGCGCACCAGCACCTGGCCGATCTCCGGCTGCCCCACCTTCTCGGGCGGCTGCTGGAGAAGCAGCGCGCCGTCGACGGCATTCGCATATTTCGGCAGCGCGATGACGGAACGCCAGTCGCGCGCTTCGATGACCCTCCCCGCGCGCTGCCGCTGCAGCATCTCCAGCGCGGCAATGTGCTGAAGCAGCCCGCGCGTCATCCCGATTTGCCGCGGCATCTTCGCCCCGGCGAGCGTCTTCAAAGCGCCGTCCACGATCCGGCGGGCGGCCGGGCTCTGCAGGCCGGGCCGCAGATCTTGCAATTCTTTCTCCGGCGCGCGCTCCGGCGCGATTTCCGTCCCCGCATACACGTCGAGTAGCACCTCGTTCAGCCGAAGTTGCGCGGCCGTAAAATCCTCGGTGATTTCCGCGGAGGCGGAGGCGGAGAACGCCAGCAAGACCAGCGCTCCGGCCATGGATCGGATTCGGAAAAGGACGTTCATGCGAGCAGTGGCGCGGGCTTTGGATCAAGCCAGGATGGGCTTCGGCGGCAGTTTCAAATTTAGCAGCGCGACCACTTGCTTGAGCTTCGGGACGAGCTGGTCGGTGAGGCTCTTGGCCTGGTAGGCCATCTCCTCGATTTCGAGAATGGTGAGCTTGCTGCCCTTGTGCTCGCGCTCATCCACGTGGTTCAGGAAACTCATGATGCTCGCGTAGTCGCTCTGCAACCGCTTCGCCAGCGAGGCGTCCTTCTTTGCGACTTCGGGCATGATCGCGTTGTAGGTCAGCTGGAGGCTCGACATGATGCCGCGCATGTCGATCACGCGGCTTTCGGCCACATAACGGCCGATCGCGGCATTGGGGTTGTAGCGCGAGTCCTTCCAGTCCTCGAAATAGCCGTTGAGCGTCGGGGTCATCCAAACGAGGGCGCCCACGCATTCATCGAGCGTCGGCTGCCAGCTCTTGCTCAGCTCGAGCAATTGATCCATGCGCCGCGCGCATTCCTTCGCCGACGAAGTCAGCACTTCCGCACGGGGCACCACCTTCGCGCCACGGGCCTTGGCGACCGCTTCCGGGGAAAGCTGCACGATGAAATTCGCCTTCGTGCCCCAGAGCGCCGGCTCCATCACGTAGTGGAAGAGATTGCCGTTGCGGTCGATGATCGTCTTGCCGGATTCCGTCTTCAGCACGAGCGACGAAGCGGGCGTGTCGGTCGTCGCTTCGGACTTCGGCACGCCGGCATCGAGATCGTTGTCAAATTGCACGAAGCGCTTCGTGCCGGCGGTGATGCCTTCGATGGTCTCGTAGCCGTTGTTGTGAATGATGCGGTAGTCGCCCTGCATCTTCGCGACCAACCCGAGCAGCGCGTCGCCGTTGCTCAGCACCGCCTTGTTGTAGTCGCCGCCATTGGCCTGAACGATCTTGTCGTAAGCCTCCGCGTTGGCGAGATAGTCGTGCGAAGCCTTGTCCATCGCCGTCACCTTGGTGACCAGATAGGACTTAATGGCCGCCAGATCGGCGCCCTCGGCGTGCGCGGTCGTCCATGTTGCGCTGGCCCCGGTCAAAAGCGCCGCCAGCACCACTACTTTCCCCCGCCTCCAGTCCTTGAACTTGAGAAGACGGTCGAAAGCGTGGGCAAAAAGGGGTGTCATAGAGGGCATAGCTTCGCCGCTCCCGGCAATCCCCGCTCCCTCCGCCTTGCGCTAGATTTGCTCGGAATTGCGCCGCTTGCCGGTCACCCAACACTCAGTTTACTGCGCACGATGCTCGGCTAGAAAGCGCACAATCTCACGATTGTAGACACCGGCGTAGGCCATGGCTTCGGACACGTGCGGGTCGGTGCAACCATGGGACAGACGTTGAGAACGCGGCAATCCCGCGACCAACGGCCTTTCGTATTCCGAGACGCCCACCTCGGTGGCGGCGCGCCCGCCGGCGACATAAATCTTCAGATGCCCGGAGTGAATATCGTGATGCGCTTCGCGGCGCGCGGCCTCTGACGAAAGCTGGCCGATATATGGCGTGGAGACACATGCCGGAACGAGCAGCGCCAAGAGAAGCAGCGAGAACCCTGTCAGTTTCCGAGGAATGTTGGCCATGCAGCCGGGCGAGTTTAACCGTAGAAACGGCGACCTCTACGCGCTCATGGCCTGGGCGATACTGTCGAACCACGCCGTGCGCAGCTCGGCGAGCGGCCAGGCGAAGGTGGTCCCATTGGCCGTGATCTTCAGCAAGTCGCCGCCCACGGTGCCGATGCGTCGCGCGGGAATGCCGCGGAGTTCGAGCAGCATCAGGATGGGCGCGACATCGGTCGGCTTCACGCTGAGCACGATGCGGCCCTGCGTTTCGTTGAAGAGCAGTTGGTCGAGGCGCAGGCCGGAGTTGCCGAGGTCGACGACGGCGCCGAGGGGCAGCAGCGGCGGATTCGGATGCGCGAGAATCGACTCGGCCAGCGCGACGCCCAGGCCGCCCTCGCTCAGGTCGTGCGCGCTCTTCACGAGCCGCGATTTGATGAGCGCACGGAGGGCATCGTGCACAGCGCGTTCCGTGGCGAAATCCAGCGCCGGGACAGGGCCCACTTTCTGGCCATGAACGACCTTGAGAAAGTGCGAAGCACCAAGTTCGTCCCCAAATCCGCCGATCAGCACGATGGCGTCGCCCTGCGCCTGGAAATACGACACGGTGACGTGCTTTTGGTCCTCGATGAGGCCGACCATGCCGACCGTCGGCGTCGGATCGATCGCCCCCGCCGGGCTCTCGTTGTAAAGGCTCACATTGCCGCCGGTCACCGGCACGTCGAACGCGCGGCAGCCTTCGGCCAGGCCCTCGACGCTCTCGCGCAATTGCCAGAAATTCTCCGGTTTGTGCGGGTTGCCGAAGTTCAGGTTATCGGTCACCGCCAGCGGCGTCGCGCCGGCACACGCGAGATTGCGCGCCGCCTCGGCGATGGCGATGCGGGCGCCCTGGCGCGGATCGAGCGCGCAGTAGAGCGCGTTGCAATCGCTCGTCGCGGCCAGCAACTTGTTCGCCTCGCGCACGAGAAAAACTCCCGCATCCGAACCGGGCAGCACCACGGTGCCGGCGCGCACTGTGTGGTCGTATTGCCGATAGACCCAATTCTTTGAGGCAATGCTCGGGTGGGCCAGCAAGGCCAGCAGCGCGGCGTGATTGTCCGTCTCGGGCAGCTTCGCGAGATCGAGTTGCGGCGGCACCGGCTTCGCCCTGGCCTCACGGTCATAAAGCGGCGCTTCGTCGGCCAGTTGGCGTGCCGGAATTTCGGCCACGACCTGGCCGTGGTTGAGCACGCGCATCATGCCGTCGTCCTTGACCACTCCCACCTCGGCATACGGCAGGTCCCACTTCTCGAAAATATCGCACACCGTCTGTTCGTGGCCTTTCTTGACGATGATGAGCATGCGCTCCTGCGATTCGCTGAGCATGATCTCGTAGGGCGTCATGCCGGTTTCGCGCTGCGGGACTTTGGCGAGGTCGATTTCCACGCCCGTGCCCCCGCGACTGGCCGTCTCGCAAGTGGAACACGTGAGCCCCGCCGCTCCCATATCCTGAATGCCGGCCACAGCATCGGTGGCGAGCAGTTCCAGGCAGGCTTCGAGCAGCAATTTTTCGCGGAAGGGATCGCCGACCTGCACCGCCGGGCGGTCTTCCTTCGATTCTTCCGTGAGGTCGCGCGAGGCAAACGCGGCGCCCGCCAACCCATCACGGCCCGTTTCCGCCCCGACGTAAAAGACCGGATTGCCGACACCCTTCGCCGCGCCGCGGGCGATCTGCTCGTGCCTGAGGATGCCGAGGTTGAAGACGTTGACCAGCGGATTGCCGTCGTAGCTTTCGTCGAAATAGATCTCCCCGCCGATGGTCGGGATGCCGATGCAATTGCCGTAATGCGCGATGCCGGAGACCACCCCGGCAAACAGCCGGCGGTTCGTTTTGACGTTTGCGCCGTCGCCCGTGATCGGCCCGAAACGCAGCGAGTTCAGCGAAAAGACCGGCCGCGCCCCCATGGTGAAGATGTCGCGAATAATCCCGCCCACACCTGTCGCCGCGCCCTGAAACGGCTCGACCGCGCTCGGGTGATTATGGCTCTCCATCTTGAAAGCGATTGCCCAGCCATCGCCGACGTCGATCACGCCGGCATTCTCCTCGCCCGCTTTCACGAGCACCCGCTCGCCGGTCGTCGGAAACTTGCGCAGTTCCTTGCGCGAATTCTTGTAGGAGCAGTGCTCGCTCCACATCACGGAGAAGATGCCGAGTTCGGTAAAGTTCGGCTCGCGTTTCAGGATCGACTGGATGCGCGCGTATTCGTCAGGCGTCAGGCCGTGCTTGGCGGTGAGTTCGGGAGTGATCTTGGGGTCAGCAGGGATGGTCATTGGAGCAAATGCAAACTGAGGCCGACGTTTTCCGACACCATGAAAAATGTCGGGTGCAAAGATTGAAATCCCTGATCGAATGTCACCAACTGCATGTCTCCGGCCGTGGCGAATGCGGCAAGGTAGCGGTCTGTCCAAGTCTTGTGGGAGGATGATGCGCCATTCGTCCACTCGCGCCAGTACTGTTCGGTTTTTGCAGGCTCAGCCGCAAAAATTACCCGCGCATCGTCGAGAAATCTTCCATACGTGCGCCACGCCTCCGTTTGGATTTGCACGGCCTTTTGCATGATGCCCGAGTTTGTGAGATGACGCAGCAGTGCCATTTGCGTTGTTCTGCAAAATGCGCAGGAATTGTCATCTTGCGCGTCGAACCACGCCTTTGCCGCCGCGTGATGCACGTGCGTGGAAAGAGCAAGTGCCACCCAGACGTTTGCGTCGAGCAGATTAATCCCAGAGGCTGGCATCGAGTTCGTCGTGCGTCGGATTGATCACCTCGCCGGGCACCCCTTGTATCAGCGGCAACTGGATTCGCTCGCGCCTCGGACTTTCAGTAGCATCGGGCACGTCGGATTTCAAAATGGTCAGGAGCCCATTCCCATGTTCCGGCAGATTGACGGGTTCGCGCGGTACAATCTTCCCGTGATCGATAGTAACTTCGATGGTCGTGAAACTCATAAATTCCAATGTAGCGTCAGGATTGCTGGGAAAAAGTTCCGATTTCCGGACGCCTCACGCCGCCTTGAGGACGCCGAGGGTGGTGAGGACGGACTCAAAAATGATGCGCCCGTCGGTGCTCCCGAGGCGCGGATCGCAGGCCCGCTCGGGGTGCGGCATGAGGCCGAAGACGTTGCGCGCTTCATTGACGATCCCGGCGATGTTTTCGAGGGAGCCGTTGGGGTTGGCCGCATCGGTGGCCGCCCCACCGGCATCCACATAGCGCAGCACGATGCGGCCCTCGCGATTCAAGGTGCGGATGGTCGCGGCATCGGCCACGTAGCCGCCTTCGCCATGGGCGATGGGGATGCGCAAGGCCGCGCCGGTGCGGGCCAGGTGCAGGAAGGGATTCGCGATATTTTCCACCCGCACATGCTGGTGCTGGCAGACGAAGTGCAGCGAGCGGTTGCGAATGAGCGCCCCAGGCAGCAGGCCGGCCTCGCAAAGAATTTGGAAGCCGTTGCAGATGCCGACGAGCAGTTTCCCGGACGCGGCGTATTCCTTCACGGCCTGCATGATCGGCGAAAACCGCGCGATGGCCCCGCAGCGCAGATAGTCGCCATAGGAAAATCCGCCCGGCAGAACGACGAGGTCGTAGCCGGCGACGGAGGCATCCTTGTGCCAGACGAAGTCGGTGGTGATGCCAAGCTCGGAGAGGGCGAGGACGCAGTCCTGATCACAGTTGGAACCGGGGAAGCGGATGACGGCAGCTTTCAAGGAGTAATTGATGGTTGAGAGTGGATGGTTGATAGACGCCGCAGGTTTGCGAGAGCGATATTCGCTTGGAACCTGGGCAATAAATGATGCGCCGGAGGAGTTGGCCAGCGAATGACGCGGATGACACGAATGGAAAGGCCCTTAATTCGCGTCGTTCGTGTCATTCGCTGGCCTTTTTCACAGGCTCTTAATGTCCCAGGTCGTGGGCGATCTTCCGGAAGCGTTTTTCGTTGTTGTAGTCGGTGACCACGAAGAAGGCGTGGATGATACCCGGAATCCCTCCCAGGAGAGTCAGGATGATGCTGATGAAAAAACTCGTGATCCGGCCAGTGAGGAGCACCGCGACCGGCGGCAAGAAGAGACAGAGCAGGTAGAGCAAGGCGGTATACATGGATCTCGGTGAGGATGAAACCTCGCGGCGGCGACCGGCCCGGTCAACTTTCCAGGACCAGCTTGTAGTCCTCGATCACAGGATTGCTGAGGAGGTCGCGGCAGACCTCGTGGAGCTGCGCCTCGGTCTGCGAGCCGTCGAGTTCCAGCTCGATAAATTTGCCGACCCGCGCGGAGGTCACCGCCGGCAGGCCGTGGTGATGGATCGCATCGCGCACCGCCACCCCCTGCGGGTCGAGCACACTTTGCTTGGGCAACACGATGACTTTGGCTTTCATAGGCCGGGCAGACTACGGACGCCGCGCGCGCCTGCCAACGGGAATTTTCTCCCGCGCGGCCCGCAAAAATTTGCCGGGTGACAAGCGCCGCGTGCTTTGCTTATCGTGCCGCATGATTTGGAAACTCCGCCCGCTTGCGGGCCGCCTCGCATTTGTCTGTTTATGCGCCTCCGCGGCTGCCGCAGTGGCCCCGCTCACCCCCGAAGAAATGTCTGCCGCCGCGCGCATCGATGGGCTGTCCATCCCCATGCCCGGCGAATTCATGGCTTCGCTCAACAAGCTGGGCAAGCTGGACTGGACGAAGAAATTTCGCATCCCCATCGGGACCAGCTACACGAGTCGCCCGCAGATGGCCCTGAATCTCGGCGGATTGATCGCCGACGGCTACATTGCCATCGAGGCCGAGGACTCGCAGCAGGTGAAAAATATCGGGCGCGACGTGCTGACCCTCTCCACGGCGCTCGGCGTGAGCAAGGATGTGCAGGCGCGCGGCGGCAGCATCATCGGCTTTGCCGAGCACAGCCAGTGGGACCAGCTCAAGGAAGAGCTCGAAGCCACGCAAAATGAGGTCAAGCAATCCATGACCGAGGCCAAGGACCAGGATCTCGTCACGCTCGTGACGGTCGGCGGCTGGTTGCGCGGCATGGAAGTGATCAGCGGCCACATTGCGGCCCACTACACCGAAACCGGCGGCAAATTGCTCCGCCAGCCGGGCATCATCAACTTCCTCAACCAGCGTCTTGAACAACTGCCCGACAAGATCAAGGACGATGCCAGCGTCAAGACGGTGAAAAAGAAAATGACCGACCTCGAAAAGCTCATTGCCTTTCCGCTCGACAAGGCGCCGACCGCCGATGAGGTCAAGGAGCTGAACAAGCTCACCGCCGACGCGGTCAAGGAAATCTCCAAGAAACAAAAATGAAACGCCTGCTCCTGACCCTCGTCTGCGCTCTTTTCACCGCGGCCGCGCTGCACGCCGCCAGCGACGGCGAAGTGGCCGCGCGCCGCACCGCCCTCGATATTGCCGGGGCCTTCACCAACGACGGTTTCAAGCTCCGCGACGGAAGCTGGGCCGGCAACTTCGCCCCCGGCAAGCCCAAGCTCCTCCAGGTGAATCTTTATGCCGGCAACCAGTATTGGTTCACCCTCGGGGCGACTCCGCCCGCGAAAAAAGTGCTGATCACCATCTTCGACGAGACGGGCAAGGCCGTGGAGAGCGATCCCTTCCAGGATACCTCCGTCGCCGCGGCCGGTTTTTCGCCGCAGAATAGCGGCACGTTTTTCATCAAAGTCGAGATCGTGGACGGCGCAGCGGCGGACTTCTGCCTCGTCTACAGCTACAAGTAGCCAATGCCATTCGAATCTGCACCTACCACGGAAGGCATGGGCGGACACCGCGTCACCCAGTTCTCCATCTTTCTCTCGAACCGCGTCGGCGCGCTGCTCGACGTGGTGCGGGTGCTCAACGAGCGCAACATCCACGTCCTGGCGATCAGCGTGCAGGACTCGGCGGACACGGCCATCGTGCGCATCGTGGTCAGCGATCCCGAGAGCGTGCAGCAGATGTTCATCGAGCACGCCATCCCCTTCTCCATCTGCGATCTGGTCGTGGTGGAACTGAAGGAGGGCGCTACGGAACTCGGCCGCCTCCTCGCCGCGCTGCTCGCCGCCGAGTGCAATATCTTCGGCAGCTACGCGCTCATCACCCGCCCGCGTGGCCGCCCCGCTCTCGCCCTCCACGTCGAGGACAACGAGTGCGCGGTCTCCGTGCTGCAATCGCAGCAGTTTACCATCCTGAGCCAGTCGGATATCTCGCGCTGAGTGGAGGTGTGAGAGTTGATGGTTGAGAGTTGATCGCCGCACCTTGGCGTCCGGACGCTCCCGCAGGACGTGGCGAGCGCCCTTATTTCAAAAAACGTCCGTCATCCTGAGCGGAGTGTAACGCAGTCGAAGGATCTCGCGCAGTCATGGGAGATCCGCAGGCTCTCAAGTGGTGTCACATCCGTCTCCCGGGCTCGAGCCAAAACCGCTCAAATCACCCCTGCCTCAGCGAGTTGCACCAGCAGGGCCGCATGCTGGTCATAATGGTAATGGTGCGCGTGGAACCCAAGCGCCCGCGCGGTCTCGATATTCGGCAGCAGATCATCAATGAAAAATGTGCTCGCCGGCTCAAGGCCGTGCTGCCTTGTGGCGATCTCGTAAATGGCGCGCCCGGGCTTGGAAGTCTTTGCCTCGTAGCTGTAAATTCCCGCGGTGAACCGCTGGAAAAAGGGATAGCGGCGAAAGACGTATTCGCGGTGGATGTCGTTCGTGTTGCTCAGGAGATAGAGCGGAAAGCGGCCGTGCAACTGCTCGACCAGCGCGACCATCGGCTCGTTCGGCACGAAGATGTCCTCCCACGCCGCGATGAAATCGGCTTCCGTCCCGCGGTAACGCAGCACGTCGAAGACACCACGCAAAAACGCCGCGCGATCGCACTGCCCGTCTTCATACGCGGCTTTGACCTGATCGATGCGCGCCATCACCTCCGCCGGATCACGCACCTCGCCCTGCGCCGCCAACTTTCGCAACACGATGGAAAAATCGAACTTGAGCAGGACATTGCCAATGTCGAAAAGAAAAGCACGGATCATGCGGCGGCGTGTGTCGGGTGTTGAGCAGCGGGTGTCAAGCTGGCAGCGGCGTGGCGTCTCAGCAGCCGGCCACCCCTTCTTTTTCATTTTCTTGTTCATCTTCATTTTCTCCGTCCCTTCCACGTTTCTGGAAAATGAAGATGAAAATGAAAAAGAATAAGAGTCTTCTGGTGGCCCGCGCTTTCCACTTGGGACCACCGCGTGCCGTGAGATTCAAATAAAACCCACGCCTGCACGCTCGACACCGCGCAACAGAGCCGATACAGACACCCCCCATGAGTTCCCAGACCCCACGCGATTTCACTCCGGATTCGGGCGGCCCGACGGACGTTGCCCCCCTTGGCCGCAGTGGTCCCAAACCTCCGCACGAACAAACCGCAGGCGAAGGCCCGCAGTACGATTGGGAGGCCATCGCAAATGAGCCCGCTTTCGCCGAGCTGCAGGCCGCGAAGCGCCGCTTTATCGTGCCGGGCACGATCTTCTTCCTCGCCTACTACATGGCGCTGCCCATCCTCGTCGGCTTCTTTCCAGCGATCATGAAGGCAACTGTGATTGGCAAGATCAACTGGGCTTATCTCTTCGCCCTTTCCCAATTTATCATGACGTGGGCTCTCTCCGCCATCTACGTGCGCACCGCGCACCGTTGGGATGAAATGAACGCCGCTCTTCTCGCCAAATATATCCGCCCCTGAACATGATTCTCGCTGCTTTTCAGTTTACGCCCGCGCTGGGCATGTTTCTCGCCTTCGTCGCGCTCACGCTCGTAATCACTTACTTTAGCGCGCGCAAGGCAACCGGCTCCGCGGCTTATTTCGCTGCCGGTCGTTCCATCAAAGGCTGGCAGAATGGCCTCGCCGTCGCCGGCGACTACATGAGCGCGGCGAGCTTCCTCGGCATCTCGGGCATCATCTGCCTCAAGGGCTACGACGGCTTCATGTATTCCGTCGGCTTCCTCGTCGCGTATCTTACCGTGCTCTTCCTCGTGGCGGAACCGCTGCGCAATGTCGGCAAATACACGATGGCCGATCTGCTCGCCTTTCGCATGAGCCCGCGCCCCGTGCGCGCGCTGGCCTCGCTGAGCACGCTCACGGTCTCGACGTTTTACATGATCGCGCAGATGGTCGGCGCGGGCGGCATTATCGAGCAGTTGATCGGTGTTCCCTTCGCCCCGGCGGTCATCGGTGTGGGCGTTCTCATGCTCGTCTACGTCGTCTTCGGCGGCATGCTGGCAACGACCTGGGTGCAGATCATCAAGGCGATCCTGCTCATGGGCGGCGCCTTTGCTCTCAGCATCATGGTGCTGAGCAAGCACGACTACAGCCTGTCCACTTTCTTCGAGCATGTTTCCGCGGCGACCTACTCCGGGACCAAGCCGGCCGTGAATCTGCTCAATCCCGGCCTGGCCTACGGCGCTACGGCGAAGAATCCGTACGGTGCGTTGGACTTCATCTCGCTCGCACTCGGCCTGGTGCTCGGCACCGCGGGGCTTCCCCACATTCTCGTCCGCTTCTACACCGTCCCGGACGCCAAAACGGCGCGCCATTCCGTCGTTTGGGCCACGGCCATCATCGGCGTCTTCTACGTGCTCACCACCTTCTTCGGCTTCGGCGCGGCAACGCTGCTGAAGATGAGCGACATCCCGCTCGATGCGAAGGGTCTGCCCAATGGCAACATGGTCGCCCCCATCCTCGCTCACGTGCTCGGCGGCGAATTGTTCTTTGCCTTCATCAGCGCGGTTGCTTTCGCCACCATCCTCGCGGTGGTCGCCGGGTTGACCATGAGCGCCAGCACGTCCTTCGCTCACGATTTCTACAGCAACGTGATCCATCACGGGAAAGAGCCCAAACCGGGGCAGGAAGTCCGCGTTGCACGGATCACCGCCTTCTTCGTCGGCGCCGCGAGTATCGCGCTTGCCATCAAACTGGGCTCCAGCGTCAATGCCGCCATGCTCGTTGGTCTCGCCTTCTCGGTGGCCGCCTCCGCGAACCTGCCGGTGATCTTGTTTTCGGTCTATTGGAAGCGATTCAATACCATGGGCGCCTGTGCGGGTCTGAGCGTCGGCCTTCTCTCGTCGATCGTCCTGATTCTGCTGAGCAAGAATGGCCTCTACCCACCTCCGGCGGTCCCGCCATTCCCTCTGGCCAATCCAGGCATCGTCAGCATTCCGCTCGGCTTCCTCGCGGCGATCGTCGGCACCCTTTGCACCCGCGAACCCAGCGCCGAAGCCAAGTTCATTGAACTGACTGTCCGCGCCGCCACCGGCCTCGGAGCAGAGAAAGCCTCGGCGCACTGAGCGACTTGGGATTTGCCTGCTGCCTGTGTTTGGCCTCGTCACGATCAAGACACCGCTTAGCACGAAGAATCTGAGCAGCGCCAAGCAACTTGAGACAGCGTGTCGGCTTTACGCCGCCGATAATCATGGCCGATTCCCCGATGATCTTGAGGAATTGGTGCCCGACATCATTCCTGATGGGGGGCTATCGAAGTTGCGCTACATGATTCCCGGCCAAAAGGATGAACCGACAGGCTTCACGGATTGGCTCTATTTCGGCGCCGGATTTACCGCGGAAAACCCACCTCCTCTGCTGCTCGCTTCTCCACATTTGATCACAAGACAGAACGATCACCTTCGGTTGTACATTGAGGGCCACGGACAAGGCTCGGTCAACAGGGAAGCAGTCTACCAGCAACTTCTCTCCGAGACGAACCGCCAGATACGAGCCCTGCACGAGTCGCGGCGATCAGAGCATCCGCCAACAATGCCTGTCGAGTAACCGGCGCATTCATTCGCGCACAGCGCCTTGCGCGACGGAAATAACTGCGGCATCGTGGTGCGCATGCGGTCGATCAAATACTACGTTTACAAAGAGCCGCCCTATTACGTGGCCCAATGTTTGAACGTCGAGGTCTCCAGCTTTGGCGACACCGTGGAGGAGGCCATTCGCAATCTCAAAGAAGCCGTCGAACTCTACTTTGAAGACAATCAAGCCGTCGAATTCCGCGCGGTCGAAGAGGTGCTGCTTGGCGAAGGCATGGTAAATGCCTAGACATTGCCGTGCACCTTAAAAACTCTTCAAGCGCGTGTCATTCTGAGCGGAGTGTCGTCGCGGGCGTAGGTGGCGACGACACGGAGTCGAAGAATCCCGCATTTCCGGAAAGAGCCTCCGCACGTAATTCGAGGGATTCTTCGACTGCGTTCCGACCCGCCTGCGCCCCGCTCGGAACTCCGCTCAGAATGACACAACTGATTTTGGAGTTGAAAGGTGCGTGACACGCTCGAAGCACCGCAGGTCGGCAGAGGGGAGTGGGAAATACGAGGCGCCACCATTATCTCCATCATCAAACAATCCGGCCTGAATCGGAGCCTGTTCTCATGAGCGTGATCCGCCATCTCTATTTCCACATCCCCTTCTGCCCGAAGCTCTGCCCGTATTGCAGCTTCTACGTCGAAACGGGTTCGAAAAACAAAACGACGCAATTTCTCGACGCCCTGCTGCGCGAGGTGGAGGCGGCCCAGGCGGCTCACGATCTTCGCCCGGAAACGATCTACTTCGGCGGCGGCACGCCGAGCGCGCTGACCTGCGAGCAACTGGAATACTTGCTCGGCGGGCTGCGCGCGCGGCTCGACTTGAGTTCGTTGCGCGAGTGGACTTTCGAGGTGAACCCCGCGACCGTTCGCGCGGATAAAGCGCGACTTTTGCGCGAGGCAGGTGTCACGCGCATCAGCCTCGGCGTGCAATCGTGGGACGACGCGCTGCTCAAAACGCTCGGTCGCATCCACAACGCCGCGCAGGCAGAAAAGACTTACGAAGTCCTGCGGCATGCGGGTTTCGCGAATATCAATATCGACCTCATGTTTGCCGTCCCCGGCCAGACGCTCGCGCAATGGCAGGCCACGCTTGCCCGCACCATCGCGCTGCGGCCCGAGCACGTTTCCTCCTACTGCCTCACCTACGAGGAGGACACGGCCTACTTCCGCCAGCTCCAACTCGGCACTTTCCGCCAGGACGACGATCGCGACGCCGACCTCTTCGAGACGACGATCGATACCCTGACCACCGCCGGCTTCGACCACTACGAGATTTCCAACTACGCGCGGCCCGGCCACGAGTCCGCGCACAATTTCGCCTACTGGCGCGGCGCGGACTATCTCGGCTTCGGCCCGAGCGCGTTTTCCACCGTCGGCCTGCGCCGCTGGCAAAACGTGCCCGACACCGCCGCCTACACGCGACGCATCCTGGCCGGCGAAAGCACCACGCACTTCACCGAGGAATTGAGCGGAACCACGCGCGAAGGTGAAATCGCCGCCTTCGCCATGCGCACCCGCGACGGCATCGCCACCGGTGCGCTCGGGCGCTGGAGCGAGGAAATGCGGGAGTTTCACGAACTCGGTTTCCTCGAGGATCGCGCCGGACGCACCGTGCTCACCCGCCGCGGCAAACTGATGGCCGATTCCGTGGCGGAAGTCTTCGTGTAAAGTGACAACGGATTTTGACGTCGCCATCGTCGGCGCGGGGCCGGCGGGATCGGCTTGCGCGGCCGTTTGCGCGCAGGCGGGCTGGCGCACCCTGCTCATCGAGAAGGCGCGTTTTCCGCGCGACAAAGTGTGCGGCGATTGCCTCAATCCCGCGTGCTGGCCGATCCTCGAACGGCTCGGCGTCGCCGACCGGGTGCGCGCGCAACCGCACGCCCAACTCGCCCAGATCACTTTCATCAGTCCACGCGGACGCGAACTGCACCTCCCGCTCACGCCTTCGGATACGGGCGAAATCGCCATCCCCCGACGGCTGTTCGACGCCGTGCTGCTCGACCGCGCACGCGAACTGGGCGCCGAAGTGCGCGAGGAGACCGCGCTCACCGCGCTGGAGAAAGGCTGGCGTTTGCAGACAACCAGCGGCGCCTTTTCTGCCCGCCACCTCATCGCCGCGGATGGGCGCAATTCCACCGTCGCGCGCCTGCTCGGGCTGCTGCCGGGGGCGGCGCGGGACCGCATCGGCTTGCAGGCGCATCTCGCGGCGCCCCCGGAAATGCGCCAGCGCGTGGCCATGCATTTTCTGCCGTTCGGATACTGCGGCACGAACGACGTGGGCCACGGGCAGATCGTGCTTTGCCTCGTCGCGCGGCCCGAGCGCCTGCCCGATTTGAAATCATGGGCCGCCAGCCGGTTCGTCATCCCGGACGACGTGGAATGGCGCACGATCACACCCCTGAGCCGCGCGCCCATCCCACCCGCGCACGACCATCTTCTCATCACTGGCGACGCCGCCCGCGTGGTCGAACCCTTCACCGGCGAAGGCATCTACTACGCGCTGGCCTCCGGCGAACTGGCCGCCCGCCATTTGCTGGCCGGCGACCTGCCTGGCTACGCCGCGGCCCACGCCCGGCTTTACCGCGGACGCCTTTGGGTCAACCAATTGGCCCGCGCCGCGGTGCTGCACCCGTGGCTCGCCGATGGCATCCTCGAATGCGCCCACCACTTCCCCGGCGCGCTGCGTTTCCTCACCGGCAAAGTCATCGGCTCTGCCGTGGCTGCTTGAGCTGACGTAGAACCTCCACCATTGTCCCCAACACCGTGCAAATAAAACTCCTCGCCTTCGCCCAGGCTCGCGACCAGCTCGGTTGGTCCGAGCGCGTGGTCGATTGCGCTCCCGGCGAGACCCCACGCTCCATCCTCCGACGCGTCGCGCCCGCGGCTTCGCCGGAAGGTTGGCGCGTCGCCGTGGATGAAGAATACCAGGCTTGGGACACACCACTCGGCGCCGCCCGCGAGATCGCCCTCATTCCACCCGTGAGCGGCGGCTGACCATGGACAAACAGATCGTCTTCACCACCGCGCCGATCGTCATCCCCTCACCCGCCCTGCCCTCGCGCGAGATCGGCGCCAGCGTCGAGTTCCAGGGCATCGTCCGCGAACTCGAACAAGGCCAGTCGCTCACCGGGCTCCACTACGAAGCGCACGAATCCATGGCCCGCCGCCATCTCGAGCGCATCTTCGATGAATTGTGCGCCACCCACCCGTGTGCGGCCGTCGTGTTCATTCACCGCCTCGGCTGGGTGCCAGTAGGCGAAGCCTCCCTCTTCGTCCGCGTCCTGGCCGCCCACCGCGGCGAAGCCCTCCGTTTCCTCGCCGAATCCATCGACCGCCTGAAAGCCGACGTGCCGATCTGGAAACGCGCGTAGCGCGCATCCCCTCTTTTTCATTTTCTTTTTCTCCTTCATATTCCCCGGACGGGAATTCGGCGGGGAGAAAATGAAGATGAATAAGAATAAGAAAAAGATTCCCGCCGCTCAGAGATCCGCCGGCGTGTTCACGTTGCGGAACAACGCCCGCTCCTCGTCTGCCAGCGCGTACGGAACTACCAATCCCAGCTCCAAGCCCCGCCGGACCAACCGCTGCATCGACCAATCCGTCGTCGCAAGTTGCTCCTCGATCACCGGCTGCATTGCACTCGGATACACCGCAGCGAGCGGTTCAAATCGGCCACCATCCTGTGGCACCACACCGCGCCCCGTGCGTCCGGCAATTTCCAGCAGACGCGCCAGAAACGTCGCGCTCATCCACGGCAAATCGATCGCCAGCACGCACAGCCAATCCGTCTCCATTCTCCGGCTCGCTGCTTCGAGCCCGGCCAGCGGACCGCAACCGGGGTGCAAATCCTCCAGCACTTCAAACCCCGCGCCGGCGTAAGGCCCATCGCGCTTTCCCGAGATGAGAATCTCCCGCGGTCGCAGCGCGGCCAGCGTCGCAAGCTGCCGCTCCCACAGCGCCTGCCCGGCCACCAGCACCCCCGCCTTGTCGCGCCCCATGCGCCTCGATTCTCCGCCCGCGAGCAGCACGGCGCTGAACGCGGGAATTCCCATTGGCGGGAGCGGAGATTTGGCGGCATCTTTCACCAGCCCCGAATGTCAGACGAGCCCTCCATCACCATCCAGCACCTTTTCATCTCACCGGGGCACAACTTCTTCGGGCATCACGGCCTGCCGCCCGGCGAGCATCCCATCATCGAGGTGCCGGAGGTGCGCTGCCTCGCCGGCCGCGGCCTCGAGGGCGACCGCTTCCTCGATTTCAAGCCCGACTACAAAGGCCAGATCACTTTCTTTCCCGCCGAAATTTTCGACGAACTCTGCGCGCGCTTCGACGTGTGGAACAAATCGCCATCCGTCTTCCGCCGCAACGTCATCACGCGCGGGGTCGATTTGAACGCACTCATCGGGCGAGAGTTCACCATTCAAGGCGTGCGCTTTGTCGGCACGGCGGAATGCACCCCATGCTATTGGCAGGATGGCGCATTCGCCCCCGGCACGGAAGCCGCCCTCGCAGGCCGCGGCGGCCTGCGCGCCCGGATTCTCACCGACGGCATCCTGCGCGTCGACGCGGCAACCTGAGACCTCCAAACAAGGAGAATTCCACCACGAAGACACGAAGATTAGGAAGGTTGCTCATCGTTGAGCAGGGTGACACGTATCGTCTCGTCGATAATACCGAATGGTTTCAATATGGCGAAGTCTCAGCGTGCAAAAATATCCGTACAGCAGGAAAACTGAGATCGCTGAAATGCCACCCTCGGCAAGCAGCGCCGGTCCCTCGGCCCGGATCAGGTCGTCGCCAATAATCGCAACCAGAGACAGGCCTACAATCCCAAAAACAACGTGCCGCTCACGGCGAATATAATTTTCGCGGGCGAGCAATTTGTTGTCTCTGGCAATGAGAGTTTTGTCTTCCATTTTTTACTGCGGCGTCCGCGGTCACGGCTGCGTTTGGGCGGCGTAAAATGTCATCGAGCGCGATTGCGTGTCGCCATTGCTCTTCCATTCCACCGTCAGCGTCACGACGTACAGATTGGCCAATTCCTGGCCCTTTTCGTCTTTTTTGTGCAGCATCGCTTTCTTCCCGATCAAGGTCATTCCGGCGTTCTCGCCCGTCAGCTTCTCATTGCTGTCCTGGATGGCGGCGGCCCCGGAATCGATCTCCGCCCAGCGATTGAGCAAGACCCGCGAAGCCCGCGCATCCTCATTGCGAATGCGTTCGACGGCGATCCCCTGCGAAATGCAGCGCCCCAGCCCCAGCACGCCGAGCGCAAAGATCGCGACCGCCAGCAGCGCTTCGAGCAGGACGAAGCCGCGGCGCACGCGCGGGGAGCGATCGATGAAGCGGCGTTTCACAGCGTTTCCGAGGAAAGGAACGTGCCGTGCGCCGTGAGCGGATCAAACCTCACCTGCCACCGGCCCGCCGGTCCTTTGTAAGAAACCACGACGGGCTCGCAGACCCCATTGGGCCAAAAAATCCATTCCGCCAGCGGCTTGTCCTTTTCCACCAGCGCCGCCGGGCGTTCGAGTTCAAAATCCTCGCCCTTTGCAATATCCAGACGGTCGATCACCATCGGCTCGCCGTGCTTGTCGCGCTCGCTGGAGAGCAGTGCGATGCCGTCGCGCTGCCAGGACAGCACACAGGGCTTTTGGTCGCGCAGGCTGCGCAGCCGCGCGGCATCCGCCATTTGCTCGAAACGCGTGTAGGACTCGCGCAGCCGCTGCTCGGCAAACAGCCCCGCCACACTCGGCACCGCGAGCAAAATCAGCACCACCCCGATCGCAAGAGTCAGGCAAATTTCCAGGAGCGTAAACGCGGCCCGCGGGGTGGAGGTCATGCCCCCACTGTACCCGCAAATCGCGCTCGGGAAAGCCACAAACTTTAGGGTGGCACCGAGGCAGTTGGTACTTTCCAGACTCTTTAGCCTTCACGCGATACCTGATCTTGACGCACAAGGGCGTCAGAAACTCCGGCTAGCTGTATATTCCCTTGCAACAAAATCGAGTCTGTCTCTCCCTCCACCGGAGGAACTACCGGAATCTCAAGGGAGCCAAGAATGTTGCCGTTCACTATTGCTCGAAACCTCAGAAGACCAAAGTCTGTGAGAGGCATTGACTGGATGACTTGGATTATGTTATGAAAGCGCCCGACCGCTTGAAAATTTGTGTCGAAACTTTCTTCGGCACTTCCTGGTCGCTCCACTTTCATGCTAAGTTGAAATTCGTGATCCATTTCATCGTCAGATGGACATAAGCCTACGACTAACACGAGTCGGGGTGCCACGGCTGGAAAAACTGATGGCCTAATCTCCTCAATCACGTCAAAAATAGACTGTCTCCCAGAATTGCGGTCGACACTAATACCGCCCGATAAGATCAGATGCCTAAGCCGCATGTTGAAATGGGTAGGAATGCTGAGTCATCTGTGTCACCGTCACTCGTCTGCCTAATTCCACTAATGGACGTACACTAACGATCGGTAATGGAATAGTTGCTGCCTCCCGAAACTGTCTGTCTCGAAATTCCCATTTTGACGACTTCCTGTTTTGATAAACCTCACGCGCAATTCTGGTCGCCATTGGCATTTCCCCGAGCTTTAACGCGGCCATCCCTTTGACGAACTCGTCAGCAAATGGAGAATGGATTGATTCACAGACAATCGCCAAGGCGGCAAGGAATGGCTCATGAACGAAATGCGCGCCTACTCTAAAAGCGATCATCAGCGATTCTACAAACTTGCGAATCTCCTCTTCCGGAATTGCGCCTGATCTTACGAGGTGACGCAAGATATTGAAATCAACGCTTGAGGTTAATATTCGTCGGTATACGGAGGGAGTCGACGCGATCCCCAACTTTATCTCTCGAAGTCTCCGCTCAAGTTTGGCTAGTATTTTCATATTGCGTGTCTCGTCCTGTCCGTCCAGAATTGGGTTTTTACAAAATCAGCTCCCAAACGACCCGGAACGTCTTGAACTCGGTGAATTGATTCACCGGAATGAGGCCCCCATTTGCTGAGCACTAAAATTAAGTCAACGTTGCTCCCGACCACAAGAGGGGTCCTTTCCACAACAACGCTGGCATGAATTGCTTCTCCCTGACTGTTGCGATAAACGACCACGTCTCCGATGGCGGTCTGTTGTTCATTGATCTCATCGAAGCGGTCCTCCCGAAGAATCATATCGATTAATTTCGGATCGTAGACGCAGGTTCTTCTCGAAGCGAAGACCAAGCCGAAACAGTTGTAGATGCCACAGGGAATTCGGCGTGGACGCCAAGAGGGTTGAGCCGCCAAATCATCCTGCCATTCAGCGAGATTTCCGTATATTCCCGGACCGGCTACGCCGTTTTGGATCGGCGTACCCAGCAGCGTGCCGAGAGGAATCTCTCGCTCCGTATTTCCATATTGGCCAATCAGATCGAACATTAGGAACTCCGTATTCAGATGAAAATGATGGCACAAGCAAGATTTACATATGTTTTGTGATAAAGCAACGCTCGAATCGGGGCCACCAGACGCTGTCGTGATTTGACCAATGCCAGGATCAGTTGTTAAGATGATTTTGTGCCACGCTACACTCTCTCACATAATTCCGGAATGCACTCTGCTTCCGAAAGCCTGGTCGCGGGCTGTGACACTGTGGACTTCGCTACGCTGCCTACCCGCGCATGAACTCCCGACAAATCCTGGTCAATGTCTTGCGGGAAGCCGGCATCGAGGAGCCCGCCGCCGCGGAACTCGCCGCCATCCAGCCGCCGCCGGGCGGAAGCTGGACGGTGGAGGTGCTCAATTCCGGCCGTGTGGATGAAACCAAGCTGGCCACGGAACTGGCCCGCTCGTTCCACACGCCCTTCATGCAGATCGAGGCCGATCGCATTGAACGCAAGGCGCTCGGCCTGCTGCCCAGCCGCTTCGTCTTCAAGCACCACCTTTTGCCTCTCGGGGAGGATGGCGGCAAGGTGCGCATGGCCACCTACGATGTCTTCAATCTCGTCGCGCGCCGGCTCACCGCCCAGCAGTTGACGGGGAAGACCGTCGAGTGGGTCATCGCACCGCGCGCGCCGCTCCTGCGGGCGATCAAGACGCTCTACGGCGTCGGCGCGGAGACGTTCGAGGAAATCCTCCAGACGACCCGGCTCTACGACGGCGAGTCGCAGGAAACCGCCCAGGACCTGACCAGCGACAGCCCCGAGGCAAGCGTGGTCAAATTCGTCAACCAGATCATTCGCGAGGCCATCCAGGAGCGCGCGACGGACATCCACGTCGAACCGCTCGAAAACGATCTGCGCATCCGCTACCGCATCGACGGCATTTTGCACGAGGTCGCCGTGCCCGGGCAGCTTCGCGTGCTGCAAAGCGCCATCATCTCGCGGCTCAAGGTCATGGCCCACATGGACATCGCCGAGCGCCGCCTGCCCCAGGATGGCCGCATCAACCTGAACACGCACCAGGGCGCCATCGACGTCCGCGTTTCGACCATCCCGACGGTCAATGGCGAAAGCATCTCGCTGCGTTTGCTCTCGCGCACCGAGGCGCTCACCTTCGCGCTGGACCGGCTGGAAATGAGCGAACGGCAACTGCAGACCATTCGCGCGCTCTTGCAGCAGCCCAATGGCATCATCCTCGTCACCGGCCCGACCGGGTCGGGCAAATCGACCAGCCTCTATTGCTTCCTCAGTTCGATCAATGCCGTCAGCCGGCGCATCATCACCATCGAGGAACCGGTGGAATACCGGCTGCCGGGCGTGAGCCAGATCGAGGTAAAATCCGAAATCGGGCTGACGTTTGCCAATGGGCTGCGCGCCATCCTGCGCCAGGATCCGAACATCGTCATGGTCGGAGAAATTCGCGACTTCGAGACCTCGGAAATCGCCATCCGCGCCGCCATGACGGTGTTCGGATCCTGGCGCAGGATGGCGCGCAGCCCATTGGCAAACGTCAGCCCGATTTCGGA
>Ga0206854_1099_pt1 | contig 24224 bp, 25 predicted proteins | sample Alteio_BWOrgCont_50_FD_152870 | JGI IMG/M metagenome (GOLD analysis project Ga0206854, IMG submission 152870) | Enriched cells from forest soil in Barre Woods Harvard Forest LTER site, Petersham, Massachusetts, United States -... | ecosystem: Environmental > Terrestrial > Soil > Temperate forest >...
GGTGAGGCGAGGATGGCGCGCAACGCGTCGCTGCTTCCGTGCGAACCACTGGATGACGCGGCATTGTCGCCCGAGTCTTTCGGCAAGGCATAGGCTGCGGCTTCGCTCGGGTAGTCCGGCATGGCTGGCGCTTGCGGCGCATTGGCCATCGTGGGGATGGCGTCCATCCTCATGGTTGTGGTCGAACTGGGTGCTTGCTTGGGCGGGGCGGCTTTTTGCTGCCGGGCAGCCGGGAGCGGCTTGATGGGTGCCGTGGATTGGGCGCTCGGTCGGTAGTTCTGGGCCGGATTCGCTCTGGCGGTGGTTGGCTGAGCGGGCGTGCTTGGACTTTTTTGCGTGATGCGGCGGCGAATTTCTTCCTGCACTTCCCGGTAACGCCGATCCGCGTCGGTCAGCACGGGCGGATTTTGCGATGGGTCGTCAAGCGTTTGCGCCCGGTCGGAGTTATTGCCCTTCGCTGACTTTTTCATCCCCGCGCCCACGAGTGCGAGCACAATGAAAACAACCAGCTTGATGAAGGCGTCATTCATGACAGGAGGAATTTTGCGTCAACAGCGTGCTTACTGTTTGGTCGTCGGATCATCCGGGCGGCCGATGGACTGGCGCATGCCGGTGTCGGCTTGCAGGTTTTGCATCCGGTAATAATCCATGAAGCCCATCTTACCCGTGCGCATGGCGTCGGCCAGGGCCTGCGGCACCTGCGCCTCGGCCTCGACGACTTTGGCGCGCATTTCCTGCACGCGCGCTTTCATTTCCTGCTCGACCGCCACGGCGGCCGCGCGGCGGATTTCCGCCTGCGCCTGAGCCATGTTCTTGTTGGCCATCGCCTGGGCTTCCTGCAATTTCGCGCCGATGTTTTCGCCCACGTCCACGTCGGCGATATCAATGGAGATAATTTCAAAAGCGGTGCCGACATCCAACCCGCGCGCAAGCACGGTCTTGGAAATGCGATCGGGATTTTCGAGAACAAATTTGTAAGTGTCCGCCGAACCGATGGTAGTGACGATACCTTCGCCCACGCGCGCAATAATGGTTTCCTCCAGCGCATTGCCCACGTAACGCTCCAGATTGGAGCGCACGGTGACGCGGGCCTTGACCTTTACCTGAATGCCGTCCTTGGCCACGCCGTCAATCGTCAGCCGTCCCGATTGCGGGTTGGGGCAGTCAATGACCTTCGGGTTGATGGAAGTCTTGACGGCTTCAAGCACGCTCTTGTTCGTGCCCTTGGTGGAAAGGTCAATGGCGCAGGCCCGGGGCCAGTCGAGGCTGATGTTCGCCTTCTGGGCCATGATGAGTGCCTGCACAGTTTGCACCAGATTGCCATCGGCCAGGTAGTGCGCTTCGAGCATGTCCACGTCAATCGGGATGCCGGCCTTCGACGCGGTGACGCGCGCGTCCACCACCAGTTGGTAGGGCACATTGCGCAGGCGCATGGCGACCAGTTTAAGCATCGGCACCGGGGCGTCGGCCAGTTTGGCACGCAACCAGGTGAAGAAAAAGGTGAACAGAACCAGTCCGAGAACAAGGACGACGACCACGCCGGCAATCAGCAAAATGGTCGGAAGGTCTATCGCGGCGAGGGTGGGGTGCATAAAGGAATTCTCCTGGTTGGTGATGGGTGGCGTGGTGGTTGCGGCGCGGATGGCCGAAACAACCACCCGCCATTGTCCTGTTCGCCCGCCGTACCGCAAGGCGAAAGGCGTGGGTCAGAACCAACTATTTCTTGGGGCCGGCTGACACGGTGACCGTCGCCGCACGCAAGAGTCGATCATTCAAGAGATACCCGGGCCGCAGGACTTGCAAGACATGGCCCTCGGGCACTTCATCACTCGGTTGCTGGGCCACAGACTCGTGAAATTTGGCGTCAAACGGCTGGCCAACGGGGTCAATTTCCTGTAGGCCGTGTTCGGCGAGCACCCCGCGCAATTTGTCATCCGCGAGCGAGAAACCGTCAATCACCGCTTTGGCTTCCGGATGGGCGGCCAGGGCGGATTGGAGCCCAAGGTGCAGGGTGTCCAACGCGGGTAGCAGGTCCTCCATCAACGCGGCGGTGGCTAGGCGCAAAACATCTTCCTTGTCGCGGATGGCCCGGCGGCGGAAATTGTCCAAGTCCGCCATCGCGCGCAGGTAGTTTTCCTTGAACTTGGTGGTTTCGGCCTGGGCGGCGTCGAGCTGTGCCTGCAGCGCGGTCATGTCCGAGGCGGGCGGGAGATTGTCTCCAGCATCAGCTGGGGAGGTCTGGTCGTGCGATTTGCTCATGTCCGAACTGTTGAAAATAGACCGATTCCGCCCTGGCGCAAGACGGGAAATTTAAAGTTCAGCCGCCGCGGCTTCGTCCACCAGCCACGTCACCCGGCTCGCATAGCCCCGGTGAATTTGCGACGGCAACTTGAGCGGATTGTACGGCCCCCGCAGGATGGCTTTCAGTACGGACGCCTTGTTGGCTCCATTGGCCAGTACCACCACTCGCCCACAGCGCGCCAGGCCCGTTTCCGTAATGGTCAGTCGCCAGCCTCGGCCCGGCCATTCGACCGCCGCAAAATTGTCCGTCAAATCCGACCCAATGAGCGAACAACCTGGGAAGAGCGAGGCGGTATGGCCATCGTCACCCATGCCCAGAAAGCACACGTCGAAACCCCGGTCTGCACCGAACAGCCGGGTCCATAGTTTATTAAAAGCCACCGCGCAGCCCTCCGGCGGCAAGTCCACCGGCCAGGGTATTTTTGCGGCAGTTGGCACACCCAGCGGCGTCAGCATCAGGCGATCCGCATTGCCGAAATTGGAACCATCCGATGCCAGCGGCACGCAGCGTTCATCGCTGGTGAGCCACAGGCATTTTTTCCAAATTTCCTCCGGCAGGGCTTTTTCGCGCACGGCCCATTGATAAAATGCCTTCGGCGTCGATCCGCCCGACAGACCAACGGTGATGGGCGTGGTTTTGCCCGCTTGTGCTTCGCGCAAAATATCCACCATCGCGCGAAACGTCTCGTCGAGTCCGCCCACCCGCAGCGTGCCGTAGTCGGAGGATATTTGGCGCATCGTGGGCCACTCCTAAAAAAACAACGCTTCAGCCAATTCCTTCACCGGCAGCATGGGTTTCACATGCTGGGGCAAATCCACCATGCCTTTGCCAAAATCGGCCTTGATGAGCGTGGCATCGCACTCTTTCGAGTGAACCCAGAGAAAGGTTTTTTTACCGTCTTCATACCGCCATTCGACTTCCAGCGCGTTCGCAGAATTGGCGCCCAGCGGTTTTACCGCGAAGGCTACTTCGTCGCAATGTTCGCCGGGCTTTTCGCAATGATCGAGGCACTCTTGTTGCCAGTGGAGCAGATTCGATGCTTCGCCTTCTGCGCCGGGCGTGTAGCGGCATTCCACCTGCGCCAGACCGTCAATCAACGCCGCCGGTTCGTAACTGCTTAAAAATTGGCCGATGGATTGCCGGGTGGGCAGGAGGCGCGCGTAGGCCAGATCCATGACCAAATCCGGCTTGGGCCAGGGCGTTTTGATGTAATCCGCGCCTTCGACGCACGAGTCGTAGACGACGCGAGTGCAGAGTTTCAAGTATGGCAAATAAAGTTCTTCGACGCGCCGCGCAGGCACGCGGTGCAGCCAGTGGTATACCGGCAAGTCATTTTCCATCCAGATCATCACCTGGTTTTCCAAAAAGCCCGGCGTATGAATCGGGTAGCCAAGGATGAGTGCTTCGCAGCAACACATTTGCCGCGTGCTGGGGCCGATATAACATTGCGAGAACAGCTTCGCATTTAAAAACGCGTTCCCGTCCGTGCCTTCCTTGATAGGACACAACGCGACAATGCGGCACGGATAAACCTGCGCGAACTCGATGGCTTGGTCAAAAACCTGTTGCGCTTCTTCCGGGGTGGTCGCCAGGCCGAAGTGCAGCACCAGGTTCATCTGCGATGCGCGGAAAGAGGACGGGCCTTCTTCGCCGGGCAGGTTGTCCCCCTGCCACATGCGCGAAAGCATCCCCGGCACTTCGGTCAGCCGCAGCGCCATCCCCGGCAATGTATCAAGCAGATTGGACATTGTGATTACGGCCCCGCGCGGCGCCACTCATGGTGTTTTTCCCACAGCAGGCGATCAGCCGCCAGCGGACCCCACGAGCCGGCGGCATAGCTTTCGAGTCCACGCTGCCCGCTTTCCTGCCAAAAATCGAGAATGGGCGAATAAATGCGCCACGACGTTTCCGTCTCGTCGCCGCGGATGAAGAGCGTCGAGTCGGACACAATGCAGTCGAGGATAAGCCGCTCGTAGGCCTCGGGCGTGTTCGAGCCAAAGGTCGTAGCGTAACGGAAATACATTTTCACTGGCTGGGTGCGCGTTTCAAGGCCCGGCACCTTGGAATTCATCAACAGCGTCGTGCCTTCATCGGGCTGGATTTGGATGACCAGCGTGTTGGCGGCCACGTTAAAGCGTTCGTGGTCGGCAAACAAAATGCCGGCGGGACGTTTGAACTGGATGGCGATTTCGGAAACACGTCGCGCCAATCGCTTGCCCGAGCGCAGGTAGAACGGCACGCCCTGCCAGCGCCAGTTTTCAATCGAGAGGCGTACCGCCGCGTAAGTTTCGGTTATCGAAGTGCTTGGAATATCCGTCTCCTGCATATAGCCGGGCACTTTCTGGCCCTTGATTAAACCTTCTGCGTATTGTGCTCGCACCACATCGCCGCCTTCCGCCTTGAGGCTCACGGGCTGGATGGCCTTGAGTACCTTCACTTTTTCATCGCGGATGTCTTCGGCGCTGAGCGACACCGGCGGTTCCATCGAGACCAGGGACAGGAGCTGCATCGTGTGATTTTGAATCATGTCGCGCAACGCGCCGGCCTGGTCGTAGTAACCCGCGCGCTCACCCACGCCGAGATCTTCCGCCACGGTGATTTGCACACATTCAACGTAGCGGCGGTTCCAAATGGGTTCAAAAATAGTGTTGGCAAAACGCAGCACCAACAAATCCTGCACGGTTTCTTTGCCGAGGTAGTGGTCAATGCGGTAAACCTGCGATTCCTCGAACTGCTGGCGGATGATGCGGTTTAAGTCCTGCGCGCTGGCCAGGTCGCGGCCAAACGGTTTTTCGATGATCATTTTTGAGGCCAGCGGCGTACCCGCGTGGCGTCGCGCCAGCCCGCTCGCGCCGAGGTTTTCCAGCACGGGCTTGAATACATTCGGTGGGGTTGAAATATAAAATACGCACTGCAAATCGCGCCCGAGCTTTTTCTCGATGGCGTCAATCTTTTCACCCAATCCGCGAAAAGCCGCCACGTCGTCGTAGTTGCCCGCGACATAGGAAGTGTTCGCCTGCACGCGCGACCACACGTCCTCCACCAATGGCCGCCGGGAAAATTGCTGGATGTCCTTCGCGGTTTCGGTACGGAAAACATCGTCCGCAATCGGTTTGCGCCCATAGCCGATGAGGTAGAAGTCCGGTGAGAGCAGATTGTCCACCGCCAGGTTGAAGATGGCGGGCACCAACTTGCGCGCACACAAATCGCCGGAGGCGCCAAAGATGACCAGGATGGTCGGCGGCGCGCCGCGATGTTTGCTCAGTCCTTGCAGGAAGGGATGGCGGGGAGATTCGGCCATAAAAGAGTTTTAGCTTAGACCCGGCGACCGGGGCCGCGGGTGGATGAATGGTTTTTTGAGAAAAGTGGAATGCCGGGGTGGAGCTGCACTTCCGGTGGGGCGTTATCAGAGACTTTCACCTCCACGATGTCGAAACGAAAATGCGCGGGCGGCGAGGATAGTCCTTGGAGGTAGGCGCGGGCCGCCCGGGCCAGAGCGCGTTTTTTCCGTCTGGTCACCGAATGGTAACCTGAGACCACGGCCTGAGCGGCGCGGGTGCGAACTTCGGCAAAAACCAACACCTCCCCATCCCAGGCCACCAAATCCAGCTCCTCCCGTCCATGACGCCAGTTGCGGGCCACAATTTTCCAACCGCGTTCCCTCACATACCGGGCGGCTTCTTCTTCGCCCAGGCGACCTCGCACGTCAGTGGCGGTGCCGGGCCGAGTTTGTAATCCCCAAAACCACCGCCACCGTTCGACGAGGGCTTCCACCCACTGGCGTGTCCACGCAAGCATACCGTCAGCTTGAGCGACAAAGGCCCGGCAGGCAATCCTGCTGACGGCATGGCCAAAATTACCGATGCAGAAAATCCAAAAAGCCCCACAGATCAATATGGAATTGTTTCAAGGCCAGCCCAAGAAAGACCACAAAGCCCAAGGTGCAGGCGATTTTGGTCAGGCGAATTTTGCGGGGCAGACCTTTGAAATGCCGGTCTTTGAGCGCGCGGCGCGGGTTGCGCCGCATCCGGAAGGTCTGCCATGAACCCACCAGCGTATGGGTGGGCGTGATCATGACATAGCCGCAGATAAAAAGCGGGACGCCAATGCCTGCCGAAATTAGCAATGAGCGCAGTAATCCAGTGAAAATTTCTGTCATGCCAGTTAGGCGTTAAAAAGATAATGCAGGCAATGGGCCAGCTTAATATGTTCTTAATATACCTACGAGCATGATTTGTAACGGTATGATAAATAGCGCAAATTTAACAAACCGCCCACTTAAGCCCTCAACTACTAGGTGGATGCGCGCCCGGAGTCTGGACACCATCAGGCGGTAAACCAGGAGCCAACAACTTGGCCTTGAGGGTTTCGATCGCGTCCCGGGTGGTGGCCGCACCTTCAAATTGTTCAGCCCGCACGGCCTTGCTCAGTTCGGTTTGTAATCTGGCCAGCCGGTGGCGCATGACCGCTGGATCCGCCCCGCGCAGCGGGATTTTGCCGCGGTGGGTGACGTCGCGGTGCATGCGGTTCAACAAGGTTGGCAGCAGACCCGCAAATGTGGTGTAGCAAACAGAACAGCCGAAGCGTCCCTGCCGTTCAAAATCCCGCTGGCTGCTATCACACCCCGGGCAGCGGAGCGTGGAATCTCCCCGCCGGGTTTCGGCTGCGTCCCCCGCCTCAATCAATGCATAGCCTTGCAGGCCGGCCAGACCTTCCGCCGCGGCGTGGTGTTTGCACCAAGCTTGGTTGCTGACTTTGCCGCCGGCTACATAACTGACAAAGACCTGCGCGGTTTTGCCACAGGTTGCGCATTTTTTTGGCGCCGAATGACTCATACCTGCATTATCGGCTATTTGCCTCCGCCTGGCAACTGAGTTTTCTTGACGGCGGAGGTAAAACCCCGATGATTTTACCTTGCCCCGCATGGATACCTTATTTTCAGGGAAAACAATGATGCTGATTGACGCCATCGTGGCGTTGTTGTTGTTCATGGCCATTTACGGCCAGCAGCAGATTCTCTTTTGTGCCCGGGGCCGGATTAAGCGCCTGACGTTTTGGGAGGGCTTGGTGGCGTGGTTTTTGCTCAATGTCTTTTGCTGGATCCTGGGCATTGCCCATTCCGCCTACGGTTTTGATGACCAACTGGCCATTATTTTTGGCGATACTGATCACGTCTGGTATCACCGGATTGTGATGGCTTTCACCATGGTTTATGGGCTGGGGTCCACTTGGATTTTTGCGGTGCTATGCGCCAAACGCTGGCACGACCTCAACTTTACCGGCTGGCTGGCCGCGATCAATGCTGTGCCGGTGCTGACCTTTGCTTACGCATGGTATGTGTTTCTGGATGCGCTCAGCAACCGGATGAATCGCCAGTTGGCCATGGATACAAAATATAGTCCCTTTGACCTCTACAAGGAAGTCGAACGCTCCGGCCTGCCTCACTTGACGGGCTGGTCATACTGGTCGCTGATTTTGTCCTGCGGGTTGATCATCGCCCTGGGCGCTTACCTGGGCTTTGCCGAGGGCGATTCCGGCGCCAATGCCTACGGCAAGCAGTCGGCGTAAATATCCCGTTCGATTATTTTTTATTGAGGCATTGATTCACTATCAGCGGTCGGTGAGACATTTTTTAAGGAGCGGAGGTAGGCTAACAGCTTGGCGATTTCCGCATCCGAATGTTTTTTGGCGAAAGAAGGCATTTCGCCTTTGAAGCCAGTCTTGATCACATTGATAATATGGTGGTCGCTCATTTGCAAATCATGCAAGTCCGGGCCTTCGTCGCCGCGGGCATCTGCGCCATGGCAATGTGCGCAGCTGTTCAGAAATAATTTGCCACCTGCGGCAATGGCTTCCGGCGCTGGCGCCGGCTTCCACCATTGCCAGGATTCAACCGAAGCCTTTTCATGCGACGTAGCCCGGGCATTATCCTGCAGCACGTGAGCAAACGCCAGCATGCTGAACAGAGAAACGGCGCTTACGCTCACGGCTACGCCCAATGCTTTCCATTCGTGATTCATGATTATGGGACGTTAATTAATTGGCCAGGAGCATTTCCCCGCCCCAATAGCCCGCGCCGGCCACCAAGACTGCCGCCATAAAGCCCACAGTCAGATAATAGCCGAAAGCGCGGCGACGCGTGGTGGTGGCCCCGACGAGGGCCCGCCAGGTTGCCAGCCCGACGAGCAAGGCAAACGCCGGCCAGACGAACAGGTGATGAAAGAGGATCAAGTCGCCACCCAGAACCTCACCTTTTGTCATGAGCAGCCCGGAAGCCACGGCGGGAAATGTACCCAATCCCGCCAGCAGCATGGTCCAGTAACCCACGACGTTCAACTGCGGCCCCGTCGGTCGGCGCGCCAATGCAAAGCCCGCCGTATCGAAGAGCCACGAACAACCTGCCAATGCCAGTGGTAGATGCGTGGCTGCTCCGTGAATTTTTGCCCAAGGGATGTCCATGTTAAGGGAGATGGTTTATCCCATCTTGTCTGCGAGGGTTGAATCCACCACGGCCAGCGTGTGATCATGTTCGATGTATTTCACGCTCGTTAGACCAAGGTAGGAGCGCCGTTTCGGCGCATCCACCAGCATCGGGCCCGGCTTGGGCGCCATGCCCGGTTCGGGTTGCGGGAAAGCCGTCGAGCGCGCGGTGTGGAACATCATGTTGCCCTCAATCTTTTGCAGCGCCTGGTGAATGTGACCGTTCAGTACGGTGACCGAACCAAAGCCTTTGAGCAGATCCAGCGCCTTCGCGCCATCGTCCGTGCCCCAACCCCACTTGGGATAAACCATCCACAGCGGGATGTGCGCAAAGACGACGATGGGCGTTTCCTTGGACAAACCCGCGAGATCTTTTTCCAACCACGCGAGTTGCTCCGCGCCAAGTGTACCAAGGCCACCTTGGGCCAAATTCATGACATTGTTCAACCCAATGAAATGCACGCCTTTTTGGTTGAAGCTATACCAGCCGGCACCCATGGTGCCTTTGCCAAAGCGTTTGAGGTATTCGACCCCGTTGTCGCTGCCCACGTCGTGTTCACCGGGCACATAGAAAACCTGCTTCGTCTTGCAATCCTTCGTCATTTGATCGAGCAAATCAAATTGCTCGGGATCGGACAGATGGGTGAGGTCGCCCGTATGCAAAAGAAAGTCCGGCGTCGTGGGCAGGGCGTTGATGCGATTGACGGTTTCGCGAAAGGTTGCCGCCACGTCAGGATTGGCGGGCATTTTGAAACCAATATGGCTGTCACTGATTTGAACGAAATTCAACAAGCCGGTGCTTGAAGCCGGCATGCCCGGCATGGCAGGCATGGCGGGCATGGCAGCGTCGGTGCTCGCGCCCAGTACTCGCGAACTGAGTGTGCCGCTGCCCACGACCCAGACCAGCCCGGTGCCGGCCCAGGCCATGCATTTTAAAAAACCGCGACGGTCTACGCCGTCTTGGTTGTGGTTGTCGAGGATGAGGTCGGCGGAGCCGGTATGATGATGGTGGTCGTGGTGCATAAGGTTAGTGGTGGGATTACCCTTGAATACGCGCAGTAGGTGGATTTTATTCCAAATCAGCCCGGAAATAATTTTTCTTTTTTCGGGAATAAAATCACCCGCGCCGGCGTATAATACCTTATGGACGAGTCCGCGCCCGAAGCAGCCGTTGCGCCTGCAGCTTTTGAGCAGGCGCTTCTGCCGCATCGGGATGCCGCCTACAACCTCGCCCGCTGGCTTATGCGCCACGATCACGATGCCGAAGATTGCGTGCAGGATGCCTACCTGCGCGCCTACCAGGCCTTCGGCCGCTTCCGCGGCGGAGACGGGCGCCCGTGGCTGCTCGCGATTGTGCGCAACGTTTGCTATTCGCGCCTGCGACAAAATCGTCGCGAGGAACCACCGGCTTCATTCGATGAACTCGAGCATAGCCAGGTCTTAGTAGCCCCAACTGGCGAATTACCTTGGAAACATGCCGCCGCGCGCGAACTGCTTCCCGTCGCCATGGAAAAATTACCCGCCGAGTTGCGCGAAATTCTCGTTCTGCATGAACTCGAAGGCTGCGCCTACAAGGAACTTGCGGCCATCTTGGACGTGCCCATTGGCACCGTCATGTCCCGTCTGGCCCGGGCGCGCATCCGGCTGCAATATATACTGCAACAGCTTTTACAGAAGGATTTGTCCCATGGCATGTAAATTCGATTATATCCTCCTGCAAGCGTATGCTGACGGCGAACTGGATGCCATCCGCTCTGTCGAAGTCGAAGCCCATATGCGCGGTTGTCCGGCCTGCCAGCGAGCAGTCGAAAATCTTAACGCCTGCCGCATCGCGGTGCGTGAAGGATTGCCTCGCTCGGTCGTATCGTCGCAACTCACGGAAAAAATCCGCGCAGCCCTGCCGACCAAGGTTTCGTCCCGACGTGCCCACGCCGTAAATTTTTGGCCTCGGGCCGGTTGGGTCTCGGCGCTGGCTGCCACTTTAGTGCTGGGTATTTTCATCGGTCTGCAACGCGGGCAGTCGGCCAGTTTGCTTGACGAAGCTTTGGCCAGCCATACCCGTTCGCTGATGGCCTCACATCTGATGGATGTCGCCTCCACCGACCAGCACACCGTCAAACCCTGGTTTGAGGGCAAAATCAATTTCGCTCCACCCGTCGTGGATCTCTCTGCTGCGGGATTTCCTCTCGTCGGTGGCCGTTTGGATGAACTGAATCATCAGACGGTTGCGGCGCTCGTCTATGGGAGGCACAAACACTTCATCAATCTGTTTGTCTGGCCGTCGGTATCCGGTTCACCACCCCTTGGCCCAACTGAATCGTCCGGTTACCAAATCAATTCCTGGACGCATGGCGGACTGAATTTTATCGCGGTATCCGAAATTCCCGCCGCCGATCTGGCTGACTTCGTCCATGCCTATCGGGCGCAGGCGGACTGAACCGCGCTATTTCGCCGCAAGCTTTTTCAGGTGTTTGGTTACTTCTCCCAAGGGCCGAGTGTTAAAGACCTGTTCCTTGGTCAGCCAGCCTTTGCGCGCGATGAGGACACCTCCGCGCACATATTCCAACCCGTCGGTGCTGTGCGCGTCGGGATTGATGACGCACATTACCCCGCGCTCCGCGGCGCGGCGCCAATGCCGCCAGTCGAGATCCAGCCGCTGGGGCTGCGCGTTTAATTCAATCATTTTTCCGTTGGCCACGGCGGCATCAATAATTTTGGCAATGTTCAAGGCGTAACCCTCGCGTTGCAACAGCAGTCGCCCCGTCGCGTGGCCGAGCATCGTCACTCGGGGGTGTTCCAGCGCGCGCACTATGCGCGTGGTCATCGCCGCTTCATCCGCGCCTTGCCCGTAGCGGTTGTGCACCGAGGCCACAACGTAATCCAGTTTCGCCAGTACGTCATCGTCGTAGTCCAGTTCGCCGTCTTTCAAAATATCGCACTCCGTCCCGGCAAATAAATGCACTTTGAGTTTTTTTGATTTATTCAAAGCGCGGATTTTTTCCACCTGCTCCAACACTTGTTCCTCACTTAGTCCGTGCGCCTGGAAGGAGGATTTGGAGTGATCCGCGATGCCCAGGTATTCCCAGCCGAGTTTTTCCGCCGCCGCCGCCATTTCCTCCAGCGATGCGCTCCCGTCGCTCGCCGTCGTGTGGTTGTGAAAGGCCCCGCGCAGGTCGCCAGGTTCAATCAAGCGGGGCAGGGGGCCGGCCTCCGCGCGCTCAATTTCATCCAGCCCTTCGCGCACTTCCGGAGGAATGGGGTGCAGCCCGAGTTTTTTGAAAATATCGTCCTCGCTGCGCGCGGTGATGACACTCTGCGCGCCGGGCCCTCCCGCCGTGGGATCGTCTTTTTTCGTCAAGCCCCACTCGCTCAGACTCAAACCCTGCGTCAACGCGCGCGACCGCATCTTCACGTTGTGATCTTTCGAGCCGGTGAAGTGGTGCAGCGCGAAATAAAATTGTTTGAGCGGCACTACGCGCAAGTCCGCCTGCATCCCGTCCGTCAGCCGCACACTCGCTTTGGTTTCGCCGTGATTGGTGACTTCCGCCACGCCAGGCTGGGTCGTGAACCATTTCATCACCGGCCCCGGCTTTTCCGCCGCCACCAAAAAGTCCAAATCGCCCACCGTTTCCAGCCCTCGCCGCAAGCTGCCCGCTTGCGACGCCCGCTCCACGCCTGGGACTTGGCGCAAACCTTCCACGATGGGTTCCGCAATTGCCCAGGCCTCCCACCACAAATGCCGCCGGCTGTAGGCTTCGCTGTTTTTTATGCCCGCCAAAATATTTTCCTGCGTCTTTTCGCCAAAACCCGCCAGCGCCGCGACTTTCCCTGCTTCACACACGGCCTTCAGTTTCGCCAGCGAATCTACGCCCAGCTTCTGGTGCAACGTCATGATTTTTTTCGGCCCGAGCCCCGGCACACCCAGCATTTCTATCAACCCCGGCTCCACACTGGCTTTGAGCTTTTCGTAATAGGGCAAACTGTCGGTGCGGTATAGCGTGGTGATTTTCTCCACCAACGCCTCGCCAAAACCCGGCACATCGCCCAGCGTCCCCGCCTCGATGCGCTCACCCAGATCGCCTTCGAGTGTGGTCAGGTTCCGCGCCCCATTGTGGTATGCCCGCACCTTGAACGGGTTTTCGCCCGTCAATTCCAGCAGCGTCCCGATTTCCTCAAGCACCGCAGCGATGGCAGCTTTGTCCATGGGAAAAATTTACCGCAAAAAACGCCCGCAACGCAAGGGTGGGGCGAGACTTAATTTGCAGAATTATTGGGCTGTCTCGCAGACGGGCGGATGGGTTTCATAATAGACTCATATCGCTGTCGCATTTCATCTGTCATGGGCGTGTTTTCCAACACTTGTGCTGCGGCAGCAGGATCCTTTTGTGCCCACTCCATTAAAATCCCCTGCAAGGCCATACTTTTGGCCGTACTGTCGCTCATGCCAAGATAGAGTTGGTAGGCCGCCGGTGGATCGGTTTGCCTGACGCCGAGGGTGATCCCGAGCATGGCCCAATCCTGGTCGGGGCCAGGTGGGAGGTTGGTGGCCCATTGGATGGCGGCCTGGCTGTCTTGTTCCGCCCAATTCGCGGCCGTCTCCCGAAGGGGCATGGTGAGGGTAGTGACGGTTCCGTCAACCGGAAGATTGGACACGGCCTGGGCCGCCGCCGCTGGGTCGATTCGGCTCCAATTTGTCGCGATGGTCGCCAGCGTTCCATTGGTGGTGTCGCTTGGAGTAAGTCCTTGAGCGTAATTCCAGGCCGCGGCGCCGTCTACTTTGGCCCAGTTTCCGACAGAAGATGAAATAGCATTGTCCCGCGCCGGCCCATCAGGAAGCGTCTGCGCCCAATTCAGCGCGGCCAGGCCGTCCACTTTTGACCAAGCCGAGGCGACTTGGTCAACCACGGAGGCCAAATTGGGATTACCCGCCAGATTCTGGATGAAGCCCGCGGCGCCGGCCGGATCCACATCCACCCAACGAGCCAGCACGTTTTGGTAAACCGTTTTTTGGGCGGAGGCGGGCAGGTCTTCCGGCAAGTTTTGCAGCCATTGTCCTGCCGCATTTAAATCCGACAAGCCCATCATCGTGGCCAGATTGGCCAGAGCATTATCCCGGCTGGAGCTGTCTGGCAACTGGCCCAGTACCGCGGCAGCTGCCACCGGATCCGAACTGGCCATTTGGGTCGCGATGCCCGCCAAGGCCGTGTTTTGCACCGTCCCACTCATATTGCTCTTGGCCCACGCCATGGCGCCGGCAGCATCCGTGGCTGCCCAGTTGTTCATGGTGGTTTGGAGAAATTTGTCGCGGTTGATATCTGCCGGCATTTGCGCAATAAAATCCAACGCAGCGTTATGATCCACCTGGCTTAGCTGGTTGAGCACCGGACCGAGTTCATTCATGTAAGTTGAGCCCGTTGCATTTTGCTTCAACCAGGCCAGTGCGCCGGCGGGATCGGTATCCGTCCAAGCGCCCACCACGGCATGGATAATGTTATAGTCCTGCTCGGATTTGGGCAGCGCCGCGACAAAAGCTCCTGCTGCTGCTGGATCTTGTTGAGCCAGGCCTTTGAGACTGGTGGAAAGCGCCGTGTTTCGATCCGAACCCGGAGGAAAGGCTTGGGCGGCCTGAAGCGCAGCTACCGGATCATTTTCTGCCCAACCGTTATAAACATTTTGCAACGCGCTCGAACGGGCGCTGCCGAGTGGCAAGGTTTGCAGCGCGGCGAAGGCAGCCGTCGGATCTTGTTCACCCCACTTTTGAAAAAGCATGCTGAGCGTATTAGGATTTTGCGTGGCCAGTGTCATCTTGCGAAAGGCCTCAAAGGCCGCCGGCGGGTCGCTTTCGGCCATGCTGCGAACGATCAGGTTTTGCGTCGCATTACGGAGTATGGGATTGTCGATTTGATCGAGCGCCGCCCAGGCCGCGGAGGGGTCCTGATGCGACCATTGCTCATAGACGGTACGGAGCAAGTCCCTGGATCCCAAATTGGCGGGAACGGTCTTGGCCGCGGCGATGGCGGCCACGGGGTCACTCAGAGCCCAAGCGGAAAACACGGCGGTCATTTCAGCTGTACGGAAAGTCGTCCGGCTTAACTTCATGGCGGCAGTCAACGCCGCCTGGGGGTCAATCCCGGCCCAGGCTGCAAACACGCTGTTCAGCGCATCTGGTTTTCCAGTCCGCGCTGCATTTGTATTGGCATAAGCGAGCGCATTTTGTGGTTCCGAGGCGACCCATTTTCCGTAGGCCAGGTCTTGGATTAAAGCGCGGGCGCTGGCGTCTGGACAAACCGCCGCCTCATCCAGCAGTTGCGCCAATTGCGACACGGGCGTTTCCTCGACCAATTTGGCCAGTGCGGCAATGCGCGCCCCACCAGTATACTTTCTAAGAATTTCAGCGAGCGGACCATGCAAATCCCAAACGTGATTTTTAGTTCCCAAACCGGATTTTGACGGTGGGGTACTTTTCGGGTTGGTGGATGCTGCGGCAATTTTTTGCCCGGTGTGGTCACGCATGACCCAGCCCGCAGCAAACGCCACCCCCAAGGCAATAACCGCCATCACAACTCCACTAATCCGTGAGCGTTCACGGCGTGGAACCGGATTTTTTATTTTACCCGGGGATGGAATTGGGGAGTGGGGTGCAGCCATAAAGGAGCCTATTTCTTCAACACATCCGGGGCGCGGGGGTCGGCGCCGGCGGTTTTGTGGTAGGTGCCGGTTTGCTTGTCGCGCACGTACTTGGTAAACCCCGCCTTCGCCACATTCTTTTCGGAAGTCAGGTGCCGGGTGTGCCCCGGCGTGTATTTGGTGTTCATGCTCGTCGGCAAATACACGCGGCGCAAGGGCAGTCCGGTCACCGGATGTTTTTCCAATGGCTTCGCGCTCATCGGCTGCTCGATTTCCAGCAACTCGCCCTCGCTGCCGTCGGCGCGGATTTCCTGGTAAACATAAATGGGCATGGGGCTAAGATAGCTGGGTTTGACGTTTTCTGCAAGACCCGGGGCGGGGCAGTCTGGTTCCATCGTTGTCCTTGCGCCTCCCGGTTTTGCGGACTATCTTTGGGTTTTCCCATTCAGCGATGAGTCTGCGTCCACGCAAGCCCCTGGTTCTCACTTTCACCCTCGGCGCGTTCGTGCTGGGTGCATTGATGGTTTATGTTTTTGGCGGGCGGGAAATCTTTACCCGCCACGAGCAGTTTTTGCTTTATTTCGACGACACTGTCAACGGCCTCGCCCCTGGCTCACTGGTTAAATTCAAGGGCGTGCCCATCGGCTCCGTGGATTCCATTCTTCTGAAATTTCGTGACACAAGTGCCGCGCACCGCATCCCTGTCCTCATCCACTTAAACGCGGATTTATTGCAGCGCCAACTCGGAGTGCTGGAGGATTTGTCGGACCCGGCCGTGCTGGCAGCGGTAATCCACCGGGGCTTGCGGGCGGAATTGGATGTCGAGCACTTCACTACCGGCGGTATGTTTGTTTCCCTCGACTTTCATCCGGCGGCCGCCATGCCCAAGCCCGTGGCGGGAATCGCGGGTATCGCCGTCATCCCCACGGTGGCTTCCGCCGCGCTCGCGCACATGAATTGGGCTGAAAAGAAAATCGCCTGGCTGCCCACGGTTGATTTCCAGGCTAAAATTGGTGAAATCGGCGACCAATTGGACAAAATCGGCGCCATCGTTTCCGCCATCCCCTACGCCGAATACCACCAGGAAATTGTGGACGTCACAAAACCACTGGCCGATTTTAATTTCCCGGTCTGGCAACGCGACCTGAACGATATGCTCGCCCGCTTCGATACCGGCCAGCAAGCCATCGCCGCGGGCAGCCAGCAATATTCCGCCGCCAGCCAGGATTTTGTGAACATGAACACCGCTGTCCGGCAAAATCTCGCCCAAACAGATGCCGACCTCACTCACCTGCGAACCCAGCTTGCGCCCACCGCCCCGTGGTTAAAGGATCTGACGCAGAATTTGCAAGATGCCTCCGCGGTCATGCAGAACCTGACCCATAAGACTAACAATCTCGAAGAACAGCCCGACATCCTCCCCAAGCTGGCCCAGTAGCTCTGCGCTTGCCTATTTTCCGTTGACACCGGGCTTCTCGTTGGGTTTGATGACCCTTTTTCCGCCAAATTCCAGCTTTGCATCGCTATGAAAGTCGCCTCTTCCATCAAGTCTCTTAAGAACCGTCATCCCAACTGCCAGGTTGTGCGCCGTAAGGGCCGCATCTACGTCATTAACAAGACCAACCCGCGCTTCAAAGCCCGCCAGGGCTAGGTTTGACTTGCATTGCAACTCAATCTTCAACAACATCTTACCGTGAAAAAAGAAGGCCATCCTGAGTACCACCCGGTCTGCTTTGTGGACGTGTCCACCAGCCGCAAGTTTTTGACCCGCTCGACCATGCGCTCCAAGCAAAAGGAGACCATTGACGGGGTCGAATATAACGTCGTCATCCGCGACGTGACCAGCGACTCTCACCCCGCCTATACCGGTGAAAAGCGCTTCCTCGACAGCGCCGGCCGCGTCGAGAAGTTCAAGACCAAGTTCCAGCGCGCCCGCGCCAAGTAAAAGCGCAGAGCTGGGTATGGGTTATTGTCTGAGGCCTTTTGCGCCTCTTTGCGGCCAAACGTCTTAGTAGCGGAGTGCCTTAGCCCCTACTTGCTCCCCACCAACCGCACGTACAGCACCAGTCGCACCCTGTGCGAGGCTCCACTGTTGCCGGAAAGAGTTTCCCCGTTGACCAGACCGCTCAACGCCACCCATTTGCCATCCGCACCGAGGGCCAGCGTTTTGTTCATCTCACTCTGTGAAAGCACCGGTTGCACAATGGGCGAACCTGGGGCTTTCAGCCAACTTTCCACGCGCGATTCGGCAAAGGTAAACGCCAGCGTATAGCCCGTGTCGGTTTGCGCCAGGCAGGTAAAAAGGCGGTAGCCCTCCCATGCCGCGGGCATGGCGGTGCCATCGCTCTGCCGGTCGAGCATCAGCACGTTTTCCGTCTGCGCCTGGCTGTTGGCAAAGAGTTGCTGCCGCAGCAGGTTGCCTTCGCTGAGCATCGTGGTCGTGGGCTCCGCGGGGATGGCCATCGCATCCGCCGAGACGTCCACTTCCGCGGCCAGCACTTCCACGGTCAGCCGCTCCCTGCCCGGTGCTTTGCCGGTGAGCGGATTCAGTTTGCAAAATTCCTCAAACGTCGCCGGCCCGCTTTTAAAATCCTTGAAAGCCTGTTGGCTGGCTGTTGGTGGCGGCGGCGTAGCCGGAGCGTTATCATCGTGAAAAAATAAATGCTCCGCCCCTTGGTTCTCGGGCTTGGACGGGTCCATCAAGCGATCCGCTGCCGGCGGATCCGGCCGGGCAAGGAGCGGCGTGATGCCCGCACTCACCATCACTGCCGCCAAAGTAATCGTCGGCCATTTATGCCCGCTGGAAAATAAAGAAAATTTCATGTCCGCAAAATACGGGGTTAGTTGCCTGACTGACAAGGTCATTTCCCGCGCCGCACCTTGTTCTTCTCATCTTCGCAATCCTCCGCCAGGCGCGCCCGTTCATGACGCAATTCTTCGCCCAGTTTGACTAGTTCCTCGGCTTTTTCTGCGGCCTGCGCGACGGCGATTTGCTCACGCAGGAAAATTTCCCGCTCAGCCAGCTTGGCTTTATAACGCTTGTCAATGTCTGCGAGCTGCTGTTTCTGCGCGGCAGTTAATTTCGAGGCGGTTTTCGGTTCGGCGGCATCGAGCCGTTCCATGGCGAGTTCGTAGGCGCTTTTCATGCAAAGAATCAGAACGGCAGTTGGCCGCAGACGCAAGCCCATGGGTTACAGAAATTGAACCACGGAGAGCACGAAGGACACAGAGGGGGATGCAGAATTCAGAACTCAGAATTTTCACCTCCGTGTTCTCGGTGTCCTCCGTGGTTCAATTCAAGCTGCTCGCGCCGTAAATACCGCAAACCCCACCAATACCCCCAGTGGCAGCACATAATACCACCACTTTGGCGCACGATTTTTTGGCTGGGCCAGCAACATCACCATCAGCACGGCCAGCGCCGCAAATGAACCCGCCACCGGCGGTTCAATTTGCAAATGGGCAAACACCCATGGCCAGGGTGGCGCAATCGAAGCAATTTTCTGCATCAGGCCCACGACTATTAACCCTGCGCCATTGGCCAGCCAGGTCAGCCAGTTGAAGGGCGGAAATCCGCAAAAACCCGCCAGCACGGCCACTGCGCCCGACCACAGTACCCCGCACACCAACGGAAAAAACACAAAATTAAGCGACAGTGTGTGCAGGGAAAACACGCCGAAAAATTCCGCCGTCAATGGGGCACTGCCTTGCAATGCCGTCCACGCGGTGACCGCCATGTCGAGCAATCTTGCCCATACCCAACGCGTGCATTTTTGCCACGGCGCGAGGCTCGCCGGCGGCACATCCCGCCACGGCATCGCCCGACGCTCGAAGGCATCACGCAATAGTGGAGCATATAAAATCAACCCCAGCACGACCGTGTACGAAAGTTGAAAACCGGAATTCTGCAAAGCAAGCGGGTCAATCAGCAGCGTCGCCACGCCTGCAGCCAGCACCGCGGCCAGCGGACTGCGCGCCCGCCCAAACCATTTCGCCAGCAGGTAACACGTCAGCATCAACCCCGCGCGCCGGGCCGAGGGCGTGCCGCCCGCAATTTCGATATACAGCCACGCTGCGGCGAGCGTAACCACTTCGCCCACCGCGTGCGGCAGGCCGGGGACTTTCCGCAGCAGCCACCACAACGTGCCTGCCAGCACCGCCACATGCAGCCCGCTAATCGCAAAAAGATAAATTTCGCCAGCCACCGTAAACGCCGTGCGCTGGTTGGCATCCAGCAGCGCTGGTTCGCCCAGCAGCAATGCGGTGTAAATGCTGCCGTAACTTGTTTCCAGACCTGCCGGTCCGTGATGCAGCAACGTCTCGATGCGGGCATGTTGTTTCGTCAGCCATTGCGTCCAGGCACTGGGTGGTGATGGTTTGCTGACCAAGTTCCCCCGCGACAATTCGAACCACGCTCCCTGTGCTTGGAGAAAGGCGCGAAAGCGCGCCGCGTCCTCTGATTTCGCATCTCCTGCAGTTGGTTGCAGCACCGGTAGGTAGGTCAGAACACCCCGTACATCCATCGTCGCCCCGCGCACTGGCGGCATTTCGTCTGGCTTGAGTCGCACCCGGAATTCAATGTTTGTGTCCCGCAATTCCTCGAACACTTCCGGGGCGTCCACCACCACTGCCAGCCCGCCGAGGGAGTCGCTGCCCGGCTGTGAGGTAAAGTTGCGGGTTATGCGCAGCGTCAATGTGGCCTCCCGCGGTGGCAATGTCTCCCAAGCTACCGCGGGTGCCCACACGCGCGTTTCATGCCAGGCCCAGGCGAGCAACGTCCCTGCCACTAAAAATCCTCCGCCCCAGGCCGCCATCCAGCGTTTTTGCCGTAATCCACCCAAGGGCGCTTTTATCGCTACGACCAATGAGCCCATGGCAAAAACGAATGCGACTCCGGCCAAAATTTTCGGCGATAGATTTGGCCAGACGCTAGCGCCGATGTAACCCGCCAATACCGCTGTGACCACCCACAACACCGGCGCGCGCCGGGCTGAAGTAGCCGGGCGCGGGGGTGGCGGCTCCGTAGCGGCTTCCGGCATGACCCGCCCAATTCAGGAAAAAATCGCCCCGATGCCAATAATAATTTTTAGTGGGACGGCCTAGCTCCTCCGGCATCTGCCTTAAAATCACTGCTCCCCAGGCGCGGGGAAATTCGGCGAAGGCACGTGGGCTTCCTTCATGTCGGCGGCGGCTTGGGCGACGAGATCCGGATGGTCTGCGGCGACATCGTGCAATTCGCTGGGGTCGGCATTGAGATTATACAGCTGCATCGTGCCGGTGAACATGGGTATCCGAATGGCTTTCCAGTCGCCCAAGCGAACCGCTTGCTTGGTACCGCCTTCATAAAATTCCCAATAGAGATAATCATGCTGCTGCTGCGCCTGCGGCTGGCCAACCAGCGTGGGCAAAAAACTAATGCCATCGGTCTTGGTCGGCGGTTTAACTCCGGCGAGGTCGGCGCAGGTCGTCAGGAAATCCGGAAAATAACTCACCTGGCCCGTCACGGTGGCGGGCGCAATGTGTCCAGGCCAGCGCGCGAGGAACGGCTCACGGATGCCGCCTTCATAGACATCGCGCTTGATGCCGTGAAGAATTCCGCTGGAGTTAAAGTAGGAGGCCAGATGTTCGCCTTCTTCCTGCGCACCGTTGTCCGAGGTGATGATGACGAGGGTGTTTTTGGCCACGCCCAGTTCGTCCAGTTTCGCCAGCAATTTGCCGATGTCGTCGTCCAGGCGGGTAATCATCGCGGCGTAGCCTTTTTCGGGGTCGGGCCACGACGCCCCCGCGTACTGCCCAAAGCTGGGGATTTCCGAGCCGTTGACTTTGTCTTCGTCGTTGGCATGGGGCAGGGTGGAGGCGTAATACAGAAAAAACGGCCCGTTTTTGTGTCCGTCCATAAACTTCAAGCCCTCGGCGAGGATGAAGTCGTCGCTGTAATCAATTTTTTGCGACGCGACGCCCTGGCCATATTGCCCCTCATTGGGCACCACGTTGCGCAACGGCTCGCGCGTTTCGTTTCGCACGAGAAAAGTCGGATAATAATTATGCGCGTGCGTCTGATCCACGTAGCCATAAAAGAAATCAAATCCTTTTTTGTTCGGCGTACCGTCAGTGTGTTCCGAGCCCAAGCCCCATTTGCCGACCAGCCCCGTGGCATAGCCCGCCTGTTTAAGCACTTGGGCGACGGTGGTGTCTTCCGGGCGCAGGTCAATTTTTGCATTGCCACGAATTTGCGTGTGGCCGGTGTGCTGGCCGGTCATCAGCGCGTTGCGCGACGGCGCGCAGACCGGCGCTCCGGCGTAAAATTGCAGGAAGCGCACGCCCTGTTGTGCGAAATGGTCAATGTTCGGCGTCTGGATGGTCTTCTGGCCGTAGCAGCCAAAGTCGCCATAGCCCGCGTCATCCGCCAGGATAAATAGGATGTTCGGCTTTTGGCCGATGGGGAGGTCGGGCGTCGTTGCCGCCAGCAAACTTGGGCAACCGCCCGTGGCGAGGCCAAGACCGGCGAGGAGGGTCAGTGAACTGGCTTTTGACCAAGGAGTTTTCATCGGAGGGTAGGGTGTAAAAAATCTAGGCCCCGTCTGTGGTCGGCGCAAGCTCGCGGATTTGTGTTGAAAAACCCGGCGGGGAGGGGGTAAAGTAACGGCTGATTACCCGAACTCCGCCAGCCGTGAGGTTCGCCATAAGCATGACCTATCAATCTCGTCCCGCAGGGCAGCCTTCTCGGCTTTGCCCGAACCCCCTTAGTTGATGCCGCCCGGTCCTTTTCCAGGTGGCGGGCCGAAGCGCCCGTTTGGCTCACGCCGTCCCTACATCCCGCCAACACCGCAGTTGCGCAAGAACGAGCGCATCCGCGTGCTCGAAGTCCGCGTCATCGGCCACGATGGCAAGCAGATCGGTGTGCTGCCCACGCGCGAAGCCTTGCGCCTCGCCCAGGTCCAGGGTCTCGATCTGATTGAAGTCTCGGCCGCCGCCCGCCCGCCCGTCTGCAAAATTGCGGACTACGGCAAATACATGTACGAGATGGGCAAGAAGCAGAAAGACCACAAAACCCACGCGTCCAAATTTAAGGAAGTCAAATTCCGTCCGCGCATCGAACAGCACGACTACATGACCAAGCTGCGCCATGTGGAGGAATTTTTGTACCACGGTGACAAGGTAAAGCTCACGCTCTTTTTCAAAGGCCGCGAAATGGAGCACAAGGATCTGGGCTTTGAGACGATGAAGCGCGCGATCAACGATCTCATCCATATCGGCACCCCCGACCAGCCCCCGCGTATGTTTGGCCGCAATATCACCACGACTCTTTCACCCCTGCCGCCCAACAAACGCAAATGGAAATACAGTTTGCGCGAGGGCAATGCCGAGCCCGGCCAGGGGCATGAGCATGGCGGTAGCCACGATGAAAGTGAAGATGATGGCTCTGATGTGCCCGACTCGCAGCGCCCCAAGCCCAAGGCGCCCGCCAGCGCCGCTGCTCCGTTGCCCAAGGCAGCGGATGTAGCCGCAACGCCGCCCAAACCTCCGGTGTCCATTGATCCTCCTCCGGGCGCGTAATTTCGCCCTTTGTGTCATGACGCCGGCCGCCCCTGCCACGTCCCCTTTCACCGGGCGTTTTCTCTGGTTTTCTCGCCTCGGAATTTTGTTTGCCAGTATCCTCGTCACTCGCGGCGCTGACACCACCATCAACGGCACCGTTTACCGGCCACTGGGTGATGTTGCCGCTTTGTATGGAATGACCGCCAGTTGGGAAACGCCGGACAAAACGCTGGCGCTCAAGAACCAGTATTGCACCATTGAGGCCACCGCCAACGAGCGCAGCCTGCGCTTGAACAACCAGCCGCTGGCCTTGGGCGCACCCATCATCCTCCGTGGCGGCCTGATGTATCTTTCCAAGCGCGATTTCGACAACAACATCTTCCCGCTGTTGTCGCCCGCGCAAATTCCCTCCCTCGTCCCGCCTTTACACCGCATTATCATTGACCCCGGCCACGGCGGCGACGACCCGGGCACTCAAAATATCGCAATTGGGGCCAACGAAAAAACCAACACGCTCGATGTCGGGCTGCGCTTGGCGGATGAATTGCGCAAGCGGGGCTATGAGGTCATCATGACGCGCACCAAGGACGTGACCTTCAACCGCAAGGAGCGCCCCATCCTGGCCAACGCGGACAAGGGCGACCTTTACCTCAGCATCCATTTCAACGAAGCGCCGGAAGCGTCCGTCTCCGGCGTGGAAACGTGGATTCTCACCCCGCCCTGGCAGCCTTCGAGCACCCAGGCGAAGTTGAGTGAAACCGACAAGAAGGTTTTGCCCGGCGACCGTTTTGATTATTGGAACACCGTCGTCGGCTTTTCCGTGGAGCGCGCCGTCACACGCGAACTCGGGACGGTGAACCGCGGTGTCAAACGCGCACGCTACGATGTGCTCACGCCGCTCAACATGCCCGGCCTGCTCGTCGAATGTGGTTTCCTCAGCAATCCCACCGAGGGCGCGAAAATCATCACCCCGGATTACCGCCAGAAAATTGCGGTCGCCCTCGCGGACGGCATTGATTTGTACAAAACCACACTCGACCACCTGCGTCCGCGTCCGCTCACGCCACCTACGCCCCCGGCGAACAAACAATAAATCCGGAGAAATGCAGGGTGCGCGCTTGCGCGATGCCAGTTGTCAGGTTGTTTGCTGCAGCACAAAATACGGTTCGTTGGCCAGGGTGTTGTTGAAGCCGGGATAAATCGCCACGCCCCCGGTCTGGTCGCGCAGTTCAAAATAATAGGTCAGCGCGTACGGTGTGTCGGTATAGGCTCCGGG
>Ga0206854_1100_pt1 | contig 24140 bp, 15 predicted proteins | sample Alteio_BWOrgCont_50_FD_152870 | JGI IMG/M metagenome (GOLD analysis project Ga0206854, IMG submission 152870) | Enriched cells from forest soil in Barre Woods Harvard Forest LTER site, Petersham, Massachusetts, United States -... | ecosystem: Environmental > Terrestrial > Soil > Temperate forest >...
ATATCGCCAGCCTTATTAGTACCCATTGGTATTATCCATTTATTCATCTGCTGCGGGACGGCGGGTTTATTTACCAGGTAAAAGTATTTTATGGCAGATGTGGTATCTCCCATCTCATTCCTGGCATATATGATCATTTTATAATAACCTGTCGGCTGGTTTTTTAGCATTGCCATTTTTAAGGCGACTGATTTACCGTCTGTCTTAAGTGTACTATCAAATACCTGTGCTTTTATAGGCCATGTGGTAGCGTTGTCTTCATTACTGTAAGCATAACCAGGAAAATATTTAATATAATCGGCGTGACCGAGTAAATGCTGATCGGGCTTTTCCCATAGTTTGGTTTTATATAACGCCCCCGGGCTTGCAAGTGGGTAAATGGTCATTTGCAGGTTTCCGTTTTGCGGAGTATCATCTAAATTTGTAATACCTGCTGTAATAACATTCTGGGCAAAAACTATTTGCGGTACGGTAACATTAAGATCAATATTATTCAAACTTGCAGTTAAATTGGTGTTTATCTCTTTGGTTTCGCCGCTTGCGTCGGTTATTGCCGCTTGTATATTATAGGTGTAAATTGATAACGCCGGATTGATGCCGGCATAAGGCATGGTTTTAAATTTTATTTTGAAATTTCCCTGCTCATCGGTTTTTATGGTATCTGTACGCAAATCTCCTAAGCTGATACTCTGGTATCTGCGTGGATCTCTCACATTTACACTACCACGTATATGGTAAACTACCCTTGCCATAGACAGGCCATAACCCGAATAAGCCGTAACCGTGCCCTTCATTATTACCGAATCGCCGGGCTTATAGCTTTCAGTTACCGGCGAAAACGCCGCCTGGAAACTGGGGCGTTTGTATTCCTCAACGCTAATTTGCTTATTGCCATTGGGCGTACTGATATTTACATAGCCGTTTAAAATATTTTGCGGTAGCACAAACGAGCCGCTAAAAGTACCAAACTCATTGGTTACCACATCGGCTTTGCTGATGGATTTCCCGTTATTATCTTTTATATCAACATTCAACGATGCTTTTGCAATAATTGAACTTTTATCGCTGTTAATTTGCAGTTGAATGCCTTTGTAGTAAACAGTCTGGCCCGGGCGATACAACTGCCTGTCGGTAAATAATACCGTTTTGATAATGGGAAATGCCGTAGCAGTCCTAATAAGACTGTATATGGCAGGTGCAAACAAGGTATCTGTTTTGGTAGTTAAAAAAACAGAGAATTGGCGGGCGTCGTATACACTTAATATACACAAACCTTCTGCATTGGTTTGGGCCTGGTAATATCCCTCAAGGGTAACTTTTACGCCAGGTAGCGGTGCCCCGGTTTCCCTATCCATTACCCTTACCTCTATATGCGTGGCATCAACATGGCGCGATATAAATGAAAGGCGCGATACTGTAAAAGTAGTTAACTGTATCCCTAATGAGTCGCTTTGCTGGTTATCGCGCACCATCAGCACATAGTGGCCCAATGGCAGCGCATTAATTTTAAACTCGGCACTATGTGGTTTATAGTCCTGGGTATCGGGAGGCAGCCGCAGCGTATCGTCCTGCACAGGGACCAATTTATTTAGGTAATTTAATACAGAATCGGGCTTATTGTCTTTAGTGTTATAAGCAATACCGGGCAATGCTTTGGCCAACTCATTGCCTTTTGTATCGGGCACTTTATAAATTGTTATTCTTGCCGTACTAATGTTTTGATAGCGAAGCAAACTTAATAATGCCTTGCCGGGGATATTTGCCTGCTCAACACTTGCCGAAACAGACGGATGTTTAATTGCACGCAAATAACCCGCTGCATTTTTCCCACCTATACTTTGCGGAAACGTTGCCACGGCTTTACTAAAATATGCTACCGCAGTGGCCAAGTTATTTATTTCGTCGGGGTTTGTGTTATCGTTTTGATAATATTTGCCTAATAACACCAACGCATCGGCACTTATTGGTTTTGACGCGTATGAAGTTGCTATTTGCTTTAACGCGTTCAAATACAATTCATTTTTATTGGTTATAGTGGCATGGTTAAATAAAAACTCAAGTCTTTGCAGGTCAATAGCGGCCCGGGCCTCATCATCTGGTTTTTGTAAATGAAAAAGCGTGGCCTGCTGCAAATATTTAATTCCCCGGTAAAAGGTTGATGTCGTATCGGTTGTGGCAATTACAATATCAGTGAAGGCCTGACTGTCGGCAAATAAACGCGGATCGGATAATGTAAATGGCATCAGCGGCCTGTTTATAGCGGAGTATTCGTTTAAGAAATAGTTTAAAGCCATCTGCACCATTACATCATATAGAGTTGGCCGTAAATAGCGGCTGGCTTTATCACCTACCAGGTCGCTTTCAAACCCATCAATTGGTGTTTGCTGCTCTCTTTTATAATCCTGTAATGAAAGGATAAATAAACGGTCCATCTCGTTATTGATAGTTTGCAGGTCCCATTGAGTAAAATCAGTGCCGGGTTTTTCCAACCGGCTCCGCTGGTAAATTTGATAGCCGTAGTTATTGAGATAGTTGCGGTATGTTCCAGCCAGGAATGATAACAGCACCGGTTTTACGGGATATATGGACCGCTGTATTTCCTGCTTTAAAGTATCAACTATGGCAATGTATGCATCCTTGCTTCCTGTCGAGTGCAGCCTCATGCGGTACATTGCCGCTTTGATCTGCTGCGGTGCATTGTTATTTTTAAGCGCCAGTGTGTAAAGTGTATCGGCATTCAACAACGCCGATTTTGTCAGCCCGATCTTTACCAGTGAATCTATATGCCGCGATATATCCTGGTAACGCTGCGCCGAAGCAAGGTTACAAGCAAGTAACAGGCAAAAAAATAACAGCAACTTCTTCATCTTGTTTATAACATAGATGCACAAGCCATAAAGATTCCATAAGGTGCAGTGTAATAAATTGAGGTTGGTTAGGTTTTCCATAACAAGGTTTAATAAGGGTACAACTTAAAGTTAGATGTTCTGTTAAACCTTAGTTTAATGCATTCTGTAATATTTTGGATGTATAATTAGAAAGTTACAGAATGCGCCTTTAAACAGAAGAGCCTGTTAATTCTTTCAATCAACAGGCTCTTATTATTAATTCAACTATGTTTCCTACATCACTCTTACTTTTATAAAGCTCGGATGTTCTTTCGAAGTATATACTCTTTCTGTAGCTTTTTGGAAATCGCTTTCCTTGGCTTTCATAATATCTACAAATTTTTGTGGGTTAATATCTATCAGCGGGAACATACTGCTTTGAACTTGTATCATTATACGGTGTCCTTTTTTAAAGGTGTGCAATATATCCTGCAACTCCCAGCTAACCGGTGTTACTTTACCGGGTACAAATGGCTCGGGCTTATCAAACGCGTTACGGTATTTTCCGCGTAACGGTTCGCTACGCACCATTTGCTGATAGCCTGCCATTTTTATACCTGTACCGGTTGCTATGGTGTTGGCTGCAGTATCGGGGTAAACGTCAATTATTTTAACCACCCAATCGGCATCAGTTCCGGTTGTAGATACATTAAGTTTTGGCCAAATGTTTCCTGCTATGGTAACGTCTTTATCTAATACATCAGTCTGGTAAGTCAGTACATCTTTACGGCCCGCCAAAAAGCGCTGATCGCCATCCATATAAGTTTTGGTCATACCGCTGTTTACACCGCCATTAAACGGTACCGGATTGGTTGGGTCAGATACATATTCGTCATAGCTATCTTTACCTGCAGCAGGGGCTGTGAACGATAATTTACCACCCGGCAATAAATACAACTGCTCGTCTTTTGCCTCTTTTGGCGGCCATACTTTAAAGCTATCCCATTTGTTAGCGCCGGTTTGAAAAACATTAATGGGTTCAATATTCATTGGCGTGCCTTTTAAATAATGGCTGAAAAATTTAAACTCAATATCATCACGATAATGAGGGCCTTGCGGACCACCGAAATAAATATCACCTAAACGATCACCAGGCGCAGTGCCCGACCAGCCGCCATGTACCCATGGGCCCATTACAAAATAGACAGGCGTTTTAGGGTTGTTTTTAGCTAAGGTTTTATAGGTGTTTATGGCACCGTACAAGTCTTCGGCATCGTACCATCCACCAGTAACCAGCGTTGGTGTTTTTATATCGTGCAAGTGGGTTAACACGTTGCGGCTTTTCCACCATTCGTCAAAATCGGGGTGGTTAAGCATATCGTTCCATAATTTAATGGTGTCCTTGTAATACTTATCGTTGGTGTTTTTAACCGGGCCCATCTTTAAAAAGAAATCGTAAGCATCGGTTATCTGCGGACCACGAGGGCCACGGCCACCGCCTTTTGTTGGCTTATCGTCCTGGCGATTGGTAAAACCGGGGTAAAAGTCAAAGTTAGCCAGTACGAAGAATGCACCATTGTGCCAGCCGTCATCGCGCCAAAGGTCAGACATTGGCGCCTGCGGTGATGCGGCAGCTAAAGCAGGGTGACGGCTCAACAAACAAGTTGTGGTAAAAAAACCGGGGTATGATATACCCCAAACTCCTACTTTTCCATTATTGTTAGGCACGTTTTTAAGTAGCCAGTCTATGGTATCGTAGGTATCGGTGCCTTCATCAACATCTTTTGTGGTTTTATGATCTTCCAGTTCCGGTGTCATTTCGCGGAACATACCTTCGCTCATATAACGGCCACGCACATCCTGGTAAACAAAAATATAGCCGTCATGCACAAATTGTGGTGATGGCCCCATACTGGTTTTATAAGCATCGGCCCCATAAGGCGATACACCGTATGGCGTGCGGTCCATCATAAAAGGGAATTTTTTCGACTGATCTTTTGGGATATAAATTTCAGTCATTAATTTTTTGCCATCGCGCATCGGTATCATCGCTTCCATCTTGGAGTAATTTTCCTTAATGTAGGCTGCATCAGCACCGCCACCGCCTCGCTGGGCAAAGGCATTTATTGAAGTAATTAAAAAGATAAACAGGGTCAGTTTTTTCATGTCAGTTTTATTATCGCATGAAAAATACGGAATTTATCAGAGGTGGCAATAATTGTAATTGATTTTCACTCAATCTCTACTGCATCATTCCCGAACACTTTATTGTATCAAAATCAAACAATAGTGCCTTTTGACAGTATTCAAATACTTGAATATCAATTATTTATAAATTTGGCATTTTTTTAAGCGCTTTATGGCAACTTAAAGCCATAGCAATGTTTAAAAATTACCTTCAGTGACTAATGACTAATTAACCAAACCATGATAAAGAACTATTTAAAAATCGCCTGGAGGAACCTTATTAAAAACAGGACCTCATCATTAATTAACATAGGCGGGCTTGCCGTGGGTATGGCTGTAGTTATGCTGATAGGTTTATGGATATGGGATGAACTATCCTTTAACAAGAACCACCAAAATTACGATCGTATTGCGCAAGTAATGGAAAACGGAACGGCTAATGGCTCCACAAGTACCGGTTCGGCAATGCCTTACCCGGTAGGCGATGCGCTACGTAAAACCTACGGTAACGATTTTAAATACGTAGTTATGGCTGCGTGGGTAAACAATCACTTTTTAAGCTCGGGAGATACAAGAGTATCCTTTACGGGTAATTTTATGAGTGACGAAGCGCCAGATATGCTTACCCTCAAAATGATAGAGGGCAGCCGTAAAGCCTTAAAAGACCCTTCATCTATCTTAATTTCACAACCAGTAGCAAAAGCTTTGTTTGGCAATGCTAATGCGATAGGTAAGACCGTAACAATTGATAATAAAGGCAGCTTTAAAGTTGGCGGGGTTTACGCCCAACTGCCACGCAATTCTACTTTTTACAATACTAATTTTATTGCCCCATGGGCATATTTTGTCAAGGCAGAAAGCTGGATAGCAAAAGTTGAAAACATGTGGGACAATAACAGCTTCCAGGTTTTTGTGCAACTGGCCGATAATGCTGATATGGCACACGTGTCCGAAAAAATAAATGGTTTAATACAAAAAAATTCACCTCCGCAAGTGGCAAAGGTTAAAGTAGTTTTGTTTTTACATCCAATGAGTAAATGGAACCTATATTCAAAATTTACCAATGGCGTAATCACTGGTGGTGGTATTGAATATGTGCGGCTATTGGGTATAATAGGCCTATTTGTTTTATTGTTAGCCTGCATTAACTTTATGAATTTAAGCACCGCCCGCAGCGAAAAACGCGCAAAAGAAGTAGGCATACGCAAGGCGGTAGGTTCGTTACGAAACCAGCTCATTGCGCAGTTTTATTGTGAATCATTGCTTATTGCTGCGCTGTCTTTTGCCTGCTCATTGGTATTGGTGGTAATAATGATGCCTTTTTTTAATGATATAGCAGGTAAAAACTTATTTATGCTATGGGGTAGTCCGCTATTTTGGTTAAGCAGCCTGGGCTTTACTTTACTTACAGGAATTATTGCAGGCAGTTACCCAGCCTTATACCTATCTTCTTTTCAACCGGTTAAAGTGCTAAAGGGTACGTTTAAAGCGGGCGCTATGGCTGCAATGCCGCGAAAAGTATTGGTGGTTTTGCAGTTTACAGTATCAGTAGTTTTAATAATTGGTACCATCATTGTTTTTAACCAAATCCAATTCGCCAAAAACAGGCCGGTTGGTTACAGCCGCGATGGTTTAATTAACATAGTTGAGAATACCAACGATATTCACGATCATTTATATGCTATGAGAGCCGACCTGCTGGAATCGGGCGCGGTTACTGAAATAGCGGAATCATCAAGCCCCGTAACCGGGTTAAACAACAACAGGGGCGATATTTCATGGCAGGGAAAAGATCCGGCAAGCCCGGCATCTATTGGCAATGTGCGCGTAACTACGGAATATGGCAAAACCGTAGGTTGGAAATTTGTTCAGGGCCGCGACTTTTCCAACCAATACCTTACCGATTCATTGGCCGTGGTATTAAATGAAACCGCCGTAAAATACATGGATTTTAAAGAGCCTATTGGGCAGGTAATTAAAGTTGGCCCACGGAACCTTACTGTTATTGGCGTAATAAAAGATATGGTCATGCAGTCGCCTTACGAGCCTGTAAACCAAACTATGTTTTATATAACCAGGGATGGTTTTGGCATCTTAAACGCTAAAATAAACCCCGGCATGAGCGCCCACGAAGCTATTGGTAAAATAGGTGCTATTTACAAAAAATACGTTCCCGCCATCCCATTTGCCTACAAATTTGCTAACGAGGAATACGCCAGGAAATTTACTAACGAGGAACGCATAGGCAAGTTGGCCGGCTCTTTTGCCATATTGGCCATTTTTATAAGTTGTATGGGCTTGTTTGGTATGGCAGCGTTTATGGCCGAGCAGCGTACAAAAGAGATAGGCGTACGCAAGGTGCTGGGTGCTACAGTATTTGGCTTATGGCAATTAATTTCCAAAGATTTTGTGAAACTTTCCGCCATTTCTTTATTAATAGCCATACCACTTGCTTACTACTTTATGCATGGCTGGTTGAAAAACTTCACCTACCAAACCCCTCTATCATGGTGGGTATTTGCATCAACTGCACTTGGTACCATATTAATAACATTACTTACCGTAAGCTATCAAAGTATTAAAGCAGCGCTAACTAACCCGGTCAAAAGTTTAAAAACGGAATAGTGATAGTTTTGAGTTATTGGGTTATTGATTTGGGCTATCGCACCCCCTTTTTACTGACCTCGCTAAACTTGTATTTAAAGCTGAATAAAAAGTAACGTTTGGTAGCCTGGCTTTGTATGTCATTCACCACATTATCAGTAACAAAGTGAGTAGAGCTGGTGCTTTGGTTCAGCAGGTCGTAACAGCTTATCCTGAATTCGCCGCGGTCTTTTTGTAAAAATGCCCGGGCTACAGAAAAGTTAAGCAAATGGGTATGCCGCTGAAAACCAGGCGCTACTAACGGATTATAAAAATAGGCGTAGCTAACTGTGCCACTGAAACGGTTTTGCAATTGCACATCTAATGGAATAGTTAAATTTTGCTGTACATAACTTGTTTTTGGCAAATTAATTAACTGGTAACTGGTAACCGCAGGGTAAATATTATAGGACGGGGCAATCTCAACAATATCGTTCCATCCGATAGAAAATTGTTGAGTAAGGTTTACAAAATAAGTGTTTTGATAACCCGGTTGATGATTAACCAAATAGTAATTATGCCCGTAAGCGCTTGAAATATTAGTACTCATGCTCATATCCCACAAGCCGCTCTTTTTCCACGCTTTTCTTAAAGACCCCGTAAGCGAATAGGTAACCCTGTCTTTGCCATTTACGGGCATACTTAAGGTAGCGCCTTGCGGAGTTGTTATCCTATCCTGAACTATAATGTTGGTTTGTTGCGATACAAGGGCAAACACATTTGAACTAAGGCGGCTTTGTGTATTATAACTCAAAAAACTGACCCTATATGACCTTAGATCCATAGGTTTAAGATCGGGATTGCCGGTAGAACTGTTAAGTGGATCGTGCACCAGGGTTATAGGTTGCAGGTTAGTTATTGATGGCTGAATTGTAGTTTGGCTAAAACTAAGGCTAAGCCTGCCAATGCTTAAACTTGCTGTTGGAAAAAAATAAAGAAAGTGCTGATCAATGTCGGGCAAACTACTGTTAAAGTGGTTGTTGATATGTTCATCGCTTATTTTAACAGAAGCATTGAAGAAAACCTTTTTATTGCGGTATATTAATGATGGGCTTACCGTTTCTGCCCAATCGTTGCGTGAAAGGCTTGTACTTTGGGTTTGCAAAAGCACATTATACAGGCCTGTTACAGGATCAAGGTCGTAGGTAAACAGGTCAGACCCTGAATTTGAATAACTGGTTGTAATCCCTACATCGGCACTGATGGTTTTGCTAAAGGGGTATAAATAAGTGGCACTTACGCTTACGCTGCTGTTTTTGCTGCTATTATCTGCCAGGCGTTGCAAGGTATCAGACGTTAAGCCGGATACATAAGAAATAAGCCCGTTGTTGCTATATGCTTTGGATGAGTTTGGGCTAAGCTGTATACTGTTGCCAATGGTTAAGGAAGACCCTTCTTTACTGAGCCTTTTATAAAAAGTTATGTTATGTGAGTACCTAAAATTAGTACCGTCGCTATTACCGGTGTTCGCGCTTTGGCTAAGTATAGGCGTAAAATTATTATAGTTTATGCTGTTGCTTCCGTTGTTTGCGGTGTTAGTGCTATAGCTAATTGTTGGCGTATATTTAAAATTGGTGTTTTTATTGGGCAGTAATTCCAAACTTCCGTTTAATGAATGCGTGGTACTTAAGTTATGGCTGATATTTGCAGAATTGGCTGTCAAAACAGTATCGTGCAAAAATTGCGCTACGTTACGGTTGGTATTGTTATCGCCTGATGTATGATTAACAATGTATGACATATTCAACTTCGCCTTTTTACCAAAGTTGTCGTTAATATTAGTATTAACATTGGTAGTTTGCCGCGAGCCGCTGCTTGCAAAAGTCGTATTCAGGTCGGTATTATTCAGGTTATTGCTATTGCCGAGTATGCTTACCTGCAAATCGTTAATAGATTTATTGAACAAGCCATTTATTTTATATCGGTCTTGTGTGCCGGCGCCTGCCGCAATGTTGCCGAAGGTAGATTCGGTAAACGCCTTCTTAAATTTAAGGTTGATTATCTTTTTAACCTCGGCAGGTGCCTTCAGGTGATCGGGATCGTCTTCGCGGTCATCATAAACCTGTACGCTGGCAACCATATCCGCGTCAAGGTTTTGTGTAGCTATCCTCGGGTCGCTGGCAAAAAAATCGCGGCCGTTAACTTTCACCTTCGATACATCCTGCCCGTTAAATGTTATAATTCCATCGCGGTCAACCTGCATGCCCGGCAATTTTTTTAACAGGTCCTGTATAACCGCGTTTGGTCGCACTTTAAAGGCTTCGGCATTAAACTCAATCGTATCTTTTTTAATGATGATGGGTACAATTTCGCCTTTAATGGTTACCTGGGTTAACGTTTTAGAACCCAATAGCAAATCGCCCAGGTTAAGCGCCTCGGCATTTGTAAATTTTACCGGGATGCGCAAAGGTTTATAACCTACGCACGATATTAGCAAACGCAGGGGTTCGTTATCGTGCAGGTTACGCAAAGTAAATGCACCGTCTTTATCAGTAAGCGTGTATGATACTAACGATGAATCTTTAACTTTTAGAACGGCAACGGTTACAAATTCAAGGCGTTCTTTACTTGTCGAATCCAAAACAGAAGCACTAATAATATGGCGGGTTTGCCCCATACAAAATATCGTGGGGCAAAAAAATAGGATAAGGATTAGAAAACTGCGCATGTAAGGTTGGTTAAATATGCGCAATATATTTTAAACTAAAGTCTTGGTTACATTAATTAACTTTTATTAATGCTCATTAACATTCGTTAACAATAGATATTACCGGTTTAACAATATTTGATAATTGACTATCAATAATTTGCCTGATTTACGATAAAATATTAAATTCACGGAGATTTAATTAACTGCCCTATCATGACGAAAACTATCCGCCTGTATTTATTGGCTGTTTCAGCCTTATTTTTAAATTCATTTGCTTCATCGGCACAAAGTTTCAGCATGGCTGAAGTAACCAATTATCCTTTCCCCAGGGATATGACAAGCGCTGCCACCGGATCAAAAATTGCTTACTCGGTTGAAGAACAGGGGCGGCGAAATATTTACGTGGCCAGCGGGCCCGATTTTAAAATAAGAAAACTAACCAATTATACTAAAGACGACGGGCAGGAGCTAACCAGCATAACTATTACCAATGATGGTAAATATGTAGTATACGTTCGCGGCGGCGAGCATAGCGGCAATTATGACCGCAGCCGTGTGGTAAACCCTGAAAACGATCCTATACTACCTAAAATACAAGTGTGGAGCGTACCGTTTGCAGGCGGCATTCCCAAATTACTAGGTGATGGCGATTATCCTGCGATTTCTAACCACCGCGTTGCCTGGACAAACGACGGTCAGGTTTGGATAGCGCCAAGCAGCGGCGTTACCCCCGGTAAACTGGCAATTAACATACTGGGCACTTATAGTGGCCTGCAATGGTCGCCCGACGGAACTAAACTGGCATTTGCCTGCAACCGAACCGATCACGGCTATATTGGTATTTATACAAACGAGCATACTCCGGTTAGTTGGGTTGACCCGCAATTTGCAATGGATAGGTCGCCTAACTGGTCGCCTGATGGGAAGAAGATAGTATTTACGCGTTCTCCGGCTAATCCGGTAGCACAAACTAATACAGGAGGTGGCGGTGGCCGTGGTGCAAACGGTGCAGCGGCCCCGGCAGTTGGGGCACCTGGTGGTGGTCGCCCTGCAGGGGCAGCAACACCTAACGGTGGAGCAGTCGGCGCAGCAAATGCAGCTGTCACAGCCGGAGCGGCCCAAATACAAGGCGGCAACCGAGGCGGCGGTGGTGGTTTCCGTGGCGGCAGGCAGCAAACTTTATATATAGCCGACCTGGCAACCGGTAAAGCTGAACCATTCTACAAACTGCCACAAGGGCAGCGCAATAGCTTTGAAGAATTTCATTGGGCCACAAACGGTACCATGACATTTATGAGTTATGTAGATGGCTGGCCGCATTTATATTCATTAAGTACCTTAACCCCTAACCCAACGCCGGTATTATTAACTCCCGGCGATTTTGAAGTAGAACAGGTGCAATTAAGCGGTGATGGTAAATGGCTGGTTTTTTCGACAAATACCGGTCCCGATAAACAAAATGATATGGACCGCAGGCATATCTTTCGCGTAGCGGTAGATAAACCGGGCATGGAAGAAATAACCAGCGGCGACGAACTGGAAACCTACCCTGCTATAACCGGCGACGGCAAAACCATAGCTTATTTTAGCGCGACAGGGCAGCGCCCGTTGGTTGCCGCAACTATATCATTAGCTACTCATAAAACCAACTTGATAGGGTTAAAATTATTGGCTGCCAATTTCCCGGTTAAGCAAATGGCAGCGCCCAAACAGGTTATCTATAAATCGCCTGACGGAACTACCGTGCACGCGCAATTATTTGTACCTGCCAACAGCACCGGCAAAAAACCGGCATTGCTGTACATTCATGGCGGGCCGCAGCGCCAGATGCTGTTAGGATGGCACCACATGGATTATTATTCAATAGACTATGCATTGACCGAATATTTGGTTAGCATGGGTTTTGAGGTGCTATCTGTTAATTACAGGCAGGGTATTGGCTACGGATATGATTTTCAACGTCCGCCAGCTGGCTCTAATTATATTGATGTTAGGGCAGGCGGTGCATGGCTGGCAGCACAACCCGATGTGGATACTTCGCGTTTAGGTGTTTTTGGTGGATCGGCAGGCGGCGCGTTGGCCGCTTCGGCATTGGCAAGGGATTCAAAATTATTTAAGGCAGGTGTTATTATTCATGGCGACTCTCCTGAACCTTTGGATAACTGGACATCGCCAACCATGATCATACACGGCGATGATGACCGTAACGTAGCTTTTGATGCAGGAGTTTCGTTAGTAAGCCGCATCACCCAAAAAGGTAAACCTTATTTGGAAACTATGGTCATCCCCGGCGATTCGCACCACTGGATGAAATATTCGGATATCATAAAAGTAAATACTACCGCTGCGGAATTTTTGAAGAAGCAGTTGTTGTTGAAGAAGTAAAAAGTTAAGCCCCCTCTAAATCTCCCCCTAAAAGGGGAGACTTTTTTGTTTTTAGTTTAATCCTTATGAAATACTCTCTTTTCCTGATATTCTTTGTCCTATTATTTTCCTGCAACGGCCAGCATAATTCATCTGTAAATGATAGCTTGTTTGTTGACACTAACCAAATTCCCAAACCTCAAACAAAAAAATATCCAGATTCAACTCAAAACAAAGTGATTGGTGATATTCAATTTGGAATTAACAAAAAGACTTTTGACGAACTATCTAATGTTTACCAAAAAACTCACCTAAAAAACAAACGTTACCATTTAGGAAATTTTCAATATCTTCTTATTAATTCTAAGTTTTTTCATGAAAAACTGTATCAAGTATCATTGTATAATCCTTGGGTTGAAACCGAGGATGACCTCAAACAAACAATTAAAGGGGCGTATGATATAGTGACGGCGCAATACGGCAAGCCTGATTCAACACATAACGGCGTTATTGACAAAGGCACGGATGAGGATTTATTTGTGTGGCATATTGGGCGTAAGCGCATCAAAATTATATCAGGCTATTCTTTTAATATGTTTACTGTTACACTCCAATTTGAAGACGTTTCAATGATCGCTGAATTACAGACAGAGAGTCATAAACGTCAAGATAGCCTAACACGTCAAAGCAAAAAAGATATTTAGTCTTTTTGAACTTGCGCTTGCCTCGTTAGAGGCTACCTATTTGTAGAAAAATAATTGAATTTTTAGTCTTGCCGCGTAGCGGCTACCCGTAGCGAATATTTGTGTCGGCCTGGCAATTTTAGGGTAGCACCGATGGTGCAATTTATTGTTTGTTATTTTGACCTACAAATAGGTAGCCTCTAACGAGGCATTAGAACTTAAAGGTGTGAGAACTTTGTAAACTTCAATTAATATTACTTCGCCGCCGGCACTTCACCAAAAGGCGGCAACCCATTCAACTGCCTGTACAACGGGTAATCATCAAATGCCTGCTTAGATTGATGGAAGTTTTTGCAGTAATAAACCTGCAAATGCTCTTCTACCCTGCCGCCACGAATGATGGGAATATCGGCAACCTGCATAATGCTATCGAAAAATGGTGTGGCATCTGCATAAACTGTTTCGCCGTAGGCATGGGCTTCGCCAATAATAACTGCATCCTTACCTACTAATGTTTTAGGGTCAACCAAAAAAGCCAGGTTGCGTGCATCGCGGTTAAATACAATGATGTCTTTTTTTCCTTTCAGCGCCCAATCTACCTTACCAGCCAGCCACCAGCGGGTACTGCCTGCAAATACGTTTTTATTATTTAGCCAGCCTTCCTTTTCAAAACGCGGCATTATATCGTCGTAATCAACACCTTGTATAGTAGGATCAATCTCGCCTCCGCCCAGGCTTACTACCCATTTTGGGCCATACGATTGCCAAAAGCCGGTAACCAGGTGAGTCCCCAATACAGCAATGGTAATCACTGTGAAGTAAATAGAGAAGTTAAGCCAACGACGTGTAAGGCGTTTTCTGCGGGCATCGGCACCATTCAATGCCTTATCAACAGCAAAACCCAACGGCATAAACAACATCATATAACCCGGCGCCTGCCAGTGAAAATGGTATTGAAGATCTGCCCACAAGGTCAATACGGTAAAAAAGACAATAGGCAGCACAGACATCCAAAAGGTAAAACTGCTAACCGCCTGCAAACGCTGTTTGTAAACTATAAACAATTGCCTTATAGCCGGAAACCATATCCAAGGTAATAGCCAGGCAGCCTGCCCGCCTATGCTGCGGAAAAACCAATCGAAATGTATTTTAAAGCCTTCGTGGCGTGTACCGGCCCTTGAACCCTGCCATATAAACGATACCCAGTTGTTATTATAGTTCCACCAAATTACAGGCGTTGCCATCAAAATGGTTATTACAATAGCCAGGTACGGGCCAGGGTGCTTTAGCCAATGGCGCTGTTTTTTATTGGTAGCAATAAACATAAATACCCCGGCAAACAAAAACAACACATGGTATTTACTTAACGTAGCAAAGCCCATGCATATGCCTATTATTATCCATAGCCAATAAACACGTGCTTTATCCGTAACAGGGTTAAGCGGTTTATCTTCGCCAATGCCTAAAACTTTGATGATGTAATAAGTGCTTAATAGCCAAAAGAACATCAACGGGCCGTCAGGCTGGTACCAGCAAGCGACCCCCACGGTAAACAGGGCGCTTAAATTCATGATTACTACCGCCCAAAATCCCGCGGCAGCGGTAAAAAGCTTTTTGGTGATGAGATATAAATACCAACTGGTGCCCGCAAATAATAATACGGTTGGAAAACGCAGCCCAAAATTGTTTAAACCGAATATGCGTATGCTTAAACCGCCCAGCCAGAAGAACAAAGGGGGTTGGTCGAAATAGCTCCAGTCTAAATGAATAGCCCCGCGAAAATAATACGACTCGCCGTTACCCAAGCCTGTATAGGCCGCAATAAGCAAACGAATAAAAAAAGTAACAACAATTAATACAAGGGTAAACTGCCGGGCATTAGTTTCTGTTAATTTCTTCATTAATGCGGAATAAATTGTATGTAACAATTAAATAGCGAAGGTAAAATTAATTTGTTTTAATATATAGTATCAGCGTAGATTGTACCAACCAAAATAAAATCACGCTAGCATTACATGAAAAAGTTGGACATTATAACGGTTAAGCTTACTTCAACTTTTTTGATCGTTTTAATTTCTTGTTCAATTGCGTACCCACAGGCCATTCTCAATAAACCAAAGTCATTATCAGAAGTCGCGGTAAAAGCAAAAAGAGTAAAGCTGCCTAATACACAAAAAGTAAGTATGCGTGCGCCCGCCAAAGTGCGTATTGATGGTAAGGGAAACGAATGGGTTAACAAATTCCAGGCGTATAACCACGCGACGGATATTTTTTACACCTTATGTAATGACGATGATAACCTGTATTTAGTGATTAAGGCCGTTGAACCGGGGCCTATCAGAAAGATCTTAGGCGGCGGGGTAACATTTACTATTCAAAAATCTTTAAAAAACGACGATAAAAATGCAGTCAGTATTACCTACCCAACTTACAACATATTGAAAGAAGAAATAGGCATTAGCGTTGACTTACACACTAATGAAAACATAGATACCTTATCAAAAGATGTCAAAAAAATACAACAAGATCATAATAAGCAAATTGGCGAAATGTGCGGGTTAATAAGAGTTACCGGTATTGAAGGTTTGGACACCTTAATATCTGCCTACAATAATGATGGCGTTATGGCTGCCGGTATGTTTGATATTAAAGAAGCGTATACTTTTGAATTACGCATTGCATTAAAACGCCTTTCATTATCGGCAAACGACGCGGCAAGATTTGCTTATCATATAAAGTTAAACGGACTGAACCCTTTTGGCGATACTGCGCCAACTGACTTTCCCGGTAAACCTCCGTTAGCTATTGACCGCAGTATGTTTGCAGGCGCTGTAACTAGTCGCCCATCAGCTCCTAAAAGCATGGGGTATTTTATAAAATGGGCATCAACCGATTTTTGGGCTGAATATACTTTGGCGAAGAAATAAACTAATTATTTAATTATATTTTTTTAATTTCATTCGCCTATTCAATCATTAAAAATGAAATTAAAAACCTTATTCTTTGCCGTAATAATAACATTAGCAACCAACGCAGCAATTGCTCAAAAACTACCAACTACACAACAGGTTAGTTTACGCGCACCCGACAAACTAAAAATTGATGGTAAGGCAACAGAATGGAATAACCAGTTACAGGCTTATAATAAAGCCACCGATATTTTTTATACCATTGCCAATGATGATGAAAATATTTACCTGGTGGTACAGGCAGTAAACCCCAGGATAGTCCAGAAAATTATAAATGTTGGGCTTACATTTACCGTAAGCAATACCGGGAAGAAAAACGAAAAGGAAAACGTATCATTCACTTACCCGCTGCTTGATATAAGTACCGGGGGGCAGATATTATACAATGCAGGAGCAATGAAAAAATCAGACCTGGCTCCGCCGAGGCCACCTAACATGCCGGTACGTGACGATACAGTTAAATACTCTCTTAACCATACCGATTCACTAACGCGAATAGCTAACAGGTTATTAGCCAACAATGCCAACAAAATTAAAATTACAGGTATTGCTGAATTTGGCGATGAGCCGATATCTGTTTATAATGAAAATAAAATTAAGATAGCAGCAATGTTTGATAACGGGACATACACCTACGAGTTAGCTATACCATTAAAATATTTAAATCTTTCTGTAAACGATACAAAAAAGGCAGCATATGGCATACGCATTGACGGCAGATTGGTTAATCCGAAGCGCGGCTTAACTACTACTTATATCTACCCGTCGCGTAATTCGGGCGCGGTAGATATTGATTTAGACCTTAATGCTACAACAGACTTTTGGGCTGAATATACTTTAGCTAAAAAGCAATAACTTTCATTATCTGTTGTTTTTGTACTTTAGCCTTACCTATGATAAAATTAAAAGCCTTTTTCACCAGCAAACCGTTTATACTCACACTATGGTTTGGTTTGAGTTTATTTGCCGTAGTTAAAGGTGTTTTAATTGGCGATGGCACTACGCATAATTACAACAACTACATCATATATAAGCATAACTTTTTAAACCTTATACAACAGCATAGCCTGTTTGGCGCACAAACCCAGTTTTACTTCGATCTTAATCACTACGGACCTGTGTTTGCGCTGGTCATTGCTCCATTTACCTTCTTTCCCGATAAAATTGGCGTAATACTTTGGGTGCTGTTTAATGCCTGGATATTGTATAAAGCCATTATGATGCTGCCCTTAAAGCAAAGCGCTTGCCTTCTTATTTTGTTGATCAATGCTAATAGTATGATGGGATCATCGGGCAATGTAGAGGTGAATCCGTTGATTACGGCGCTGGTTATCTTCAGCTTTATATTTATCAGGAAGCAGCAGGATTTTTGGGCTGCACTGGCTATTGTTTTGGGTACGGCTATTAAACTTTACGGTATAGTTGGGCTGGCATTCTTTTTCTTTTCAGACAATAAATTGCGCTTAATATTAAGCATGCTGTTTTGGGGCGCCGTATTATTTGTATTGCCGATGCTGATCTCGTCGCCGGCATTTGTTATTCAAACTTACCGCGACTGGTACCCTGATCTTATAGAAAAAAATGCTGCCAACCTGGTTTCTACCCGGGGGTATGTATGCGTTATGGGGTTGATAAGCAAGGTATTTCATATTAAGAACTTGGCTAATATGATAGTATTGCTGCCCGCATTGTTGCTGTTTGGTGTTTCAATGCTGCGAATAAAGTACTGGCGCAATGTGCAATACCAATTATTAGCGTTGGCATCGGTTCTAATATTTACGGTAATATACAGTACCGGGTCCGAGCCACCTACTTATATTATTGCTTTTATTGGTGTGGGTATATGGGTTATTAATTTAGACAGGCCGATAGGTGTTTTTAATTGGTGTCTGTTTATTTTTGCATTACTAATAAGCAGTTTTTCAAATTCGGATGTTATACCGAGATATATAAGGGTCAATTATATTTTACCGTATGCATTGATAGCCTTGCCGTGTTTACTGGTATGGCTCAAAATTATTTATGAAATGTTGACGAGGAAGTTTGATTTGGAAAGTTAATCATGGCAGAAAGCGAAAATAAAAGCAATACCCGCGATTATAGCACCATTAGCCCATCGGCACGGTCATTACTTTTATTAAAAGGGCTTACCGATATTCCGTTTGCACGGGAGGCTGCTGAGTTGATGCAATATCCTGAAAAATACGAACCTGATTTTGAGTTGCGCGACCTGCGGTTTTGGGCACGCGTGGTGCATTTTGAAAGCAGGTATAAAAGCATAAACCAGTTATTGGCCGATGTGCCTATCAAAAATATTTTGGAGATTTCCGCAGGATTTTCGTTTCGCGGCTTAGCAGCGGTGCAGCAGGACGGTATCCATTATATTGATACCGACCTACCCGAGGTTATCGCCACCAAAAAAGAATTTATAAATGCTTTGCAGCCCCACGGTATAAATCCCAAAAGTAAGTTGGAGATCTTACCGCTTAATGTGCTTGACGAAAAAGCATTTGAAGCTATTGTAAACCGTTTTGCGCCCGGCGAACCTATTGTTATTGTTAACGAGGGATTGTTGATGTATTTGGGATGGGAGGAAAAGAAACAGCTTTTTAAAACCATTCATAAAACTTTAGATGTACGCGGTGGCTACTGGATAACTGCCGATATTTATATAAAGCAACGCACCGAGATACCGGGCATGGAGCCTGATGATAAGCTAAGCAAGTTTTTTGAACAACATAATGTGCGCGAGAACATGTTTGACAGCTTTGAGGCTGCCGAAAAGTTTTTTACAGAACAGGATTTTATTGTAGATAAAAAAGCCGTACCTCAACCCGATAAGCTAGTTACGTTAAAGTATTTCCTGTCAAGCGCATCAGAAGAGCAGCTAAAGATGCTTCGGAGCCGGACGGTTAAGATACAGGAAACGTGGAGAGTATAGAGTCCCCTCAAAAGTCTCCGTGTCATTCTGAGCGATAGCGAAGAATCTTATACGCCCGATCAGTAAGGCGTTTACCTGTCAATTTTATAAGATCCTTCGCTATCGCTCAGGATGACAGTTTGTTTGAAAGATGAATTACCCCGATACCCATTTACCCAACGGCAGCTTACTAATGCCCCAAACTAAGCCAAGCGTCAAAACAAAACAAATCGTAGCTGTTAGCGGGATGCTAATTATGGGATTACATAGTTGATAACTAATACCGAACCTGTCCAACAGGTATAATACCAACGCATGGGCCAAATAAATACCAAAGTTATAGCTACCTGCAAAATCGCGTATACGGATAATGACCGGCGACACCTTTGGTAAAGTGAACCGGACTATAATAAATACCGAGGCCGATAAAAATACAATGGTTGGGCTTATTGGCTCGTAAAACAGAGTACCTACCGTGCTGTTGTTTTTGTAGAGAAGCCATGTGCCTATAGTAATTACTGCTATCATCCCTATAAACAATAACCACATCCATGTTCGGATATTGGGCGATGTAAATTCTTTGTTAGCGACGTAATGGCCCAATACCAAATAGCCGATATATCCTGCAAAATAATGCATATCTACCTGCGGGTTAAATCGTACTAAATAAGGCTGACTGATCATCATCACAGCAAACCATATCAGCAAAAAGTATTTAATTTCGCTTTGTGTGGCATTGCGCACAAACTTGCCAATTATAGGTATAACAAAATAAAGCCCTATCAGCATATACACATACCATAAGTGGTATGAGCTGCCGTATTTCAGCAGGTGCAATACCTGTTTGGTGTTTGTCCAGGTATCGGCATCAAAAGTTATTTCGTCGTTATACCAGGAATAGGCAATATACACCAGGCTCCAAAACAGGAACGGCGTAATAATTTTGGTGAGGCGCTTTTTAAAAAAATCGCCCAGTTCATATTCGCGGTGCAGCAATAGCGCACCGGTTATCATTACAAAAACCGGGACGGCAAAACGGACCAACGCATTATAAAAATCGGCAATAAACCAATCGGTAACAGGCACCTTTCCGTATTGAGCTAATAACACTGCTGATGTATGTAAAATAATAACCGCAAACAAAGCGATGACCCGGAGGTTATTTATCCAATCAATATTTTGATGTTTTACAGGCGACATGGCGGGTTAAAGATAATTATTTAGGGATGTAAAGTATTACAATGTATAGTGGGATGTGTATAACCTATAAATTATCAACACATACAACACCTAACGATTACTTAACATTGGCTTAATAGATTGCCCCTTACTTTTGCAGCATATTATTCTTTGAGGTATTAATAGTCGTTCTTTTTTCATAGATAATAGGTCAGTTAATAAAAAGTTAAGTAGAGCATCCTGTGATACCGGGATAGCTCTATTTTAATTTATAAAGGCGCTAAGTATTGCGCGCCGACATATTCTGAAATATGAAAATACTTTACGCTATACAAGGTACAGGTAATGGCCATTTAAGCCGATCGATGGATATTGTGCCTTTGTTGCAAAAAATGGGCGATGTTGATGTGCTGGTAAGCGGCACTCAAGGCGACCTTACCCTCCCCTTCCCCGTTAAATATAAATTACATGGTTTTGGTTTTGTGTTCGGTAAATCGGGCGGTGTTGACCTATGGAAATCATTTTTAAAATCGCGTTTCCGCAAATTTTTAAAAGAGATAAGCGATCTTGAAGTTGAGAAGTATGATGTAGTGATCAACGATTTTGAGCCGGTATCTGCATGGGCCTGTTATTTAAAAAATAAACCCTGTATAGGCCTGAGTCACCAGGCAGCAGTATTACATGAAAGCGCGCCGCTGCCACCAGATACCGACATGATAGGCAAACTCATTCTTAAACATTACGCCCCGGTTACCAAACAATACGGTTTCCATTTTAAAGCCTTTGGGCCCAATATATTTACCCCGGTAATACGCCAACAGGTGCGCGAACAAGAAGTGGCTAATAAAGGGCATTATACCGTTTATCTGCCTGCTTATGATGATAAACGTTTAATAAAACGCTTAACCGAGTTTAAAGATATTGAGTGGGATGTTTTTTCGAAACACAACAAAAAAATATACCGCTATAAAAATGTGTTCATTCAGCCTATAAATAACGAGGGTTTTATAAAAAGCATGGCCCAAAGTGCCGGCGTACTTTGTGGTGGCGGCTTTGAAACGCCTGCCGAAGCATTGTATATGAAGAAAAAGCTGCTGGTTATCCCCATGAAAACGCAGTACGAACAACAGCTTAATGCCGCTGCCTTGAAAGAAATGGGCGTACCCGTAATTAAAAGCTTAAAACCCAAACATAGCGAAACAATACAAAACTGGCTGGACAACGGCAAACCCATAAAGGTTAATTATCCGGATAATACCAAACAGATATTGGATATGGTGTTTAACGAATTAGGTGTTTAGTTAGAAAGGTTTATATTTCCTTCTCCAGCACCAATAATTCAATAGGCGCTTTTGGGATGCCGAATTTGGTATCGGCGTGAAATGGCAATATCTCGCCGGTTTTGGAATAGCCACGGCGCTCATACCAGTTTATCAATTCGGTACGCGAGGTAATAACCGTCATAGTTATAGTGTGGCAATTTATTTCAAATGCCAGTTGTTCGGCAGCGTGCAGTAGTTGCCTGCCTATGCCGTTTGCCTGCAGGTGTGGCAATACACTTAGCATACCTAAATACAGCTTGGTACCTTGTTTTTGCAGGTAAACGCATGCCTGCAACTCGCCGGTTTCGGTGGTGTATTTTAATATGGTGGTGTCCTTATCGTTAATATATCCTGTTAACGTTTCCTCATCTATACGCTGGCCATCCAACAGGTGAGCTTCGGTAGCCCATCCCATTTGTGCTTCTTTACCGCGATAGGCTGTGTTTACCAGTTTATTTAACGAAGATACGTCGGTTAGAGTAGCTTTGGTTATGTGCATAGGTGGTTCGACAAATAAAAAACCATGTCATCTCGACAAAGGAGAGATCTATACACAAGCCAAGCGGACAGTGCTTGTGTATAGATCTCTCGCTACCGCTCGAAATGACAGGTAATTTTGACTATTTATATATAAAATCTTCGCGAACCGGGTTAAAAATATCTACCAGTTTACAATCTGTAATGGCGCGGCCGCTGTGGGGTACATTTGACGGAATAACCGCGAAAGTATTTGCGTCCAATATCTGCGGTATATCATTCACGGTCAATTCAAACTGCCCTTCAATAACAAAAGCACATTGGTGGTGGATATGTTGATGACGGGGCACGGTACTTCCCGCAGTTACCTCTATAAAATTAATAGTATTATTAGGCGTATGAATGATCTTTCCCTTAAAGCCGGGTGATATCTCTGTTATTTCTACGTCTGAAAATTGTTTGAAGATGTTGGTGTCCATAATAGTTTGTTATGTTGTAAAGGTATAATTGTTCGGCTTATTTTAAAATAACCTTTGTGGCTCCGTAGCCAAATTTTTCTTTACGGGCATCCATAAAGGTTTGTATTTTGTTGTTTTTACTTAACAGTTTGTGCAATTCATGCTTTAAAATTCCGTTGCCTGCACCGTGAATAAAAGTAACATCGGGCAGTTGGTGTACAATAGCTGCGTCCAAAGTTTTATGAAAACTATCCAGTTGTATCTTCAATATTTCGGCACCATTTAAAAACTGGTAGTCCTCTCGCAGCTTTTCAATGTGCAGGTCGATCTCTTGTTTAGGTTTTTCTTCAACCGTTTTTTCTTCTGCCGATTTAAAAAAACTCTCTTTTAGCTGATCTGCATCAATGGTAAAATCGGGTTCGTCAAGTTGTATAAGCCATCCGGGTTGATTTAATAACGGCAGTTGTTTTTTACTGCCTGCAAAATCTTTAGCCTTAAATTTTTCATTGATTGAAAGCGGTGCAGGTGGCTGAACGTTTTGCGAAGTATAGTACAATACATTTATCATCAACCTGGGCCATAGTTGCAGATCGGCCAATTGGGCAGAGTAGATCTGCTGTACCGATTTTGGCGCGATCATTCCTGCATACTCGCCTTTATAAGTTTGATTCTTTTCTGTTGTTAATGATGTTAATAATTGAAACGAAGTATCATTTATTAAATGAAAATGCACTACCGAATTAGCTTTTGCATCGCTCACAACACCAATGTATATTCCTTTAGTGACAAATTCGGCTATCGGTACAGCGCTTTCTTTAATACTATTATTATCAGTTGTGCCTTTGGGTTGATAACCATGTACTGTTGTTACCTTGCTCGCTCTAACCGGAATTTCGAAATCATCCTCCCCGGTAACGCCTATCATTTCATCATCAATGATACGGGTTACAAATCCTTCCATTTTCTCGTCAACAAAGCGGACAAAATCGCCTAATTTATATTTCATATATGTTTATAAGCAAGCAGCAAAACTACCAATAAATAGCAATGCTGTTAAAATTTGATTGATAAAGGAGTCGTTATTAATTGACTATTGTATACCAGGCGTATGGTATTTGGGATGAAAAGTGTATAAAAAATAAAAGCCACCCGATAAACGGATGGCTAATTATTGCTATTTAATACCCCTATTAAAATAACCTGCTGTAAAGATAAGATAATATTTTTGGGGTACGCAAATCAATATTCCAAAAATTATTAAAAAATGACATATACGTCAGTTTTCAACACAAATAGCAAGCTAATTTAGGCTTGCTGAATAGAATCATTCACATCATTAGCGGCAGCCTTTACTTTTGATTTGGCTTCGCCGTTATTGGCATAATCTTTACCTTCTTCAACGCCATTGGTAAATTTAGAACGGGCGCGTTCCATGGCGTTGTTACCATATTCTTTTAAGT
>Ga0206854_1101_pt1 | contig 24054 bp, 20 predicted proteins | sample Alteio_BWOrgCont_50_FD_152870 | JGI IMG/M metagenome (GOLD analysis project Ga0206854, IMG submission 152870) | Enriched cells from forest soil in Barre Woods Harvard Forest LTER site, Petersham, Massachusetts, United States -... | ecosystem: Environmental > Terrestrial > Soil > Temperate forest >...
TTTTAACCATGTGTTTAACAGCAGGCTATTTTCTAATACATCGGTTATTTACAGCAACTATAATTATTTAATACAAAGCTTTATTACTGATAACCAGTTCACCGCAAAATCGGCCATAAACGATTGGAACATTAAGGAAGACTTTCAATATTATATAAGTCCACAACATACGCTAACGTTTGGTATTAACGCAGTTAATCATAACCTGAAGCCCGGGTCTGTTACTTCAACACCTACCTCGAAAAGTAATAACAGCACGGTGCAATCAAGATACGGTATTGAAGCCGCGGCCTATATTAGCGATGAGTGGCGAGTAAGTGATAAACTGAATTTGCAATATGGTATCCGCTTTAGCGATATGATATTGACTGGCCCAGGAACATTCAGCACATACGACGCGCAGGGAAATACCATCAGCTCAACAAACTATGGATCGGGCGATGTGGTTAAAAGTTATGTAAATCCGGAACCAAGATTTTCGGCCAGTTATGCGCTTGATGATAAGAACTCGATCAAGCTATCATATAACCGCAATACCCAAAATGTTCATATCCTTAATAACTCAACCAGTAGTACACCAACTGATTTGTATGTGCTGAGCAGTAACAATATTAAACCTGAAATTGCTGACCAGATCTCGACCGGATATTTTAAAAATTTTAGCGAGAATATTTTTGAGTTTTCGGCAGAGGTATATTATAAGTGGATGCAAAACCAGATAGATTATAAAAACGGTGCGCTTATCATAAAAGAGCCTTTATCTTTAACAATGGGCCCTTCTACTTTTATCCGCGACGATATCAATCCTAAACCTCCTTCAACCGTATATTCTTTATTATTACCCTCATTCATTTTTACATCTAAAACAGATGATAAGCGCCCGCCATATTGCGCAGGCATGCCACCTTTATACAAACTGGCATCCTTTATTGCGTCCGAATTAAAAGTAGAAAAGAACCCAAACAGGTGCGAGGCGTTATAAACCACGGCTTCATCCAATAAGATCAAATTCTGGTCTGAAGCGCCGCCGCGAACATAGTAACCCGTATTGCCTTCGCTTGCCTGTTTTACACCAGGCAATAACGATATGGTTTTTAAAATATCCTTTTCGCCAAATATTACCGGCACATTGTTTATTTGCGCCATATCCAGCTTATCTACACCCATTTGTGCCGATATCACATTATCATTATTGGGCCTTTTACTGTTATCGGTAATAATAACTTCCTGCAGGTCATTTTTTGCCGTAAGCGATATATTCACATTAGCATCTGCATGCAGTGAAACAGTTTGCACAACGGGTGTATATCCAACAAAACTATAAATTACTGTATATTCCCCTTCGGGGATGGATAGCGAATAGAAGCCGTAGCTATTTGCAGCTGCGCCGGTTTGAGGTATTTCTTTTATTTTAATAGTGGCGCCAATTAAAGTTTCGCCGGTTGCACCATCCTTAATTATCCCGCTGATGGTAAGTTTTTTTTGTGCCAGCGCAGGTGTCGCCCACAAAAAGCAATTTATACCTAATAAAATACACCAAAGCTTTAACCTCAAAATTGTATGCAATTAGGTAAATAAATTAGGTGTATCATACCGCAAAGCTAAGTTTTATATATTTAAAAAGGCAAGCTAAAACGGTTAAAGCCATTTAGCAAACCAATCCAGCGTCATTTGTATATGCGCCGGAGTAGAGCGATGAGGTTCATTTGGTGCTACATCCATTTTTAATTTGTCCCCTGCATTTTGCATCCCATAAGCCGCAGTTGCCGATTGAAACGCAATAATAGCGCCCGGCAATGGGCAGTTTTGGTCTTTCTCATTACTCAGCACCAATAACGGTCGCGGGGCCAGTAATCGTATCAGCGATGGACAATCAAATTCGCCGGTTACGCCAGGCAGTACTTTATCCCATAATGCCTTAACGTTTTTTGAGTTCAAGCCCGCATCGCCCATGTCTTTTGCCACCTTTTCATGTGCGCCTTTAATCGTGCCTGCACGCCCTTGCCAGCGTTCATTCTCAAGCGACCATTTAAAACTTTGCGCTGCTATGTTTATTACCACTACTTTTATTCGTTTATCAACCGATGCTGCCATATACGTTTCCATACCACCCATTGATATGCCTGACATACCAATGCGATTGGCCTGCACATCCGTACGCGTTACCAGGTAATCAACCAGTCGCCAAAGGTCATAACTGGTATCATATAAAAACGGGTGATCCTGGTGCGCGTTATCCATATTTTTCCATGCCTGGTAAACCGCATCGGAATATTCATTACTGCCATGCGCACCACCCGCAATACGATCACCATGATAACGCGCATCAATAGCAACACCTATAATACCTAATTTGGTTAAGCTATAAAGCACATCTGTAATTTCCTTACTATCCTTTTTACCGCCGGTACCATGCAAAAATATCACTATGGGATAGTCCTTTTTACCTGTTACAGGTTTGTAGATAAGTGTAGGTACTTTCTCATTTTTCTCACTATAAAAACTGCCGTGCTCAATAAATACCGAATCGGTTTTTGTGGTTTTAAAAGATGCATTAAAGGCAACTTTGGGTCGGTCAAGCAACGCCTTAAAGTCAGCACTCACTTTTTCAGGCGACGGATATTGTTCCGATTGGGCAAACAATACCCCTGTTTGCAATAACAACAAAAGGCAAATAGCAAACAGTTTATTAGTCGGTTTCATAATAAGTAAATATATAAAAGTTAGTTCAATATAATCCGCAAGCCATATTATCAACTAAGGTTGCCAAGCCGTATAGTTCGTCTTATTTTTGAAAACAAAATTTAAATTCCTACATTTCTGAAAATACAACTATCGCAACAACAACCCATGCTGTCCGAACCTACCTATATACCCGCGCGCATAGTCGCGCCAACTGTCGAGCAGCACTTTGCCAAACATTTGGCAAACGCGCGCCTGTTGGGTACTACCAAGCAACTGGCTACCGAGCCGCAGGCACATATTATCGAAGCAATTATAGATGTAGCATTTTGGGCAAGCCTTCGCCGCGAAGAAGGGCAATCGCCGCAAATTTCTATTGCCTTATTACCGCCAGACCAATCCGCACAGCCGTTGATATTTGGTAAACGGTTAAGGTTAACACCGCATAACTTAACCAAACTGGCCCCGGCTGTTGAAAGCCCGGGCATACATTTAGGTGTTTGGTTCGAGGGCGATGAATTATATGTTTGGGGTACCACGCTGGTTATTCCCTATATATGTTTTGTATTGGAAGTTATTGAACCGGGATTATTGGTGGTAAAACATAGCCGCATTGATGGCTTTGGCAAATTTTTAAACATTGCCGTTTTAAAAGGCGACCAGATAAAGGTGATAGACGAGAATAACGAAAGCCTGGCTACCTGCCCTGCTTTTGTAAACTCGTTATTGGGTATGCCTTTGCCCGAGTTTTTTAACAGCTCAGTAAACATATTGGTCGAACTGGCAACCGCCATGCGTGCGCACGGGCGCGGCGGATTGGTAGTGGTAGTTCCCGAAGATTCTAATTGGCAGGAATCTATTATTCACCCGCTATCCTACCCGGTTACCCCGGCATTTACGGGCATTACCAACTTAATGAAGCTGGATATGGAAGAGCGTTCAAAAAACTTTTGGCAGGAATCCATGCGCCGCGCTATTGACGTAGTTGGTGGTTTCACTGCCGTTGATGGCGCCACAATTCTTACAAGGGATTATGAGCTCATAGCCTTCGGTGCAAAAATTGCCCGTTCAGAAATGAGCATCCCGGTAGATCAAATTGTAACCACCGAACCGGTAGTTGATGGTACTGCCGAGTTTATACATCCTGCCCAAAACGGCGGTACGCGCCATTTAGCCGCCGCCCAGTTTGTTTACGATCAGCACGACGCCATAGCCCTCGTTGCCTCGCAAGATGGCCATTTCACCATATTTGCATGGTCGCCATACTTAGAAATGGTGCATGCACATAGGATAGATATTCTACTTCTATAAAAACAAAACCATCTTTCCCGCTTGCAGAAGAGGGGGTAGACCATCCGCCAGCTGGCGGAGTAGTCGGGGTGAGTTATCGCCGCCCTATCCCAATATCGCCTTATTCAGCAACGCAATTTGCCCGGCGTGGTAAACCTGGTGTTGTATAAAACCTTCCACGAGTTCTTTATAGGTAGTAACTGGTTCATCGCCGCGTTCGTCAATAATTGGTTCGTTCCATTTATCTTCCGGAAAATCGCGTATGGTTCTTACCAGGTTAACATCAACCAGTTTCAGGTCATCTATCCACATTTTCCATTTGTATTCATCGGGCGTGCCCGGTTCAGGCCAGTTGCCGCTAAGCGGAAGGCTTGCAGGTTTTTCGTTAAGGCGGTCAATCACCTCTTCGGTCCAGCTTAGCATATGCAAAATAATTTCTGCAATGGTATGCCCATTTTTTACGGGCCGCTCATAGGCCGTTTCAAAAGTAACCTGCCCTAAAATGTCATATATCGGCGATCCATACCACGGCTGCCCCGAACATACTTTTTCAAATTCTTCAATCAGTTTATCAGCAATCATATTCTATTTTTTTGGCGATGATAAATAAAAATGCCATAATAACATAGTAGCAACAGTACGATACGGTTGCCATTGCGCGGTTATTTCAATTAATATTTCTTTCGGTGTATCAACAGGCAAATGCTTTATTCGTTTTAACGCATTTACTGCTGCCAGATCTCCAATAGGAAAAATATCGGCTCGCTGCAAAACAAACATCAGGTAAACATCGGCTGTCCAGTTACCAATTCCTTTTAGCGCCACTAACTGTGCCCGTATGGCATCATCCTCCATTTCGTCAAAATGCGCTAAGTTCAATTGTCCGCTTATTAAAGCCTCGGCCAAATATTTAATATAACCTGTTTTTTGGCGACTACAATAACAGGCTCTAAATTCTTCATCGGTTAATAATAATACCCGCGCAGGCGTAATTTCCTGCACCCGTTCACGCAGTTTATTTAATGCAGATAATGCCGACGCCAATGAAACCTGTTGCTCTAAAATAATATGTACCAATGTTTCGAACGAATTTGGCCGTGACCACATGGGTGGGTAGCCGTGAGCTTCAATAATGGCGGCTAAGTCTTTGTCTGATCTCGCGAGTTTGTCGCAAAGTGATTGGAAGGTAGATTGGGTAAACTTATTGATCATACAATTGTTATTTAAAATTACTAAATTTCTTAGGATTTAGCGTTTTCTTTTCTGAATTTTACCGTTATGAATAATCTGCCGCCATTAGCCGAGCGCATGCGCCCCAAAAAACTGGACGACTATGTCGGTCAGAAACATTTGGTAGGCCAAGGTGCCGTTTTACGCAAGGCTATTGAGTCGGGTGCGCTGCCTTCAATGCTGTTTTGGGGACCGCCGGGCGTAGGTAAAACCACGCTGGCCTATATTATTTCGCAAACGCTGGACAGACCCTTCTTTTCGTTAAGCGCCATTAACTCGGGGGTGAAAGATATACGGGAAGTTATTGAAACCGCTACGCTGTTAAGAGATCAAGGCGACAGCCTGCCGGTTTTGTTTATTGATGAAATTCACCGTTTCTCCAAATCGCAGCAGGATTCACTGCTTGGCGCGGTTGAACGCGGCATAGTTACGTTGATTGGCGCCACTACCGAAAATCCTTCTTTCGAGGTTATCTCGGCGTTATTATCACGCTGCCAGGTTTATATTTTGCAATCCCTATCTGAAGATGACCTGGTAAACCTGCTGAACAAAGCCATGAAAGAAGATGTGGTACTCAGCCAAAAGAAGATCACCATAAAAGAACATGAGGCTTTGCTACGCTTATCCGGCGGCGATGCCCGAAAATTGCTCAATATTTTTGAACTAATAGTTAATGCGTTCGATAGCAAAAGTATTGTTATTACTAACGATATGGTGCTGGAGCACGTGCAGCAAAACATGGCGCTGTATGATAAAGCAGGCGAGCAGCATTATGATATTATATCTGCCTTTATTAAATCTATGCGCGGCAGTGATCCAAACGGCGCGGTTTACTGGTTGGCACGCATGCTGGTTGGCGGCGAAGACCCGCTGTTTATTGCCCGCCGTATGCTAATACTGGCTTCGGAAGATATTGGCAATGCCAACCCCAACGCGTTGTTACTGGCGCAAGGCTGTTTCGAGGCCGTAAACAAAATAGGCATGCCAGAATCGCAGTTGATCCTGTCGCAAACGGCAATATATTTGGCAACATCGGCAAAAAGCAATTCGGCCACTACGGCAATTGGTGCGGCAATGGCGTTGGTAAAACAAACCGGCGACCTGCCAGTACCATTACATTTGCGTAACGCGCCCACCAAACTAATGAAGAACATTGGCTATGGTAAAGATTACAAATACGCCCATAGCTTTGAAGGTAACTTTGTAGATCTTGATTTTTTACCCGAAGCCATACGGGGAACTAAAATTTACGAGCCGGGTAACAATGCCCGTGAGCAGGAGTCAAAAGAAAAGTTGAGAAAACTTTGGGGAGAACGATACAAATATTAGTATCTTAACCACTAATTAATTTAAACTGATCTTTATAGATGACTTCTACCTTCATTCGGCACGAATTAAAAGCATTTTGGCGAGCCCGTAATACCGGCAAAAGCATAGCCGTACATATCTTCATGGCCATTTTGATACTGTACTTTCTGGCTATAGCTTTGTATTTAGGCTTTAATATCGACAATTTACTTAAAAAGTCGTTCCCTAAAGATGACCTGGTGGTTTCTTTTTGCGGAATAATTTTATTGTACTACGCTATGGAACTTTTAAGTAGAATGCAACTACAGGAGTTACCTACCCTGCGCGTACAACCATACCTGCAATTGGCAATAAAGCGCAATACATTGGTTAAATACCTTGCGTTCACCTCCATGCTTTCTTTTTTTAACTTATGGCCGCTTATACTTTTCATACCGTTTATTGTTAAAGTTATAGCTGTTCAAAAGGGCGGGTTGATCGCCTTTATATTTATTTTGTCGCTTTTAGGGTTCAGCATATTTAATAACTACCTGGCGCTCTATATTAAACGTAAGGCCAGTTTAAACGGCTGGATAATGTTGGGTTCAACGCTCGGCCTGGCTTTGATAGGCATGGGCGATTTTAAGTGGCACCTATATTCAATTCGGGCTTTTTCTTTCGGATTCTTTGGTCATTTAATAACTAACCCCGCATTGATAATAGTGCCAATATTACTTGCCGTGGCAATGTACTATGTCAATTTTTTATTCCTTAAAGAGAACCTTTACCTGGAAGAATTAACCAAACATAAGACGTTAAAAAGAAGCACAACAGAATTCCCGCTATTAGACAGGTTTGGTCATATTGGTGATCTGGCAGCTAACGAAATTAAGCTTATTATCCGTAATAAACGCCCAAGTTCGGCGCTTAAAGTATCGTTGGTTTTCTTGTTTTATGGGTTAATATTTTATAGGAACCCGCAATTGCACGAGCCTTTTAAAGTGTTTGTTGGCATGTTCATGACAGGCATATTCATTATCAGCTATGGTCAATATATGTATGGATGGCAAGCCACTCATTTTGATGGAATACTGGTTAGTAAAATAACTTTTCCTGATTTCCTGAAAGCAAAATACCTATTGTTTACATTGGTATCTACCGCCGCATTTATATTGACCATACCCTACGTATATTTTGGCTGGCGAACGGTATTGGTGCACTTTGTAATGTATTTATGGAACTTGGGGGTAAACAGCACCATTATTTTATTTTTTGCTAATCGTAACTCTAAGCGCATTGACCTTTCAAAAGGGGCGGCATTTAACTGGGAGGGTGTTGGTGTAACTCAATTATTATTGACATTCCCACTTTTATTGCTCCCTTACATCATCTATGTCCCCATCAAGTTATTAGGTCATAGCGACAACTGGCCGCTTGTTGCATTGGCAGTTATTGCGTTGGCAGGTATATTTACCCGTAGTTACTGGATAAAAACACTAACCACCGATTTTTATAAAAGAAAGTTTAAAATAGCCGAAGGCTTTAGAAATAAATAGTCATGATAGAAATAAAAGACCTTAAAAAAGTTTACAACAATATTTTGGTGGTAAATGTACCGCAGTTAAGTATCCGCAAAGGCGAAAGCGTTGGTTTGGTGGGTAACAATGGCGCGGGTAAAACTACTTTGTTCCGTATGATACTTGACCTTATACGCCCCGAGCAAGGCGAAGTAAAATCAAACGACGAGATTGTTGCCGGCGGCGAAAATTGGAAAAATTATACTGCTTCATATTTAGATGAAGGCTTCCTGATAGATTATCTTACACCCGAAGAATACTTTTATTTTATCGGTGGCTTATATGGAAAGAACCGCGCAGAGGTTGACAGCATTTTAGCTGGCTTGTCTGATTTTTTTGCAGGCGAGATCATCAAAAAAGGAAAATATATCCGTGATCTTTCAAAAGGTAACCAGGCAAAGGTTGGTGTGGCTTCTTGTATGTTACAGCAACCTGAATTGCTGATGCTTGACGAGCCTTTCGCCAATATTGACCCTACCACACAGTTCAGGCTAAAAAATATGCTGAAGGATGCCAACAAAAAAGGTACAACCGTCCTGGTATCAAGCCATGACCTTAACCACATTACCGATGTGTGCGACCGTATTTTGTTGATGGAAAAGGGCCGTATCATTAAAGATATTGCCACCAGTTCATCAACTTTAAACGAACTGGAAGAATATTTTGCCATTGGCCAGCAAGCAGAACATGTGATTGAAGAGCCCGCAGCAACAACAGCCGTTGACGAAGAAGAAAATCATTAATATACTAATTGTCATTGCGAGGAGGAACGACGAAGCAATCGCGTAACCTGGCTATCGAAGAGATTGCCACGCTATCGCTCGCAACGACAAATTGGTAATAAAATTACCCATGTACCACATCCGCCACGCCACAATCAATGATGTAGAAACCATCTGCAAACTTGCTGAAGATATTTGGTGGCCATCCTATTCGCCCATATTACCAAAAGAGCAGATAGGTTTTATGCTGAACTATATTTACGCTCCTGAAAAGATATTAGCGCAAATAACCAATAATCAGCAAACCTATTTATTGCTGATAGAAGACGAGCAGCCCGTAGCTTTTGCTGCCTTTTCGCCCCGCGAAGAAGACCCGGATATTTACAAACTGCATAAATTATATTGTTTACCTATTACACAGGGAAAAGGCTACGGCAAAATACTAATAGACGAGGTTTGCAAACAAACATTGGCCGCCGGTAAACACATACTCGACCTTAATGTAAACCGCTACAACAAAGCCAAAACCTTTTACGAAAAAATGGGCTTTGAGGTAATCTACAAAGAAGATATCGCCATAGGCGAATACTGGATGAATGATTATGTAATGCGGAAAACTTTATAAATTAACTACAATGAATCATTTTCTTCAGTAAGCTGAGGCTGCACCTCCTGGTGTTGATAAACAAAATTATTTGCGGGATAAGGCACAATAAAAGTTTCTCTTACTCTTGTAGATATTCTAAAATAAGGTATCCATATAACTGCAACTATTGCTGATCGTACAATACTGGTAATTCCGCTATCGTCAACCGCATTTCCAAAAACAAGCTTGGCCACAACATGATCTGCCAAAAGAAATATGAACACGTATGCGTAAAACCCTATTACATACTTCGGAAATATATCGCGCTTTTTTAAGATCAGTATTAAACAAAACGCAGCATAACACAGCATAAGCATATTACCCAACGCTTCTACTGCAAATAATATTTTAAAATTATATTCGGTTTTAGCCCCGTTATGCGTATGCCATTTATCGAGATCGAAATAAGTGCCTTTTCCTATTGAAAAGCCAAGAAAAACTACGGTTAATGCTAATCCAATAGTAATTAATACCAGCCAGCCGCCAAGTGGCTTATAATTTGCATAAGCACTATACAATACTACCTGGGTTTCTTTATGGTATATTTTTATAAATAACCCAATAATAAACAGTGTAAACACTCCTACTCCAGGCAACATCCAATAATTCATGTGAAATACCGGGCTTGCCCCTCCGGGTGTATAAGTAAACCTATAGGACAGGTGATTATCCTTTATCGTTTTTACATCGTTTCTGTATTCATCCAGTTTATCAACCAGGAGAAAGTTTTTTAAATACCTGAACTGGTAGTTTAAAAAAAGTGTATCGTTTGTTGCAGATATTTTTGATTTAAACGCATAAGCATCTCTTTTTATACTGGTTTCCCTGGCATCAATTATCCACCTGGACGGTAAAATAACGTTTATCGTATAATCTATAGCATACGGATAATTTAAAACCAGCGGATATCGCGATTTATTGTTTATGTCGGCTAATTGCTCGCCTATGTACGAAGCATAAAAAGACGCTTCATACCGATCGCTGGTGCTATCTTTTTTAAGCAGGTCGGGCACCAGGTAATTCTCTATGGTAGTTAGTTCATTTTTTTCTTCATCATCTTTCACCGTTATTGAATCCTGTGTTTCAACTTTCGGATAAGTTTTGGCATAATAATCAAGGTAGCTTTTTTCCGTTTCGGCCATACTTGACGAGGCCAGCTGAGCGCGAATTTTATTGGCTTGATTTAACGTGTAAGTAGTTACAACATTCAGTGTAGCGCGTCCATTATCGGCCAGTACTTTATATTGTTCAGTACATTTAACATATCCCGTTTTTGACGGTGGTATAATAGCAAACCCGGTATTACCAGCTTTTATAATCAACCCTTTGGCATAATTTGGGTAATAAATGTCGGTGCCAAGCCCGCGTTGATAAGAAATAGTCGGATCTATCCATACCTGTTTTCCCTCCAAATTTGCTACAACCGTTGCATGGTCAAATACAAAAGGCGAGGGCAGGTATTGGTCGGTTTTTTCCGTAGCCGCAGTATTTATTAAAACCATATTAGCAGGTATACCACCTGCGGTTAGTATAGACGCAAGCAATAATGACTTATCCTTGCAATCACCATATCGCTGGTTAAACACTTTTTCTGGGCTATTTGCCCGATGTGAGTATTCGCCAATTTCAACTCCCATATACCTTATTTCATCCTGCACAAATCTTACGGCACTTCTAAAGTATTTTGTTTTATCGTCACCGGCTTTTAATTTTAATTCGGCAACCTGTTTTGCCAGTTTACCATTGATATTTGCATCAAGTGGATTGATCTTCAACGCCCAGTTTACAACTTCTTCCCAGTTGGCAAAATCGCTTATCTGTATATAACCATAGCTGGTATACCAACCTGCCTGGTTATCATAATCGTGTGCAGGCTGCACCTGAAAGTCCTCCCATTCGTAACATTTCAACCCATTTTTGTCTGATAAATTGGTTTTAGGTACTTTGTTGAACGCTTTAAAATTTAGTTTACGTTGTGGCGATGCCAGGATGGATCTATAAATATGAGCAATAGGTTGTGATTGCTGAAAGTAAAAATCATGACAATATTTATTACCCAAAATCGGGTTAAATCCGGTAATAGTATATGAAAACTCTATTCTATCCCCCTTTCGTATATCCGGAAGTATACAATAGGCCGAATAAGTACCCTGGTAAATAAACTTGGATAATTCTTTCTCGTCGGCTATTAGCTTGAAGGCATTAACTAAAAGCCGGTCTTGCGGCTTATTATCCCGCCACACCGTGATCTGGTGCAGTTCGAGCTTTTGATATGAGGGGTCGAAGCTTATTGATATTTCCGATCCATTTTGCACGCCTGCGTCCGAAACGATCTGGCGTATGATATGTACATAATCGGCCTGTTTTTCAACATGTACCTGTTCTTCTATCAATTGAAAAAAATAGCCGTTGTCTACGCTACGTGCAGGGATACTTTTATCGTAAGCTTTGTAAGTATTGAGCCATGTAGGTTTTGATGATACGTGAATAGCAGGCGGCCCTGCTTTGGCATAAGCAGCAAAAAAACATACGATAGGCAAAGCTATCAGTAAAAACAATGCAGGTATAGGCCTTCGTAACATCAACAATGAAAATAGATAAATATTAACAAATGCTAATGATCGATCATTTATTTTTCAATTTGTATCGAATATGTGACAAACAAGTTAAAGTTTTATAACGCCGGCTTTTTAGGTTTGTGTGCTGCTTCAAAAGCGTTTGCGCCACGTGTTTTTAGCTTTATTGCTTACTTATCACTCACCATTATAGGGTTACTACCCTTTCCGCCCATTATAATGATCTTAGTATTTGGCGACAGTGCAATTTCCTTTTGCGCTTTTATGCTTTCGTATTGTAATTGTTTATCAGATAATCCGGTTGAAAGTATTTTTTGGTAATCGGCTATACCTTGTGCTTCTACGCGTTTACGGTCGGCTTCCTGGCGTTCCTTTTGCAATACAAACTGCATTTTTTGCGCGTCTTGCTCGGCCTGTATCTTTGATTCGATACTGGCGCGAACGGTTGCCGGCAAGCTAATATTACGTACTAATATCGACTGCACTTCGAGGCCATTCTTTGCAAAACTTTCGGTTATGGTCTTGTTGATCTTGGCCTGAAATTCCTGCCTTTTAGTAGAATAAAGATCAACCGCCGGATAGGCAACCGCGTTGTCGCGTATGGCAGTGCGGGTGATGGGTCGCACGATCTTATCCTGGTAAGCCTCGTGAGTGGCGCCAATATGCTGGTAAATATAGGGCGCTTTCGCAGGATTGATCGTATAGATCACCGACAGGTCTATTTTCACTTCCAAACCGTCAGACGACAGTACGCTGATAGCATCATCACCCTCCACTTGTCCTTCGCTGCCTTTCGAACTCATCGTATAATTCTGTGTCTGTATATCAAAAGTAGTTATATTAACCGCCGGGTTGATAAAATGCGGACCGCTTTCTAATACTGTTTCCTGCACTTTGCCTAACAAGGTTTGCACGCCTACCTGGCCCGGCTCAATTATCTTAAAGCACGAAAAACCTAAACCCAATGCGGTAATAGCTATTCCGGCGGTTGTGGCAATGCCGCTAAAGCGGTTATTTGGTTCGGGCGAACGCTTCAATACCATACCCACCACAAGTATGATAATTCCTAAAATTGCGATTAACATAAGTTTAAATTTTAAGGTTTTTTAGTAAGCTTTTTAATATCTTTTATAAGCCTGATCTTTATGGCTATAAATACGGCGCCGCCAAATATCCCGGCAAGCACAAATTCGTAGTTTTTATATTCAAATCCCCAGTATATCGCCAGCAGGCAAATAAAAACGGCAATATTACAAAGGAAGTTTAAGGCGGCTTTTTTCCACATTTTAGTATACGCTGATAGTAGGGTCAATTTCTTGCGCCCATGCCAGTATGCCGCCTTGCAGGTTATACAAATTGGTAAAACCTTGCTGCTCTAACTGCATAATGGCTGCTGCACTGCGTTTGCCACTGCGGCACATAATAACAACAGGTTTATCTTTTTCTACTTTATCTGTTTCAATTAAAATGCCGCCAAGAGGTATTGATAAACCACCCAAATTCGACATTTCATATTCAAAATCTTCTCTTACGTCTATCAGCTGAAAATCTTCTTTATTATCTAATTTTTCTTTTAGTTCTTGTACGCTTACTTCTTTCATATGTGGTATAAATTATTAGTCAAATGTATGTTTTTTTCTATTGCAAATTATGGCACTTTTTCGTCCCTAAAAACACGCATTTCGTCCCATATATCTGTGTTAGGTAAAAACATTGTTCTACTTTGTAACATTAAACGCCTATGTGCGTTTCATATATTAATTAAGATAATCCCTGATGAGAAAAGTTACACGCTTCTTTTGGTTTTGTTCCGGAGCGCATATAGATACATTAAAAAAATACCCTATTGAGCATAACAAATATGTAGGTATAGGCGCTACCATATTCTTCACTGCTTTGTTTGCTTCGCTGTCCGGCGGCTATGCCATGTACTTTGTATTTAGCGGCAATGCCTTTGCTGTGGGTTTTGCCATTTTGTTCGGCTTATTGTGGGGCACGGCTATTTTTAATATGGATAGATATATCGTATCCAGTATTAACAAAGAAGGCACTATTAATCAGCAAATAATACAGGCTTCTCCACGTATTTTATTGGCTATAATGATAGGTATTGTAATATCGCGTCCGTTGGAGTTAAAGATATTTGATAAAGAAATTCGCCAAAAATTAAAAACGGCTTACTTAAAAGGGCAGCACAGCAAAATTGATACGCTGCAGAAAACTTATAATGATAAGTATGCAATGGAGTTAGCCAAAACTGCTGAATTGAAAAAGGAAAAAGATTCGCTTGAAAAAGATATTAACCGTTCGCGCATTCAACTAAACCAGGAAGTTTTTGGCTCTAAAACAGATCAAACATCGGGTATTGTTGGTTATGGCGACTATGCCAAACAAAAGCAAGCCGTTTTAGAAGGGAAAGAAGCACGGTTACAAACCGTAACCGAGGGCAGCGAAAAGATAGATGATTACCTAAGTCAGCGTAAAAATTTTGAAGGCGTTAATGACGTTAAATTATTAAATCAACATCAATTGGATAGCCTTGCCGCTGTTGCCGGCTTTGCCGATAGAAATTGGGCCTTGGGCCAGTTAACCTATAACGAGAACGGCACCCGCGACCTGGATACTTACATGGCTATTTCGTTTATCGGATACCTATTTATCCTGTTTGAATGTTTGCCGGTTTTTGTAAAGCTGATGTCGCCCAAAGGACCGTATGATGTAGCCGTAGGCATGCTTACCGACGCTAATTTACATTATGCCGAGCGCGACAAAGAACGCGATATAACCGTAACCGATTCGCTTTACGACCACCAGTTGGAAGCCGACCTTGAACGGCGACGACAGATCATAACCGGGCAATCGGAACATGACCTCGGCAAGTATCGCTATGATTAAATTTTTGTTACATTGATATAAAGTATTGCATTTTGTAGTAATTTGGCGTACCAAAAACGCCATTAATGAAAAAATTTTACTTAACCACAATTTTTGCCTTATTAGCTTGTGCCACAATGGCGCAAAAGGCACCCAAAGCAATTTTTTACAAAATTTCATTCCCTAACGCGGCTCATCACGAGGCCGAAATAGTAATGACCATTCCCGATGCTCCTGCAGGGACCATCAAGATACGCATGAGCCGCTCGTCAGCAGGTAGATATGCCACACATGAATTTGGCAAGAATATTTACCATGTTAAAGCATCTAATGCCGATGGCAGCCCCGTAGTTATTAAACAAATAGAGGGCGATGTATATGAGATAGCCGAACATGGCGACGCCATTAAAGTGAGCTATACTTTATTTGCCAACCATACCGACGGTACATATGCAAGTATTGACGAAAGCCACGCACACTTAAACATGCCTGCCGCATTTATGTGGACGGTAGGTTTGGATAGCCGTCCTGTAATGTTTGAGTTTAACGACATGGACAAATACGGCTGGAAAATAGCGACCCAGTTAAAGCATGAAGATGGTAATGTATATTCTGCACCAAGCCTGCAGTATATGATGGATAGCCCTACCGAGCTTTCTAAGTTTAATGAAACCAGCTGGAGCGTTACTAATCCCGACGGCAAAAAACTAAAGATAAACCTTACCATACATTCTGACGACGACCAGGCCGTAATTGAAAAATTTGGCACCATGGTACAAAAAGTAGTAAAAGAAGAACAAGCCGTATACGGCGAATTGCCAACTTATGATTACGGCGAATATACTTTTTTGGATGATGTTTACCCGGGTAACTCTGGCGATGGCATGGAACACCGTAATTCTACCTGCATAGTTGAAGGCAGCGCAAGGGTAGCCGGTAACGAAATGCAATTATTAGGCACTTATGCACACGAATATTTCCATAGCTGGAACGTTAAACGCATTCGTCCTAAAGCGTTGGAACCGTTTAACTTTGAACATGCCGATATGAGTGACGCACTTTGGTTTGCCGAAGGATTCACCCAATATTACGGACAAATGTTATTGGTACGCGCAGGCTTTAACACGCCCGAACAATATGCACGTTCATTAAACAGCTTGGTAGGTTCAACTTTAAACTCACCGGGCGCTAAACAGTTTTCTGCAGCGCAAATGAGCCGAGATGCAGTATTTACCGACGCCGGTATTTCAATTGATCCTAACAACAACTCCAACGAAGTTTTAAGTTACTACACTTATGGCGGTGCCATAGCCGTTGCGCTCGATCTGCGTTTACGTACAGAATATAATCTTACGCTGGATGATTATATGCACATTGTTTGGCTTGACTTGGGTAAAAACACACAGCCTTTTGTTACCAAAAAACCATACGTACTTGCCGATTTGGAAGCAGAACTTGCCAAATTGACCAAGAACCCCAAATTTGCTGCCGGTTTTTTTGCTAATTATGTAAACGGTACCCAAAAGGCTGATTACGGCCCGTTATTAGAAAAAGCGGGTTATATGCTGAAAAAACAACAACCCGGGGTAGCATGGATAGGTAATTTAGGTGGTGGTTTTGGTGGCGGTCGTGGTGGCCGTGGTGCTGCAGCACCTGCAACAGCAGCGCCAAGCGTATTTGCTTTAACAGGTAATACGCAAATAGGCACACCAATATACAAAGCCGGCCTTGAAGGTGGCGATATTATATTAACTGCCGACGGCAAAGAAATGAAAAGCGCACAAGATTTGAACGATATTGTAGCTACTAAAAAAGTAGGCGATAAAATAAACATAACTTATAAAAACAGGAGCGGGCAACATACAACAACCATTACTACCGAAGAAAGCCCGGCAGTACAAGTGGTTAGTTTTGAAAGCGCCGGAAAAACATTAACCAGCGAACAACAAGCATTCCGTACTAACTGGTTATCATCAAAAGCTAAATAACAAACGTGAAGAAAACAATAACAGCAATTGCCTTATTGGCAATTGCAACCGGCTGCGCCGTGCGCAAACCCTTAACCAATGCCGAAGCCATGCAACAGGTTGACAAAATGATCGACCAGGCTGATGTTGACCGTATTGTTAAAACCCTTTCTGCTGATGATATGCAAGGTCGCGGCATTTATACGCCGGGTATTGACAAGGCGGCTACTTTTATTGAAGGCGAGTTTAAAAAAGCGGGGCTGGTTCCGTTGGCCGGCAATAATGGCTTTCGCCAAAGCTGGGAGTTTGCAAACGTTACCCCAAAAACTTCAATTGTAAGTATTAACGGTAAAACTGTTGCAGCAGATAGTCTTAAGATAACTACCAGCCTGGCATCGCTTAATTGGAATAATAGTAAAGATGTAGAGGTTGTAAAATTAACTGCCGATAAAGACTTTCAAAAAGAATCGGCAGCTTATGCCAAAAGCGGTAAAAAGCTTTTAATTATTGCCGACCCTAAGTTTGTTACTGCTATTAAAGGCGGAAGGCGGGGCCGCATAACAGTTAATGATAACCAGGCCTTGGTTTATGTAATTGGCAATTTTGGCGATGTAAAATCATTCAATGTTAATTATACTGCCGATGTAAAGAAAACAGCCCCGCTATTTAACGTTGCCGGTATGATACCGGGAAAAACTGACGAGTATGTAGTATTCTCAGGCCATTACGATCATTTGGGTATCGAAAAAAATGCCAGGAAAATAATACAGGGCGATAGTATTAATAACGGTGCCGATGATGATGCTTCAGGTACAACAGCTATGATCACATTAGCTAAATATTATAAAAAGCTAAATAACAACCAACGCACCATAATTTTTGTGGCCTTTACCGGAGAAGAAAGCGGCGATTTAGGTTCTGGACATTTTGGTGAAGGAATGAACCCTGCTAAGGCAATAGCTATGTTTAATATTGAGATGATAGGTAAGGCAGCTAAATGGGGGCAAAATTCAGCCTTTATTACCGGTTTCGAACGGTCTAACTTTGGCACTATATTGCAAAAGAACCTAACAGGCACCACCTTCAAGTTTTACCCGGACCCATACCCGGACCAACATTTATTTACACGTAGCGATAATTGGGCGTTGGCACAATATGGCGTTCCGGCCCATACCATATCTACCGATCAAATACCTGACGATAAGCTTTACCACACCGTAAAAGACGAGTATAAGACACTTGATGTAGCTAACATTACGGCTACTATAAAAGGCATAGCCTTAAGTTCACGCACTATTATCTCCGGACAAGATACGCCTACAAAAATAACCGACCTAAGCAGGAATTAATTTTCTGCGAAGATCATATAAAAGACTTACTAAGTTTCTGTTAACTTAGTAAGTCTTTTTTGTTTTGTAACATTCTAATTATCACCGTATCTTATATAAAACCTAAGTATATGAGCCCACAACAACACACCGTTCCGCGTATTGCTATTCAAAGTATTGCAACCGGACTTTTAATGATGGCATTTTTTACTATGATGTGGGCTGCCATGGCGCACCTTGGGTTAAGCGGCAGGGGTCATTATGCAGAATTGGTATTTTTTGGTATTTTGGCTATTTTGTTTGTAAGCAATTCTATCCATTTATTAACCATCGCTAAACGTTTCCCAAAACTGAATAACGAAGAAGACATAGCCGAAGGCAAAAGATCGGGCAAATGGTTCGGAATAATTTTTGGTGCCGAAGGCCTGCTCATTTTTATAGCCATTAACATTGTAAGAAACTTAGGCCATGATGATTTAACCATACCGGTTATTGCCTTGGTTGTGGCCCTCCATTTTTATCCGCTTGGCTGGGTATTTAAACGTAAGTTGGATTATTATCTGGCTACATGGTCTCTGTTAATTGCCGTTTGCAGCATCATATTTACTTTAAACAAAACCCATTCCGAAGATAATATTTTAGCATTTACCGGCATTGGCATGGCGCTGGCCACTTCAAGTTACGGATTGAATATGATAGCTACTGGCAGGCGTCTCACTAAAAAAATTGAAGCTGAAACCATAATAGCTCAATAGCATTTACAATTCAATCTTTTTATAATCATCACGCGCCTTGTCTGGGTCGTAATGTATACCGGGTGTTAACCAGTACAGCAACACTACCCTTGAGTACCGGAAATTAAACGGCGACAGGATAACACTTACGCCTAATAAAATAGCGCAATATATCCACGGGTTATGGCTGCCGGTTAAAACAAAGGTTGCAACCGCCAGCGTTACCATTTCGGCAACGTTAAAGGCATAGCTTACAAACATAGCCACATAAAAATAACCCGGTTCAATTTCAAACCTAAAACCACAATGCGAACAGGTTTCATTCATTTTTTGAGATGAAAAACCATACATATTGTTGGCAAACATATTGCCTTTACGGCATTTCGGGCATTTAGCGTGTAGGGCTGCGTAGCCTTGCGATACTTCTTCCATTGCGGGGGCGTTTTTAACTAATGTGTACATGGCGATTTGACTTTTTCCGGAAATCTTCCGGGGTTATACCCTCATTCTTTTTAAAGAATTTGGTGAAATAAGAGTTGTCTGCAAAATTTAGCTGATCGGCAATTTGCTGCACGGTCATGTCCTGGTTAACCAGCATCCGTTTAGCTTCCAGTATAACCCGGTTGCGTATCACCTCTCCTGCAGAAAGTCCCAAAACATCATTACAAAGTGCATTTAAATGGTTTGGGGTGATATATAGCAGCTCGGCATATTCTTTTGGCAGCTTGATCCGCGTATAATTCTTTTCTATCAGTTTTTGAAAATTCTTTAGCAACGTGTAATTATATGACGGACTTTCAGCTTGCTGAATATTTACACTTAAACGTGCTACTTGTATAAACAATTGCAGCATTAATGCCCTAACCAAATCAAGTCCCAACGGCTTGGCACTTTCATTCTCATTGATTAACTGTTCAAACAGGTTAATTACTTTATCGCGCATGTCAACCGGTATATCAATAACCGCATCTAAGGCATTGCCGCTAAAAAATGGCAGATCTTCCAAATAATCTGCCTTCAATAAGAACGATTGAAAAAATGCAGCCGAAAAATTTATGATATAACCCTCTACTTCTCCCTCAAAATTCCAGCTATGCACCTGGCCGGGTATCATAAAATAAATTTGGAAAGGCTTTACTGCGAAGTTTTCAAAATCAATGGTTTGCTTTCCCGCGCCTTTGGTATACAATACCAAGTGGTAAAAAGAATGCTTATGCGGCGCATGTAGGTTTTTATGATGACTATCTATATAAGCCCCAAACCTGCTTATTTGCAAGTCATGACCCTGTTGTTGCGACAGGGTTCCAATATCATATATAGGTAGGCTTTTCATTTACAATTCAAAGGTAAGTTGTAATTGTTATATACAGTGGTGGTATTTATTGCGTTTGTGGTACTTTTTACTGATTGTAATTTTTTTATCTAAAATCATTTCAAAGGCTTGGTACGTTAGCGAACACAAACTGTACGAAAACGAACAGTCGCAAAGCCATATTTATATTATAAACATCTAATAATCAAATTATTAAAAACACGGCATTTAAATAGTTAATAAATAGGGTGCATTAATTTGTTCAACATCACTAAATCAAATTATCATGATAAAAAACTACATCAAAACCGCATGGAGAAACTTATTGCGTAGTAAAGTTTACTCGCTTATAGCTATTGTGGGTTTAGCCATTGGCTTGTCGGTAAGTATTTTACTTTTTTGGGGAGTTAATGATGAGTTGCTTTATGATACCCAATTTGCTGATGCGCCGAATATTTACAGGCTCAACGCAAAGATCAAAATGAGCGATAATACTTTCGATACCTGGACAAGCGGCCCTGCGCCTATTGGAGCAGTGGCGCTACGGGAATTCCCTAGCGTTGAACAAGTCACCCGTTATACAGACAGGCAGCAGGTTATTACAGCGGGCGACGCGCATATAATAGAAAAAAACGCATCCTATGTAGAGCCTTCTTTCTTTAGCATTTTTCATATTAGCTTTTTACGAGGTAACGCGACAACGGCCCTTAATGAGATAAATAATATAGTGTTAAGCAGAACCGCGGCTATAAAGTATTGCGGTTCGGTTGATAAGGCAGTTGGCAAAACTCTATTGCTGGGCGAGAAGCAATTACCTTACCAGGTATCGGCTGTAATGGAAGATATGCCCGACCGAAGCAGCGTACATAAGGATGTGTTATTATCGTTAGAGGTAATACGCAAAAACTTTACCGGCAACGGCAATTGGAAAACTATTGACGTTGATTGGGGTAGCTTTGGTTTTAAAACCTTTTTAAAGCTAAAACCCGGCACCAATGTGGCCTTGCTTGAAAAACAACTTTCGGCAATTCATCTTAAAAATAATGGCTTCGTAAAAGCCGGCGATGTTACCTATCTGTTTCAACCACTTAATACACTACGACTATACAATCCAGATCTGACACCGGCTGGCATTAAAGTAGTAAAGCTATTTGTATGGATAGGCATTTTAATCATTTTAATTGCAGTTATCAACTATATTAACCTGTCTACTGCGCGTGCAACCAAACGTGCCAAAGAGGTAGGGCTAAGGCGCGTAGTTGGCGCCAACCGTAAACAGTTGATCATTCAATTTGTAACCGAGTTTGTTATCATATTTTTCGCATCGTTACTGCTATCAGCCATATTGATGCCTTTACTGGTACCGATATATCAAAACATAAGCGGCAAAAATTACAATATTGATTACTGGCAGGTTTCCACCCTTAAAATTGTTGGGTGGGTAGGTGTAGGTACCATAGTTATGGCAAGCATTTACCCGGCCTGGGTATTGTCGTCATTTAACCCTACCGAGGTTTTGAAATCTACATTCAATACACAGGCACGCGGTGGTTGGCTACGCAAAAGTTTGGTAGTGCTACAATTCACTTTTTCTATACTATTGATTATATGCACGGCTGTTATAACCAAGCAAATGCATTATATACAAACCAAAAACTTGGGCTATAATCGCGAAAATGTCTTTTTAGTAGGCTTGAATGCCAATATTGGAAAAAACCTGCAAGCAGTAGTTAACGACTTAAAAGCCGATAAAAACATTGAAAATGTAACATTTGCAACTGACGATATAATGGAGATGGGGAGTTCGACCGATAATATTAACTGGCCGGGGAAACCCAATACAGAAGCACACATTAGCCCAATGCAGGTAGCGGCCAATTTCACGTCAGTTATGAAGATGAAGATGGTAGATGGCGAAGGATTTTCAGGCGCACCGGCAGATAGCGGCTATTATTTAATTAATGAATCGGCAGTGCAACTAATGAATCTTAAACACCCTGTTGGTACTATAATTAGTTTATGGGGGCATCCTCGCCAAATAAAAGGTGTTATCCAGAATTTTAACAACGGGTCGCTTAAAGAGGCAATAAAGCCTGCTATTTTCACGCAGACAGAATCATCACAATACGGAGTTTTATATATAAAAGCCCGTTCAGAGTTAATAAAAGATGCCGTAGCAAAAACAGAAAAAGTTTATCGGGCCTACAACCCCGCATGGCCGTTTGAGTACCACTTTATGGATGATAATTTTGATGCGATGTATCGTAAAGAAATACAAACTGCGCAATTATTTAGGGCCTTTGCGGGTGTTGCAATTCTGCTTAGTTGTTTAGGTTTATTTGGACTGGCTGTATTTACCGCAGAGCGTCGCACAAAAGAAATTGGCATACGCAAAGTTTTAGGCGCAACCATTCAAAGCATATCGGTATTAATATCGCGCGAATTTGCCTGGCTGGTTATCATCGCCAATATTATAGCATGGCCAATAGCATGGTACGTAACTAACCAATGGCTGCAGGATTTTGCCTACAAAACGCCTATAAGCTGGTGGATATTCCTGCTATCTGGTTGTATATCACTTTTACTGGCGATACTTACAGTAAGTTCACAAGCTATACGCGCGGCAATGATAAACCCGGTAAAGAGTCTTAAAACAGAATAACTGCTTATATCAATCAGTATTGAGTGTAAATGATGATTCTGAAGCGTCGGATGCTTGTTGCAGGCGGTCGGCATCTGTTGAACCATCATCTTCTGTTGGTTCGTTTTCTTCATCAAATCCGTTAGAGTGAATATCCTGCTGGCTAGGTTGATCGGCAGAATCTGAACTTTGAGAATCGTCAAGCGGAACTTTATTTTCTGGAGTTATCATAGTAGTTTGTTTTATATAATTTACAACGTTATACCGGGTAAGATGTTTGCAATTACCGTATCAAAGCCACCCACCCGCTTAGGTTAGGCGTTTTATTACCCAGGCTTATCACATAATAGTAAACCCCAGCAGGCAGTTTGCCGCCATTGTTGGTACCATCCCATGGCTTGCTATACCCGCGCGATTGGAATACCTGCGTGCCGGTACGCGTAAACAAGGTAACCAGGCAATTGGGATAAAAGTTCAGGTCGGGAATAACCCATAGATCATTAACCCCATCGCCATTAGGCGTAAAAGTATTTTTTACAGTAACGGTAGGCGGCGCCAGGATGGTTACATCTAATTCATTACTGGTAACGGCAGGTATGCAGCCATGATTAATTAGCAGAATACAGGTAACCTTATCGTTATTATTCAAAGTAGTACTGGTAAAAACTGTATTATCGGTACCCGCATTTACACCATTTACCTGCCACTGGTAGCCTAATCCTATGCCCGCATTGCTTGAAATGGCTGTAAACGTAATTGGCACATTAGGATATACATTATTGGTAGATGCACTTATAGTTATAGACGGCGCCGGATTTTGCGGTGTAATAAAACTTACGGTAAGCGTATTTGATTGTGCCACCGGGCTCACCAAACATGGACTGCTATTATTGATAAGCAGACAGGTAACATTATCGCCATTATTAAAGGCATTATAAGTAAATTGCGGACTATTGGTACCACTAATTACTCCATTTACCTCCCATTGATAGGTAGGGTTTGTACCCCCGTTTGTTGGCGTAGCCGTAAAAGTAATGCTTGTTCCACTGCAAACCGGGAAGGTTGTAGTGGTTGCAACAGTAATACCCGGAGTAATAACAGGATTTACAATAAGCCCGGTATAACTGTTAGATGTACCGGTTGCAGAACAAGAGGAAACGTTAGTTACTATACATTTAATAACGTCAG
>Ga0206854_1102_pt1 | contig 23700 bp, 20 predicted proteins | sample Alteio_BWOrgCont_50_FD_152870 | JGI IMG/M metagenome (GOLD analysis project Ga0206854, IMG submission 152870) | Enriched cells from forest soil in Barre Woods Harvard Forest LTER site, Petersham, Massachusetts, United States -... | ecosystem: Environmental > Terrestrial > Soil > Temperate forest >...
TTCTGGGCATGGAACGAATGCTGAGCGATCAAGCGTTAAGGCAAGGGCATCTGGGGGATGCCTTGGCACACACAGGCGATGAAGGACGTAGCACGCTGCGATAAGCTGCGGTGAGGGGCGAGCACCCTTTGACCCGCAGATCTCCGAATGGGGAAACCCAATCCGCAAGGATTATCTGTCTCTGAATACATAGGAGAGAGAAGCAAACGCAGGGAACTGAAACATCTCAGTACCTGTAGGAAAGGACATCAATTGAGACTCCGTTAGTAGTGGCGAGCGAACGCGGACCAGGCCAGTGGCCTTCGATTAAAAACCGGAATGTTCTGGAAAGGACAGCCATAGCGGGTGATAGCCCCGTACGGGTAAAAAGATCGAAGGTCCTCGAGTAAGGCGGGACACGTGAAATCCTGTCTGAACATGGGGGGCCCACCCTCCAAGCCTAAGTACTCGTGTGTGACCGATAGCGAACTAGTACCGTGAGGGAAAGGTGAAAAGCACCCCGGCGAGGGGAGTGAAAGAGACCTGAAACCGGATGCCTACAAACAGATGGAGCGGGCTCACCAAAGGTGAGCTGCTTTGTCGACCTTGCTTTAAAACGCAGATGTGTCGTCAACGTGATCAAGCGGGCAACCGCGGGATCGCGCGATGACGCATGTGTTTTTTATAGTGAGGTTGATGAGGCACGGCTTTTCGCATGTGGCGAGAAGTTGGTTTGATGCTCGCCTTCGGCGAGCCCGTGACATCGTACCTTTTGTATAATGGGTCAGCGAGTTCGTCTGTCTAGCAAGCTTAAGCCGCAAGGCGGAGGCGCAGGGAAACCGAGTCTGAATAGGGCGACTGAGTTAGACGGATGAGACCCGAAAGCAAGTGATCTAGCCATGACCAGGTTGAAGGTGCGGTAACACGCACTGGAGGACCGAACCCACGCCTGTTGAAAAAGTCGGGGATGAGTTGTGGCTAGGGGTGAAAGGCCAATCAAACTTGCAGATAGCTGGTTCTCTGCGAAAGCTATTTAGGTAGCGCGTCATGTATCACCATCGGGGGTAGAGCACTGGATGGGCTAGGGGGCTTCACCGCTTACCAAACCTAACCAAACTCCGAATACCGATGAGTGCTGAGCATGGCAGACACACGGCGGGTGCTAACGTCCGTCGTGAAGAGGGATAAAAACCCTGACCTACAGCTAAGGCCCCCAATTCATGGCTAAGTTTGAAAGGATGTGAGGTTCCCAAAACAATCAGGATGTTGGCTTAGAAGCAGCCATCATTTAAAGAAAGCGTAACAGCTCACTGATCTAAATAAGGAACTTTGCGCCGAAGATGTAACGGGGATTAAGCCATGAGCCGAAGCTTAGGATTCACCGCAAGGTGAATGGTAGCAGAGTGTTCCGTATGCCTGCGAAGGGTGAGCGTGAGCGAGCCTGGAGGTATCGGAAGTAAGAATGCTGACATGAGTAGCGATAAAGAGGGTGAGAGACCCTCTCGCCGGAAGTCCAAGGGTTCCTGCGTCAAGTTAATCTGCGCAGGGTTAGCCGGACCCTAAGGCCAGGCCGAAAGGCGTAGCCGATGGGAATGCGGTAAATATTCCGCAGCCTGTGGGAAGTGACGGATCATGCAAATTGTTCGACCTTACTGGATTGGTCGGGCCGTGAAGTGGTCCCAGGAAATAGCTCCCACGTATAGTCCGTACCCCAAACCGACACAGGTGGACTGGCAGAGTATGCTAAGGCGCTTGAGAGAACTGTATTGAAGGAACTAGGCAAATTGCCCTCGTAACTTCGGAAGAAGAGGGCCCGGTTTTTACGCAAGTAGAAGCCGGGGGCACATAGCAGGGGGTGGCGACTGTTTACTAAAAACACAGGGCGCTGCGAAATCCAAAGATGACGTATAGCGTCTGACGCCTGCCCGGTGCTGGAAGGTTAAGAGGAGATGTGAAAGCGTTGAATCGAAGCCCCAGTAAACGGCGGCCGTAACTATAACGGTCCTAAGGTAGCGAAATTCCTTGTCGGGTAAGTTCCGACCTGCACGAAAGGCGTAACGACTTCCCCACTGTCTCCAATACAGGCTCAGCGAAATTGAATTCCCCGTGAAGATGCGGGGTTCCCTCGGTCAGACGGAAAGACCCCGTGCACCTTTACTGCAACTTTACACTGGCATTAGGAATAGGATGTGTAGGATAGGTGGTAGACTTTGAAGCCGCGGCGCTAGCCGTGGTGGAGTCGCCCTTGAAATACCACCCTTCTCGTTCCTGATGTCTAACCGCGATCCTGAAACGGGATCCGAGACAGTGTATGGTGGGCAGTTTGACTGGGGCGGTCGCCTCCCAAAGAGTAACGGAGGCGCGCGATGGTAGGCTCAATCCGGTCGGAAATCGGATGGTGAGTGCAATGGCAAAAGCCTGCCTGACTGCAAGGTCGACGGACCAAGCAGAGACGAAAGTCGGTCATAGTGATCCGGTGATCCCGCGTGGAAGGGTCATCGCTCAACGGATAAAAGGTACGCCGGGGATAACAGGCTGATCGCACCCAAGCGTCCATAGCGACGGTGCGGTTTGGCACCTCGATGTCGGCTCATCACATCCTGGGGCTGTAGCCGGTCCCAAGGGTATGGCTGTTCGCCATTTAAAGTGGTACGTGAGCTGGGTTTAGAACGTCGTGAGACAGTTCGGTCCCTATCTGCCGTGGGTGTTCGAAACTTGAGAGGACTTGTTCCTAGTACGAGAGGACCGGAACGAACGTATCTCTGGTGGATCGGTTGTCACGCCAGTGGCATAGCCGAGTAGCTAAATACGGTCGAGATAACCGCTGAAAGCATCTAAGCGGGAAACTCACCTCAAAACCAGGTTTCGCTTGAGAGCCGGGGAAGACTACCCCGTCGATAGGCCAGATGTGTAAGCGCAGCGATGCGTTGAGCTGACTGGTACTAATCGCTCGATTGGCTTGATCGCCAGCACTCGTTTCATGCCTGGAAACAAAGCCAGGCATTCCAATACCCAAATTAATAAACGGTCGCCGTGTCGTATAAATCTTTTGTGCGGTTCGCGCAGCAATGCGCGGATTCTTTCTGCCCTTTGCCGACCTGGTGGTCATAGCGAGGGAATTCTACCCGATCCCATTCCGAACTCGGCCGTCAAAGCCTTCTGCGCCCATGGTACTGCGGCTCAAGCCGCGGGAGAGTAGGACGCTGCCAGGTCTGCCAAGGGCAGAAAGAACCAAAACCAATCCGCCATCACAAACATCAAGCCCCGGACGCGCAAGCGTCCGGGGCTTTTTGTTTGTCATCCGGTTCATTGCCGCCTCTGTTCGATTGGCCCGCATGCGCGGGCCGGGGCGGGGCTTTTTGTTATCCGGATTTTTGCTAAGCTTGGTTCCCGGAAATGAACCGGAGAGGCCCATGGCCAATCGCGAACAGAAGAGCAATCGGGAAAAGAAAAAGCCCAAGGCCGACAAGAAGGCGGCGCCGGTAACGGCGCAGGCCAGGCCGGCGTTTCAGGAACCGGCACTGATCCGCAAGCCTCACAAGGGCAAGGATTGGACTTAGCCGGGGTCTGACTATTCCGCGTCCGCCTGGCGGGTCGGGTCTTTGGCGATGAAGCCGGAGACAGCATAGACATTGCCGTACTGGCCGGACTTGATGTCCCACACCCGGACCTTGCTCCAGTCATTCTTGGCGCTGACATCCATGATCGGCGTGGAATGGTCGATTTCGCCGTGATTCAGCCAATTGGCCTGATCCACACGAATCTCGCGCTTGGAGACGACATTGGTCACCACCGCGACATGACCCAGCCGCATCTTGGATGAAGCGGTGAACACCATCACGGAATTCTCCACCGGGGTGCGCAGCCGCGCATAGAGATTCTTGGCGCGCGCCCACCAGAATTTGGCGTCGCCGAACACCGCCAGGCCGGAACGCGCCCGGGCATATTCCACACAGGCCAGCTTCTTCAGCGGCATTTCGACCGAAGGATCGGGCAGTTCGGCCACCGCCATGGAGGGCAGGGTCGGCATGTTGAAGCCTGAAATCTCCGCCTGAAAAGCGGATTGGTCCGGGGCTGCGACATGCTGGGTGGCGGGCAGCATGATGGGCTTTTCGGGCGCGATGGCGTCGGGATGGGCGACGGTGGCGAATTGGTCCAGGAGCTGGGTGACGGTGTTGCGGATCGAGGCTTCCGCGGCGACAGGCGCGAACAGGGGCGCGGTTGCCGCCATTGCCAATATCAGTCGCTTGAAAGAGGCCATGTCCAAAGTCCCGGCTTTGCGTTGCACGTAATCGCCGGCCGACCGCCGGTAGCATTGTCGGACTTGACTGGTTTGGCGCCCCCAAAACCGCTCAGCCCGCTGGAACCTTGCCAAGACTCTGGGCTGTCACAAAGACGTTTCCTTGCCACCATGCGTGACGTTTTTACCATTATAAGACGTTGAAAATGATAGGCTTTTCTTGTCGTTGCGCCGCAGCATCACGTGCCTGTCACAGACTGCAATCTGGGGCTGTCCATGCTTGGCGCCAAAGAAAAACGCCCGGCGATCCAAACCGCCGGGCGCTCTCAAAAACCTATCGCAAAGGATGGCTTAGTTGGACGCCATTTTGATCTTCTGGACCATCGCCAGCGACTTATCGACATGCTGGTCGGGCGTGAGCTTGTCGTCATTGGACGACATCACCGCCAGGATCTTGTGATCCTTGCCCACCACAAAGGTGACGCGTTCGATGAAGGCGTGGCCGATTTCGACCTGGCGCACATCCTTGCGACCTGCAGCGGCAGGCGTGACGTTCAGATTGTAGGATTTGGCGATATCGGTGCTTTCATCCGAGGCGATGGAGAATTTGCCGGCGCAGAAATTCGGATCGGCGGAGAATTGATTCAGCCGGTCCAGATTGTCGGCGGAAACCCCGATGATCGTGGCGCCGGCGCTATCGAACTTGTCGGCGTTATCCGCGAAAGTATGCGCTTCCAGATCACAGCCTTGGGTATAGGCGGAGGGATAGAAGTACACCACCGCCGGGCCTTTCTTCAGCGCGGTGTAGAGATTGAAGGTGGAATCCTTGCCGCCCAGGCTGGCGGTGGCGGTGAAATCCGGCGCGGTGTCGCCCACTTTCAGGGCTGCAAAGGCGGGAAGGGTAAGGCAGGTGGCCATGGCAAGGCCAAGAATGACGGTCTTCATATGGGTTGCTCCTCCGGGGAATATTTTGCGGCGGGAAGCTACCACAATGCCGCCCCCGCGCCTACCGGCGGGCGCAGTTAAACGGCTAAAAGCCCTGTAATCCTAGTCTTTTGCCCGTTCGACATAGGCCCCGTCTTCCGTCATCACAACGATTCTTGTGCCGACGGTGATGTGGGTGGGCACCATGGTGCGCACCCCGTTGGAGAGAACCGCGGGCTTGAAAGAGCCGGACGCGGTCTGCCCCTTCATCACCGGCTCGGTCTCCATCACCTCGAAGGTGGCGCGCTGGGGAATTTCAATGGAAATGGGCCGGCCTTCGAAGGTCTGCAGCTGCACCTCCATGTTTTCAGTCAGATAGGGGGCGCGGTCGCCCACCACCTCGGCCGATACCGGCACCTGGTCGAAGGTCTGGGGCTGCATGAACACGAAAGTGTCGCCGTCCTGGTAGAGGTAATTATAGTCGTTATGCTCGACAAAGGCCTTTTCAATGCTGTCGGTGGTGCGCAGCCGCTCGACCGTCTTCACCCCGTCGGAGATGCGGCGCATTTCCAGATGGGTGACCGGCGTGCCCTTGCCGGGGTGGATATTCTCGGCGGTGAGAACCAGATAGAGCTTGCCATCCTTCTCAATGACATTGCCTTTGCGCACGGAGCTGGCGATAACCGAAACCACGGGAAACCTCTCAAATCACGGGATTTGCGGGGTCTTTAGCAGGGGATGCCGCTTAAAACAAATGCCTTGGTGGGACGCCGAAAATCATGCCGACCGCCGCCCCCTGCTTATGCTCCGGGGGCGGATCAAGGAACGGGCGCGGACCTGGTTTCTTGGCCACGGCTTTACCGAGGTGGAGTGCGCCATCCTGCAGGCCTCGCCGGGAAACGAAGCGCACCTGCATGCTTTTGCCACCGAGGCCGAGCTGCCGGATGGCAGCCGCAAGACGCTCTATCTTCATACCTCGCCGGAATTTGCTGCCAAAAAGCTGTTGGCGGCCGGGGAAGAGAAGATTTTTGAATTCGCCCGCGTCTTCCGCAACCGGGAACGGGGCCGGCTGCACGCGCCCGAGTTCACCATGCTGGAATGGTATCGCGCCCGCGCCGATTATCGGGCGGTGATTGCTGACGCCCTGGCCTTGCTCGGTCTGGCGGCTGATGAGGCCGGCCGGTCCCTGACCTATCTGGATCGCAGCTGCGATGCCGCCGCGGAAGCTGAATGGCTGACGGTGGCGGACGCGTTCCGGATTCATGCCGGGATCGAATTGCTGGACACGCTGTCGCCGCAAGGCGCGGGCGACCGCGACACCCTGGCCAGCCGCGCCAGACGCGCCGGATTTTCGATTCCCGATGATGACGGCTGGTCCGATATTTTCAGCAAGCTGCTGGTGGCCCGGGTTGAGCCCAAATTGGGTCTGGGCCGGCCCACCATCCTTTATGATTATCCGCGCGCCGAAGCGGCGTTGGCGCGGCCCAAACCGGAGGATCCGCGCCTGGCGGAACGGTTTGAGATTTATGCCTGCGGCGTGGAACTGGCCAACGGCTTTGGCGAGTTGACCGATGCCGGCGAACAGCGCGCCCGCTTCATCGCCGAGATGGACGAAAAAGAACGGGTGCATGGCGTCCGCTATCCGCTGGACGAGGATTTTCTGGCGGCGCTGGCGCGGATGCCGCCTGCTTCGGGGGTGGCGCTGGGCTTCGACAGGCTGGTGATGCTGGCGGCGGGAGCGCCCCATATCGACGCAGTTTTGTGGACGCCCCCAGGCCCTTAAGCCGGCCTTCATAGCCGCCATGCCGGAAGGGGGGTGGCAAAATCCTGGCCTTGGTAGCAATTTCCCGCCGCCATGAGTGACGTGACCGCAGCCCCCGTCAAAGCCGTTGTTCAGAACACCACCTTCACGGTTCTGTTCGCGATCTCGTTTTGCCATTTGCTGAATGACATGATTCAGGCGGTGCTGCCGGCGATCTACCCCACGCTGAAAATGTCGTTCCATCTCAGCTTCGCGCAGGTGGGGCTGGTGACCACCGCGTTCCAATGCACCGCCTCGCTGCTGCAGCCCTGGGTGGGATATCTCTCCGACAAGAAGCCCGCGCCCTATTCCCTGGCGGTTGGCATGATCGCCACCCTGGCGGGAATCATCGCCGTCTCCCTGGCCTGGAGCTATGCCGTGCTTCTGTTCGCCGCCATGCTGATCGGCGTCGGGTCTTCGGTGTTTCATCCTGAATCCGCCCGGGTGGCGCGCATGGCCTCGGGCGGCCGCAACGGCCTGGCGCAGGCCATGTTCCAGGTGGGTGGCAACAGCGGCTCGGCGCTCGGTCCGTTGACGGCCGCGATCGTGGTCGCCAGCTGGGGTCAAAAGGGCGTGGTGCTCTACAGCGCTGCCGCCGTGCTGGGCATCATCATCCTGTTTCAGGTCGGCCATTGGTACAAGCATCACGGTCTTCGCCGCATGCGCGCCGCCAAAGCCGCGGCGCCGCTGGACTATAGCCGCCGCCGCGTGGCGGCCAGTGTGCTGATCCTGTTGCTGCTGATCTTTTCCAAATATTTCTACCTCACCAGCATAACCAGCTATTTCACCTTCTATCTGATCCACGCCTTCCATGTTTCCCTGGCGTCGGCACAGGTGCATCTGTTTGCCTTCCTGGCGGCGGTGGCCGTGGGCACTTTTGTCGGCGGCCCGATGGGTGACCGTTTCGGCCGGAAATATGTGATCTGGCTGTCTATCCTGGGCTGTCTGCCTTTCACCCTGATGCTGCCCTTCGCCAATCTGTTCTGGACCGGAGTGCTGTCGGTGATCATCGGCCTGGTCCTGTCTTCGGCCTTTCCCGCCATTGTGGTCTATGCCCAGGAATTGCTGCCGGGGCGGCTGGGCATGGTGTCCGGCCTGTTTTACGGCTTTGCCTTCGGCATGGGCGGTTTGGGCGCGGCGTTGCTGGGCGCCCTGGCCGATGCCACCAGTATCGATTTCGTCTATAAGGTTTGCGCCTTCCTGCCGGCGATCGGACTTTTGACCGTGTTCCTGCCCAATCTGGCGAAGAAAAAATGAGCCTGGAGCTGGTGGCAAAGAAATACGCGGTAGCGGTTTCGCCCACGCTGGAAGCGCTGATCGATCCCACCGATCCGGACGATCCCATCGCCCGTCAATTCCTGCCCAACATCGCCGAATTGATCGAGACGGCGGAAGAACGCTTCGATCCCATCGGCGACGCCGCGCATGAGCCGATCAAAGGCCTGGTGCATCGTCATTCCGACCGGGTGCTGTTCAAGGCGGTGTCGCGCTGCCCGGTCTATTGCCGCTTCTGCTTTCGCCGCGAAATGGTGGGGCCGGGCAAGACGCCGCCGCTGATGCCGGACGATATGGACCGTGCCTTCGCCTATATCCGCGCGCACGAGGAAATCGAGGAAGTGATCCTCACCGGCGGCGATCCCTTTATTCTCAGCGTCCGGCGGGCGGAAGAGATTACCAGCCGGTTGGCCGCCATCCCCCATGTCAAGATCATCCGCTGGCATACCCGGGTGCCGATGGTGGACCCCGAACGCGTGAATGATGATTTCATCGCTGCTCTGATGGCGCCGGGCGCCACCAGCTGGGTGGCGATCCATGCCAATCATGCAAGAGAGTTTTCGCCCACGGCCCGCGTGGCGCTGGCGCGGCTGGTGGATGCCGGCATTCCCCTGGTGAGCCAGTCGGTGCTGCTCAAAGGCGTCAACGATAACGTCGAAGCCCTGGCAGAGTTGATGCGCGCCTTTCTGGCCAACCGCGTCAAACCTTATTATCTGCATCATCCGGACTTGGCGCGCGGCACATCCCATTTCCGCATCAGTATCGAAGAGGGATTGGCGCTGATGCGAGCGTTGCGGGCGCGGCTTTCGGGCCTGGCGCAGCCTACCTATGTGCTGGATATTCCCGGCGGCTTCGGCAAGGTGCCGCTGGATTCTCATAATGTGGAGAAGACGGCAGCCGGCCATCGCATCCGCGACTTCGCGGGCGAATGGCATCAATACCCTGGCTAACTACATTCTCTCGACCACCGGCTTGCCGCGTAGTCTCTTGAAGAACGCGCTCACCCGATGCCGGGTCTGCTCACGCTTCACCACGCCGCGATCCGTAACCCAATTGAGCTGAATCACCCGGCGCGGGCCTTCGAAAGGGTGAAAGCCGTGCCAGGCGTTGGGCCCATTCTTGAAGATCAGCAGCGTGCCTTCATCCGGCGGCACTTCCGCGATCACATCGTCCAGATCGGTGGGGCCGCGCAGCAGGCGCAGCCGCCCGGTCTTCGCCTCCCATTCATTGTTCATATAGATCAGTACGGTGATCAACTTGGTGCGGCTGTCGGTATGGATCTGGCCGTCGCGCGCCGCCGAGACGCCCCGCGCCGTCACCATGGTCGGCCGGTCTTTCAGATCCACGCCCAGTTTCTTTTCCACCGCGCGGGCGAAATCCGGTCCCTGGATCGCGGCGATGAAATCGCGAAAAGCCGGCCCGTATTTCAGGGTGGGCAGCGGAAAGCTGCCAGGATGGCTGACCAGGGGATAATCGGCATTGATCGGCGCCATCGCTTCCGGGCGAACGAAACGCGGCACCATCAGGAAGGGGAAGGGCTCACGCGTCAAAGGCGTGGCGTTGAAAGCGTCCAGGTCAATGGGCAGGGCGGCCATGGCCCCGAAATACTATCTGGAAGCGGAAAAGGCAAAGGGCGACGGGGTCATAAAAAAGCGTAAGGGAGGGTCTTTTCAGACCCTCCCTTACTGTCCGGCTTTCCCAGTTTGCCCCAGGGATTGCCGACGCGGAACCTAGTTGGTGTTGTAGTGGATGATCTGGCCGGTGTTGCCGATGGCGCTGGAGGACAGGCTGGTCGAGCCGCCGACATTGTAGATATTGGCGTTGACCGTCGAATTCACCGCGCCATTGTTGATCTGCTTGTTCCAGATCGGCATGTTCGGAGCGTTGGAGTCGGCTTCGAAACTGTTGCCCATCGAGGAACCCATCACCGCCGCATCGCCCGCCACATTGGTAATGGTGGTGTTGATCGACTGCGAAGGATCGGCCGCGTTGCACGACTGGAAGTTGCGGGTGGACGCGAAGGTCGGATCGGTGGAGACGCTGACGCTGTTGCAGACCGCCTGGTTCTGAATGCCGACGCTGCCGCCGATATTGTTGATCCCGACATTGACGTCGGACGCGATCGAGGAGCCCGCGCCAACCGTCTGGCTGTTGTTCACCATGGTGTTGTTCATGGTGGTGATGTCCATCGTGTTGCCGCCCGCCGAACCCTGCACCGCGGCATCGCCGGCGACGGTGTCGATATTACCGAACAGGGTCGAATAGTTGTTCTGGTTGTTCGACTGGCTGGTGTTGATCTGGCTTCCGATCGAGGAACCCGCCCCGCCGGCATAGGCGCCGTCGTTCCAGGTGCCGTACTGCTCAGTAGCCTGCGCGTAGGCGCACGTCCCCGACAGGGTCGCTAGAGCCATAGCCGTTATAAGGGATTTGACGCGCATATTCATTGTAGTTCTCCTGATTATAAGCGGGGTTTGGGGCATACGCCGGCTGATACGGATAGGGCTGCTGGTAAGGCTGCGGATAGGGCTGCGCATAGGCCTGCTGCGCATACGGATAAGGACGGTCGGCGGCGTCAGCCAGCGGATCGGCGGAGGTGCCGATCGGCGAGGCGCAAACCCCGGCCGGGGCGCGATAGATGCGAGAGACCATCTCCAGCACCGCGCGTTCGATCACCGAACGCACCGCCAGCTGGATCGGCTCCAGCGCGCTTTCGCCGGCGCTGACGTCAAAGAAGTTGGTGCCCAGGAAGTCGAACACACCGGCCGAAACCTGATGCCCGATGATCTGCTTCTGGTAGGAAATCACGTCCGCGACTTCCAGGGTGTTGGTGTTGACCAGGCGCATGTCCAGGCCGACATTCATCACATAATCGCTGCCGCCGATGGTGCCGGTGGTGGCGTTGGTGGCGGTGCCGCCGCCATTGCCGCTGGCATTCTCGGAGCGAATGTTGAAATTCAGCTCGGTGATGCCGCCCACGATGTAATAGTCGGAGCCGGGGATCGAGCCCGCGATGATCTTGCGGAAGTCGCCGCTCTGCGGGTTCTGATCATTGGCGATCAGCTTGTTGTTGGCATATTTCAATTCCATTTCCGCGACCGAGGTGTCGAAACGCTCGACCATGTGGACGCCGGATTTGGAAAGCGCGGTCATCGCCATCAAGGCGGCGCCGGCGGTGATCTTGCGGCCCGAACCGTCGGATTCGGTCTTGCCGGTATAGTCCTGGATCTGGCCGACCGCGATGCGGACGGGATGCTGGGCGACGACGCCGCTCATGCAGCGCAGCGCGGAGGAATAGGGGGTCTCGTTGGAAATCACCGGCGCGCCGCCGATCGGGGAGGTGTAGCGGCCGACCGCATCGGGCGACGGGCTGATGCAGCCTTCCAACGCCACTGCGGCCAACATAAGGACCAGTGGCTTGATGAGGTGTTTGCGTCCGCGGCGTGTCATGGGAGGGGCTACCCTTTTCCTAAACTCAATGACTGTTCAGATCGACAGTCGCTGTCTGATTTCCGTTGTTGATCTGCGTTCCGTCGACAATGGTCGTGTTATGGCTTCCGACTACGACCACGTTCAGCTGGTTACCGATCGCCGAAGCTTGGCCGTACTGTGCTCCTGCACCGCTCGTGCCAACCCCGCCGCCGGTCGCGGTGGCGAGTTGTGTCCCGGCCTGGGACGAATAGTTGGACGCCGACTGAAACTGGCCGTTCACCAGGGTGAGATTGCCGTTCTGGTCGCGCAGCGAGTAGTTGGACGGGGTGTTCTGCGAGGAGGAGCCATACCCGTTATAGTTGGAGGCTTGGGTCCAGGTCTGCGCCTCGGCCGTGCTGGCCGAGAGGACGCCGAAAAGGACGAGGGCGATGACTTTCCTGGTATGGGGCATGGCGGTGTTCCTGGGTTGCTTGCATCCCCACACAGCAACCGCCATGCCAGTTCTTAAGCGGCATTAAGATTTGCCGTGCCAAATGGGCACGGCGCCGGCAAAAAAGCCGCAGAAACCGGGCTTATCCGATGGGTTTATGACCGGTTAACGGGGGCGGCGGGGCTCCGGGCGGAAATGGCTGTGCCGTATTGAAGGCCATATGTGCCAATCCGAAGCATTTGCGTGGGCAAGCGAAGCACTTAGATATAGGCATGGCCTTCCTGCAGCCGCATGCGCCCCGCCAGCCCATCTTCCGCGCGCCAGCGGTGGTGATTTTGCTGATCCTGCTTCTGGTCGCGAGCCATGTGGCGCGCACTCTGTTGCCGCCCGAACGCTCTCTGGCCTGGATTAACCAGTATGCCTTCATTCCGGCGCGCTATAGCCCCGCCTTCCTGTCCCAGCATGGGATCGATGGCGGCAGCCTCATCGACCGTGGCCTTCCCTTCCTCACTTATATGTTGCTGCACAATGACTACACCCATCTGGCGATCAACAGCCTGTGGCTGCTGGCGTTCGGGCCGATCGTGGCGAGGCGGTTCGGGCCGGTGCTGTTCCTTCTGTTCTTTATTATCTGTGGCGTGGCCGGCGCGGCAACGCATCTGGCCTTCAACTGGGGATCACTGGAGGCGGTGATTGGCGCGTCGGCGGCGATATCCGGCCTGATGGCGGCGGGCATAAGGCTGCTCCCCACCGAGCGCCCGCCCTGGGCGGCGAACGGTCCGCCCGCCGAAGCCGCCATGCTGCCGCTCTGGTCGCGGCAGATCATCCTCTTCACCCTGATCTGGGTGGTGCTGAATGTGGTGGCCGGCTTCACCGGCTTCGGCATGGCGGGAGAAGTGGGGCTGATCGCCTGGCAGGCGCATCTGGGTGGCTATGCCGCCGGGCTTCTTTTGTCGGGCCCCTTTGACGCCTTGAGACCTCAGCCGGTCGGGCAGCAGCTATAAAAGAAAAAGGCGCCGCGGATGGCGGCGCCTTTAACGATATCGCGGATTGCGGGCGCCTCGCTCGTGCTCGGCGCGTTCGCCATTCAAATTGGTTCACTGAACCAATTTGCCCCGCCTTCGGCGGGTCGTGGCTCACTCAGCCGGGGCTGCCGAAGGCCGGATGATCTTTTTCCTTTTTTTCTTGCGCGATCCAATGGAACCCAGCCGGTCCATATACACGTAAATCACCGGGGTGATGTAGAGCGTCAGCGCCTGGGAGAAGATCAACCCGCCCACCACCGCCAGGCCGATCGGGCGGCGCGATTCCGCGCCGGTGCCGCTGCCGAAAGCGATCGGGATGGTGCCCATCAAGGCGGCCATGGTGGTCATCATGATCGGCCGGAAACGAACCTTGGCCGCTTCCACAATCGCCTTGGCCGCCGGGGTGCCGTCGCTGCGCTCTTTATGCAGTGCGAAGTCGATCATCATGATGGCGTTTTTCTTGACGATGCCCACCAGCATGATCATGCCGACAAAGGCATAGACCGTCAGCGGCAACCCGACCAGATAAAGGGTCAGCAGCGCGCCCACCGCCGCCGAAGGCAAGCCGGTCAGAATGGTGATGGGATGGATGAAGCTCTCATACAGGATGCCCAGCACGATATAGACGGTGAGAACGGCGATGATCAGCAATTGCGGCAGGCTGGCCATGGATTGCCGGAAGGCGTCGGCGACACCCGCGAAAGAGCCCTGCACGGTCTGCGGCATGGCGATTTCGTTGCTGGCCTGTGCGATGCCGGTCACCGCGTCGCTCAGCGAATAGCCGGGCGCCATATCGAAGGAGACCGTTATCGCAGGCAGTTGGCCCTGGTGGTTCACCGCCAGCGGCATGGTGCCGGTGACGGTGTGGGTCACCGCGGAGAGCGGCACCAGCTGGCCGGTGTTGGAGGTCACATAGAGCGACTGCATGGTATTGGGATTGTTCTGATAGTCCGGCAACAGCTCCAGCATCACCGGATACTGGTCCGAGGAATCGAAGATCTGCGACACTTGCTGGCCGCCGAAAGCATCGGCCATGGCATTCTCGATCTGGGAGGCATTAATTCCCAGGGCCGCGGCCCGGTCGCGGTCGATATGCACCTCAGTCGAGGGCGTCTGCCGGTCATAATCGCTGTTGACGCCGACAAATTGCGGCATGGTCTTCAACACATCTTCCAGCTGAACCGAGACGTCCTGAAGCTGCGCCTGATCCTGGCCCTGCAGGGTATATTGGTAGGTGGAGCGCGAGCTGCGGCCGCCGATATTGATGGTGGCCGGATAGGTGACGAAGATATTGAGGCCGGGGAAGTTGGCGGCGGTGAGCTTGCGCCGCAATATGGCCGCCACCTGATCGGCGGGAATCTTGCGGTCCGGACCCAGTTCCTTGAGCATGGTGTTGAAGCTGGCGGAGTTGGCGCCGGCGCCGTTGGAGGTCACGTCCAGCATGGCGCCGGCAACGTTGGGATCCGCACCCACGATACGACCGACTTGCTGGGCATAGGCCACCATGCGCTCATAGGAGGTGCCGTTCTGAGCCTGGAGGGCGACATTCAGCTGCGCCTGGTCATCCGGCGGCAGGAAGTCCTGCGGCATAATCTCGAACAGGAAGATGCTGGCGGCAACGCTGAGCAGGAAAAGGCACATGATGAAGGGCTTGTTGCGCATGCTCCAGTTGATGCTGGAATCGTATTTCGCCTGCACCCAGTCAAAAGCGTTTTCACTCCAGCGGTAGAATATATTGTGGGTATGGCCGGCTTCGCTGCGCAGCATGCGGGCGCACAGCATGGGGGTAAAGGTGATGGAGATCAGGCCCGAGAAGGCGATTGCCAGAATGATGGTGACCGAGAATTCATAGAGCAGCCGTCCAACCACGCCGCCCATGAACACCACGGGGATGAACACCGCCAGCAGCGACAGGGTCATGGACAGGATGGTGAAGGAGATTTCGCCCGAGCCTTTGATCGCCGCCTGATAAGGCTCCTCGCCCATTTCGATATGCCGGACGATATTCTCCAGCATCACGATGGCGTCATCCACCACAAAGCCCACCGACAGCGTCAACGCCATCAGCGAAAGATTGTCCAGGCTGAATCCCATCAACGACATGCCGGCGAAAGTGCCGACGATCGAAAGCGGCAGCGCCAGCGCCGGAATGATGGTGGCCGAAACCTTCCGCAGGAACAGGAAAATCACCAGCACCACCAGCACGCCGGCGATCAGCAGGGTCTCCTGCACATTATCGACCGAGGCCCGAATGCTGACGCTGCGGTCATGGCGGACTTCCAGATCAATGGCGGCCGGCAGCATGGCCTTGAATTGCGGCATCAGGGCCTTGATCTGATCCACCACCTTGATGGTGTTGGCGCCCGGCTGGCGGCGCACCCAGACCGAAACCGCGCGCTGGGTGCGGTACCATTCGGCCTGACGGACGTTGGTCTCGCTGTCCAATACCTTCGCGACATCGCCCAGCCGGACCGGTGCGCCCTTGCTGTAGGCAATCACCTGGTTGCGGAAGGTATCGGCGCTGGCGGCGAGCTGGCCGTCGGTATGGATGACGCTGGCGTCGCTGGAGCCGTTCAGGGAGCCGGTCGCCTGGTTGACATTGATCCCGTTGATGGCGGTGGCCAGGGTGTCAATCCCAATCCCGCGCGCGGCGAGCGCACCGGGATCGGCCTGGATGCGCACTGCGTAATTGGTGGCGCCGCTGACCGGCGTGTCCGCCACACCGTCCAGCACCGAAATCTGGCGCGACATAATGTTGGCGTAATGCTCGATGGTGGGGATCGGCAGGGTCTTGGAGGTCAAGACCAGGAAGTAGATCGGCTGATCGCTGGGATTGGACTTGTGATAGGTGGGTGGCGAAATCATCGTCCGCGGCATCTGCTTGGCCGCGGCCGCAATCGCGGCGGACACATCCTGCGCCGCTGCATCGATGTTCCGGTTCAGGTTGAACTGGATGGTGACGTTGGTGCTGCCCAGGGTGCTGCTGGAGGTCATCTGGGCGATGGACTGCACCGTGGAGAAGGAGGCTTCCAGCGGCGCCGCCACGGCCGAGGCCATGGTTTCCGGATCGGCGCCCGCCAGGCTGGCGCTCACCCCAATTGTGGGGAAATCCACATTGGGCAATTCGCTGTTGGGCAACTGGAAATAGCCCAACACGCCGAAGATGAAGAGCGCCGCCATCAGCAGCGTGGTCATCACCGGATAATCGATGAAGCGGCGTGAGATGTTCATCCGGCTTTTCCTCCACGGCGTGCGCCGCGTGCGCCCCGGCGCGCGCCACCAGCGCCACGCTTGGGCACCGCGCCCGCAATCGCGACAGTCGAGCCGGGCACCAGGCGCAGCTGGCCGTCCGTCACCACCTGTTCGCCCACGGTCAGGTCGCCCGTAACCGCGGTATTGCCGCCATCGTCGAACAGCACCTTGACCGGCGTGACCACGGACTTGTTGTCCTTGAGCGCGTAAACGAAATCACCGTCCGGACCGATGTTCACGGACTGGTGCGGCACCACGATGGCGTCGGGAATGTCATTCAACTGGACGGTGACATTCACCAGCTGGCCGGGCACTAGGGCCGAATCCGTATTCTTGAAGGTGGCGCGCAGCTCGATGGTGCCGCTGACATTATTGACGGCGTTGCTGACGAAATCCACCGGCGCCTGAACCTGCTCACCGCCCTGGTCCTGCAGATTGACCGTGGCGACCAGGCCCTGCGGGGTTTTCTGGCGGGCCTGGATGCGCGGCAGATCGGTCTGGGGCAGGCTGAAAGACACCTTGATCGGTTGGAACTGGTCGATCGTGACCAGAGGCGTGGTGGTGAGGTTGGCGATCACCATGTTGCCCTGTTGCACCAGGATCGGCCCGGTCTTGCCATCCACCGGCGAGCGGATCTTGGTGAATTCCAGGTTGAGCCGCGCAGCATCGACATTGGCCTTGGCCACGCCGTAAGCCGCCTGGGCGTCGTCCTCATCCTGGGCGCCGACCGCGTTCTGCTGATAGAGCCGCTTGTAGCGATCGGCCTTGGCCTTGGCGTCGGCTTCGGTCGCCACCGCATTGTCATAGGCCGCCTGATAGGGGCGGGGGTCGATCTCGAACAGAAGATCGCCTTTCTTGACCGTCTGGCCTTCCTTGAAATCGGCGTTTTCGATCACGCCGGAGACGCGCGGAGAGACTTGCACCGTGGTGAAAGGCACCACCGTGCCCAGCGTGTGCTCCACCACCGGCATGTCATATTGCGTCACCGCACCGACCCGCACCGGAATGGGAACGCGCCGCGCCCTGGGCGCGACCTTGTCCTGGGTGAAATACCAATAGCCGCCGACCAGCGCGATCAGCGCAACGCCGCCGATTAACCAGGCCTTCCACGATGGGCCGGTTTCGTCGTCGGTATCTTCCACATGTACTGACGCGTTCATCTTCCCTGTTTCCCCAGCATGTCTTTGTTTTCGTCGATACAGTTTTCCGTATCGCGCTTTGTGCTGCCTACATTATCGGCAAGCACGCCCCGAAACATAAAAATTCGGCTAGAAATCCGTCCCCCCGAACGGGTGAGTTACCGCCGCTAACCCCGAAATTCGCAGGGTTCGCGGGGCCTTACCGCCTGTTCTTGCCTGTACGAGTGCATTATTACGCCAAAACTTTCTCACAGGTGTATCAGTTTTTCTGCCGGCGGGAAGGGCCGCCAGTCCCGGGACGTCATATAAGTAATTGATATTATTACATAATATTTACAGGTGGGAACCCGAAAAGGGTTCCTTGGCAAGGGCCCCTCAGCCCTCTATGAAGCCGCCGCACCCCCAACCGAATCTGTTCATGCAAATCCGCAACATCGCCATCATCGCCCATGTCGACCACGGCAAGACCACGCTGGTGGATCAGTTGCTGCGCCAGTCCGGCTCGGTGCGGGAAAACCAGCAGATGGCCGAGCGCGCCATGGACTCCAACGACCAGGAGCGCGAGCGCGGCATCACCATCCTGGCCAAATGCACCTCGGTGGAATGGCAGGGTGTGCGGATCAATACCGTGGACACGCCTGGCCATGCCGATTTCGGCGGCGAGGTGGAGCGCATCCTGTCGATGGTGGACGGGGTGGTGCTGCTGGTGGACGCGGCCGAGAGCGTGATGCCGCAAACCAAATTTGTGCTCTCCAAGGCGCTGAAACTGGGCCTCAAGCCCATCGTGGTGGTGAACAAGATCGACCGCTCCGATGCCCAGCCGCGCGAAACCCTGGAATCGGTGTTCGATTTGTTCCTGGCGCTGGAAGCCAATGACTACCAGCTCGATTTCCACCATCTCTTCGCCTCGGGCCGCAATGGCTGGGTGGTGGATGAGCTGGAGGATGAGCGCAAGGATCTCTCGCCTCTGTTCCGCCGCATCGTGGAAGATGTGCCGGCGCCCAAGCCGCAGGCGCTGGCGGGCGACGAACATCCTTTCAAGATGCTGGTGACCACGCTGGAAGCCGACAATTTTCTGGGCCGGATTCTCACCGGCCGGATCGAATCAGGCGCCATCACCGTCAACCGCCAGATCAAGGCGCTGAACCGGGCGGGCGAGGTCATCGAACGCGTCCGCGTCACCAAGCTGCTGGCCTTCCGCGGCCTGGCGCGTGTGCCGGTGGAGCGCGCGGAAGCCGGCGATATCATCGCCATCGCCGGTCTGGAGCACACCACGGTTGCCGACACGCTTTGCGATCTGATGGTGGAAGACGCCATTCCCGCCAATCCCATCGATCCGCCCACCCTGGCGATGACGATCTCGGTGAATGACTCGCCCCTGGCCGGCCGCGAAGGCGACAAGGTGCAGTCGCGGGTGATCCGTGACCGGCTGCTGCGCGAAGCCGAAGGCAATGTCGCGCTCAAGGTGCGGGAAACCGGCGAAGGCGCGTTTGAAGTGGCCGGACGCGGCGAGCTGCAGCTTGGCGTGCTGATCGAATCCATGCGCCGCGAAGGTTTTGAGCTTTCCATCAGCCGGCCGCGCGTTCTCTTCAAGACCGAGAATGGCGAGAAGCTGGAGCCGATCGAGGAAGTCACGGTGGACGTGGACGACGCCTATACCGGCGTAGTGATCGAGAAAATCTCCAACCGCAAGGGCGAAATGGTGGATATGCGCCCCACCGGCGCGGGCAAGACCCGGATTGTTTTTCATGGTCCGGCGCGCGGGCTGATCGGCTATCACGGCGAATTTCTCACCGATACCCGCGGCACCGGGGTGATGAACCGCATGTTCCTGAAATACGCGCCGCACAAGGGCAATGTCGGCGGCCGCACCAATGGCGTCTTGATCTCCACCGAGGATGGCGAGGCGGTTGCTTATGGCCTCTGGTATCTGGAAGAGCGCGGCAAGCTGTTCGTGGTGCCCGGCACCAAGGTCTATGAAGGCATGGTGATCGGCCAGAACGCCAAGGACAATGATCTGGACGTCAATCCGGTCAAGACCAAGCAGCTCACCAATATCCGCACCACCTCCAAGGACGAGGCGGTGCGGCTCACCCCGATCGTGCCCATGACCCTGGAACAGGCGATGGCCTATATCGAGGATGACGAGCTGGTGGAAGTGACGCCTCAAAGCATCCGCATCCGCAAAAAGATGCTCAAACCCCACCTGCGCAAACGCGCCAAGGCTGATGCGTAATGGTGGATAACGGCCTGATCGCGTTCGCCAATCGGCTTGCCGATGCCGGCGGCGCGGCGATCCGGCCCTATTTCCGCAAGCGCATCGATGTCGCGCACAAGCAAGGCCGGCACGCTTTCGATCCCGTCACCGAAGCCGATCGCGGCGCCGAACGCGCCATCCGGGACCTGATCGCCAAAGAACGGCCGGACGACGCCATCCTGGGCGAGGAGTTCGGCGAGACACCGGGCAAGAATGACTATCGCTGGGTACTGGATCCCCTGGATGGCACCCGCGCCTTTATCACCGGCCGCCATGAATGGGGTCAGTTGATCGCGCTGGAGCAATCCGGCCGGCCGGTATTGGGCATTCTCGATCAGCCGGTATTGGGTGAGCGCTTCATCGGCGTGAACGGCGCCGCGCATCTGATACAGGCCGGACGTTCCATGCCATTAAAGACGCGCGAATGCGCCGGTCTTTCACAGGCCGTGCTCTGCGCCACCGATCCTTCGGCCTACTTCTCGCAAAGCCAGCAGGCCGCCTTCGCGCGGGTGAAGGAAAAAGCGCGGCTCACCCGTTTTGGCGGCGATTGCTATCTCTTCGCGGCGCTGGCGCTGGGTTTTGTCGATCTGATCATCGAAGCCGGATTCCAGGCTTGGGATGTGGCGGCGCTGGTTCCCCTGGTCGAAGGCGCGGGCGGCGTGATCACCAGTTGGGATGGCGGTTCCGTGCTGCCGGGAAAAACAATCCTGGCGTCGGGTGACAAGCGCCTGCATGCCGAAGCGATGGCGTGGCTCGCCGGCTGATTTTATTTTTCGAAGCTCTCGTGGCTTGCGCAAACATGGCGGGAAAAAGACCTATGCCGAAATTTGTGCCGCTGATTCAATGCGTCACTTTTTCGGCCCGCCGCAATTCGGCCCTTGTTTGCCATCGCGGCAACCTTCATGCGTATTCACTCGTTTTCTCCATGACCCCAATTGCACAAGGCAGGAGGAAACAAGATGCGTGACTTCAACTTCAAGGACGAACCCAGCACCAGCGCAGCCGACATCGCCGCTATTCGCCCGCTGGAAACACCGCCGGAAGCGGTGATCCTGGATGAGACGGCGATTCTGGATGAGACGCCGCACGAGGATACCGCTTCGCTGCGTCCCTTCCATGTTGAAACCGATGAGGAAGAATCCAACAATCTTCCCAAGATTGTTGGCGCGGCGGTGATCGGTCTTCTGATCGTGGGCGGCGGCCTCTATGCCTACGAGACCACCTTCGCGCATCAGGCGCCGGTCAAAACCGTGGCGATGAATACGACCGCCGCGCCCAGCAATCTGGCCGCGACCACGCCGCAACCGTCTTCGACACCTGACACCAGCGCACCTCCGCCGGCCGCTACGTCGGCGCCGGCCGCGCCGGTCAAGAGCGCCACCGCAACCCCCGCGCCCAAGAGCGAACCGGTCAAGAGCGAGCCGGTTGAACGGTCGGCCTCCAATGCCCCGTCCAATGCTCCCGGCGTCGGCATTGGTCCCACTAGCGATCCAGCGATCAATGCGCCCATGACGCTGACCCCTGACACCGCGCCGCCGCCGCAAGGCAGCCAGACCGCTGCGGCCAGCCCGCCGGCCCAGACCGCCATGCAGCAGCCGATCACCGCGCCTGATGTCGGCAACAGTTCGCAGCCGACCGCGTCTGTTGCGGCCAATCAGGCGTCCGGCGTGACCGCGCCTTCTGACACCGCCCCGGCCTCGCAGCCGGCGCCGGCCGTGACGCCGCAACCGGCTCAAATCCAGCCGGCCCAGATCCAGCCGGCTCCGATTCAGCCGTCGCAGCCCGTACAGTAATCTGGCTTGAACAAGCAAAACGCCCCGGCAGCAATGCCGGGGCGTTTTTTCTACAGATGCCGGTCCATGAAACCGTCAAACGCCTGCCAGAATTGGCCGCGCAATTCATCCCGCTCCATCAGGATTTCATGCTCCGCCTGTTCGATCGCCTGATAAACACAGGCGGGCATGCGCGCGGCAAAGCGCCGGGCCGCTTCGCTGATCACAATCCGGTCGCGTCCCGCGCCCATGATCAGGGCAGGCACGGAAATCCGTTCGGCAAAGCCCGGCTGGGCGAAACGCGTCAGCGCCCGGTCCGCGGCGGCCACCCAGCCCCAGGTCGGCCCGCAGGTGCGCAACTCCGGATGAAGGCGGAGAAAATCCTGGGTGCGCTGAAAACGGGCGCGGTCCGAGGTGACGAGTTGCTGCTCGAAACGCATGGTGAGGGGATCGCGTCCCGCCAGGCCCCAGACACCGTCCTTGCCATGGCCCGTCAGCATCATGATGTTGGTGATGGCGCTGACCAGCCAGCGCGGCTGGCCGCGAGTGGAGAACATCAGCATCGGCGCGCAGAAGGCGCAGGCTGCGAAAGTTTGCGGATTGCGGTTGAGGTAATTCAGCAGAATATGGCCGCCCATCGAATGGGCCACGGCAACGGGGCGCCGATCCCCGCTCAGCATCGGCGCCACGATCTTGTCCATAAAGGCGCTGAGATCGGCGTCATAGTCCGCGAAGTCATCGATATGCACCAGAAGCGGCGCCTCCGGTACCAGCCGGCCCGAGCCGCCTTGGCCGCGCCAGTCCAGAGCGGCCACGGCAAAACCCCGGCCGCGCAATTCATCGATCACTTCGAAATATTTTTCGATGAATTCGGTCTGCCCGTTGAGCAGCACGCATACGCCCCGAAAAGGGCGCGCCGGATCGGCGGCGAACCGGGCGGTGCGCAGCCGCGCACGCTCCACCTCCAGCATTTCAGGTGCAAAAGATTCGCGCGCCGGAATCATAAGTAACAATCTAGATTCGAAAGGCGCCGCATTGAAGCCACGCCCGTAAGCGGCCACACTTGGCGCCCATGACCGGCCAGACCAGGCCCGGGCGCGATGCCCTGGGCAATTTCTGTTTCTATCTGCATCTTCTGACCCTGGCCCTGATCGTGCTGGGCTGGTCGGCGCCGTGGCGCGGCTTTCTGACCTTCTACCTGGTATTTATTCCCGCTACCGTGCTGCATTGGAAGTTCAACCGCGACGCCTGCATCCTCAACAATATGGAAAGCTGGCTGCGATACCGAAGCTGGCGCGCCCCCGACCGCAACCCGGAAGAAGGCGCCTGGCTTCGCACCCTGATAAAATCCTGGACCGGAATTGCGCTGACCCGGGGGGTGATGGATCTCATCATATATGCCGCCATGACCCTGTTCTGGTTCCTGGCTCTGGGTCATTTCCTTGAATTTCAAGGGCCTTGAAGACGTTTTTTTGCGGCCCATCTAGATGCTGTTCCGGGGGCGAATCCGCACCGGGACCCGCCCGCATGAACGGGCGGAGGACTCAACGCTTCTAGGAGGTTGTCACCATGCGTCTGGATTATTCCCCGTTTTTCCGCACCACCGTCGGCTTCGATCGCCTGCTTGATCTTCTGGGTCAGGCCGAAGGCGCGCCGGGCTATCCGCCCTACAATATCGAGCGCAGCGACGAAAACCATTATCGCGTCACCCTCGCGGTGGCCGGCTTCGCCGAAAAGGATCTCGATATCGAGGTCCGTGACGGCGTCCTCACGGTCGAGGGCAAGCACGAAACCGAGGCCAAACCGGCCTATCTGCATCAGGGTATCGCCGGCCGCGCCTTCCAGCGCCAGTTCCAGTTGGCCGAACATGTCGAGGTCAAGGCGGCGCGGCTGGAGAACGGCCTGCTCCATATCGAGCTGGAGCGCGTCGTGCCGGAGGAAAAGAAGCCCCGCAAGATCGCGATCGGAGCTCCGGCGCGGGGGACCATCGAAACCGCCAAAGCCGCTTAACCATCGGCTGCATAGATAGAGAGCAGGGCGGGGCGTCTTTGACGTCCCGCCTTTTTGCCGACTGACCTTTTTGCCGATTGGCCTTTTTGTTACCCTTCGGGGCGAAACAGTTTAGTGTTCATCATGGCCTTGTGGACCCGCCCAACCTCCGGTTCCGCGCTCAGCGA
>Ga0206854_1103_pt1 | contig 23523 bp, 12 predicted proteins | sample Alteio_BWOrgCont_50_FD_152870 | JGI IMG/M metagenome (GOLD analysis project Ga0206854, IMG submission 152870) | Enriched cells from forest soil in Barre Woods Harvard Forest LTER site, Petersham, Massachusetts, United States -... | ecosystem: Environmental > Terrestrial > Soil > Temperate forest >...
AAAATGGGGAATACAAAAATTGCGTTTTTATGCAGCGGGTGATAATCTTTGGACCGGGTCAAGTATCGCAAAAATGTTCGATCCTGAAACCATCGGTGGCGGTTCTAATGCTGAAAACGGCATTGGTATAGGCGATGTTTATCCATTGCAAAAAGTGATATCATTTGGTTTAAGTGTTACTTTATAAAAAAAAGAAAATGAAATATTTAAAAAGTATAAAATATAGCAGCTTCATAGTCATCGGGATGATTATGTTCCTGGGTCTTTCTTGTAAAAAATTCCTTGATAAAGCACCATTATCTAACATTACGCCTGATAATTATTTGTATTTGCACCCAATGGGTCGCCAGCCGGGCGCCAGAAATCCATATTTGATGTTAAACCACCAGAGTGATATAAGTCGCTGGTTACACCCCAGAAATAATAACTGCCATTCCAGAAATCTTCTTTCATAACCCCCTGGAAGAAGGCCGTTAAATCAAAGTTTTTATAATCGTAGTGCATATTAAAGCCAAACATATAACGTGGCGTGGTGTTACCTATGATGTGCCTGTCGCCCGGGTTAGCAAGTGTATTTGCACCGGCGTCAATTTTACCGTCGTGGTTATAATCGGCATACATAATATCACCAGGTCCCCAGCTTGAGCCAAAAAAGTTTTGCCCGTTGCTACTTGTTGCCAGGTGCGCATCCATTTGTGCCTGGGTTTGTGCAATGCCTAAAGTAGTATAACCATAAATATTTCCTACTTTTTGGCCTGCTATATAATTAGTACTTGTGCCGGTAAGCGAGCCGCTACCAAGTGCGCCGGTAGGGTTTGGATACCTAAGAATGGTAGTTTGATTATCTGATAAGCTAAGTCTGAAGCTGTAGCCCAGGCCATTTTGCAGGTGATCCTGCCATGCAATAGCCAATTCCCAGCCATCTGTTTTTAAGTCGGTATTATTTGATTGAGGTACAGGAGTTCCTAAAGTTACCGGTAATTCAACTGCCGGACCAACCATGTTCAGGGTTTTACGGTCATACCAGTCAAATGAACCTGTCAAACGGTCATTAAGAAATCCCCAATCTAAAGCTAAGTTTAAAGTTTGTACAGTTTCCCAGGTTAAGGTTGAACTAACTAAACCTGCAGCGCTTGCAGTATTAGGCGGATTGCCATTTACCAGCCAGGCACCGTTTGCAGCAGAAACAGGTTCAGTTACATAAGTAGGATAAAAACTGTTGGTATTTTCATTACCTGCTTGTCCCCATGACCCCCTGAACTTAAATGTATTTACAAATTTATAATTTTTCATAAAGTCTTCTTTGGCCAAATTCCAGCCTGCAGAAAATGAAGGGAACAGAGCCCAGCGTTTTCCCGGCTGGAACCTTGACGAACCGTCATACCTTAAGTTGGCTTCAAGCAAGTACTTTTCGTCGAAATTATAATTTAAACGGCCAAAAACCGCAGCTGTAGACCAATCCTGGTACTGTCCACTTACTGTTGGCGGTACCACTGCACCGGTGTAAGAATTACCTGAAGTTGTATTTATAGTTGGCAATGTAGGAACTATAATACCATTTCGCGAAGCCACTACATCGTGATATGCGAATTGCTCTGTTTGCTCGCCAACCAATATTTTAAAGTAATGTTTGCGAATTGATTTTTCATACGAAGAATAAATATTGCTTTCGAAATAATTCTCTTTGTATCCTTTCTCGGTAACACTTGAGCTTGAGCTTATTGGAACCGGGTTACCCTGTGTATCATGGTTAACTGTTGACAGGTTATCGGTATGGTCAAAATAATCAACTGTACGATAGTTAAGCTCGGCAATTGTTTTCCATCCTTTTATGGGTTCTAACACCAATTGTAATTGCTGGTACTGACTATCTTGCTGATGTTTGAACAAACCGCCCTGGGCTATACCCAATGCAGGTGAGGGAGCGCTAAATAAATATCCGTTAGGATCATAAAGTGGTAGCGTTGGCCAGCCTTGCCTTCCAAGGTTTTCATATAAACCACCACCAAGCGCGCTTGGCTGTTGTGTTTGTTCACGTATTGAACGCGCGCTGTAGTTTATTGAAAATATATCAGAAACCTTAGTGTTTATTTTAGCTGTAACGCCATAACGACTTGAAAGATCCTGGTTGAAATTAATTAAACCATCGGCACCCATGTAATTTCCTGATAAATAATAAGTTGTTTTATCTGTACCGCCAGTTACGCTTATATTATGTTCCTGTGAAACAGCAATAGGCCTATACATTGTTTTAAACCAATCCACATTATCATTTCCGTAAGCATAACCGTCGGCCCATAGTGGTACTGTGCCCGGGGCTGCACCAGGATTTGGAATATCACTATAATTGATCTTTCCGCTTTGGAAATCCTGTATACGTTGAAGTTGAGCTGCAGCAAATATAGGCGCTTCGTTAGCATTTGCTGCTGCATCATTAAAGTAAAGTGCAAAGGTATAGGAGTCCATTTCTTTTGGTAGTGTAATCGGGCTCGACAAACGGAAATTATTATTATAATTTACCACGGTTTTGCCGGTTTTGCCCTTTTTGGTGGTAACCAATATTACACCAAAAGCACCACGCGAGCCATATATAGCAGCTGCAGCAGCATCTTTTAACACAGATATACTTTCAATATCCTCGGGGTTAAGAGAAGTAAGGGATGCATCCATACCATCTACTAAAATTAACGGTGTGGCCGAAGAGAAACTACTGATACTACCAATACCACGTATATTTACAGTGGGGTTAGTATTAAGCGCACCATCACTTTGTGTAATGTTTAAGCCCGGTATCATACCTTCTAATGACTGTACCGCATTAAGTGTAGGCCGATTTTCTATTTCCTTACCGTTAATTGTTGATACAGCACCTGTAAGGTCAACTTTTTTCTGTGTGCCAAAGCCTACTACCACAACCTCACTTAGGTCACTGTTAGAGGGTTGTAAATCAATGTCAACAGTAAAAATACCGCCAGCTGCATTGAAATCTTTCAAACTAATTTCACGTGTAACATAGCCTATATAAGAAACAACAATAGTTGCCTCTTTAGTAGGTACATTGATCTTATACGCGCCATTAGCATTAGCTAAAACAGAGCTGGTTTCCCCTTTAACTTTTACAGTTGCACCGGGTATAGTGCCTTTGTCATCTCTTACCACACCCTGTACAACCAAGGATTGGGCAAAGCCGCTGTAAGAAAATAACAAAAATAATAAGACAAGAATCGTTCTTGCTTTATTAAAAATAGGTAATTGTTTCATCATAATTTGTTAGGGTTAAAGATTAAACAAATAGGCGTGTTAAGCCCGTCAATTGCATGACAACAGCGCATCATGCCTGATTCAAAACTTTTTTTCATTGTAGTTTGGTTGGTTAAATAAACTGGTTACAATCTGTTAAGCACAAGCCAGAGATACGTCTGACCGTTGCTTTGGTACGGAAAATTCAAATACGCCGAATACGGCAAAAAGGGCTGCTTTTTTTAGTGTTCATACGGTTTTTTTAAAATTGGTTTGAACAAATTAAAGACTAAAAGCAGGCATTGATGAGGGAGATTACAGTAAAATAACAGGGGTGAAATCGTTTTTAGCCGTCATATTACATTTATTACTGCTAATAAGGAGTTTGTTTAACTATACAGGCGAATAAAACCTGGCTATTATTTACTATAATGAAAAACCCATCAATAAGTATTGATGGGTTTTTTGGATCGGCAGGAAAAAAAAATTAGGATAGCGTTGTGTTGACTAGAAATAGGATGCATATTCTGCAGGTATTCCGGAGATCTGTTTTATCTTAATATCTTTATAATATACTTCGGCTGCTTCACTTTGTAATTGTATTTTACCTTTTGTAAGCGACTTTACTTCATTCCCCACTTTATATCTATTGTTTGATAATGCCATTACTACTTGGCCGTTAACTATTTGCAAGCTTTTGTCGCCATAGGTAATTAGTTCAATATCGTTCCAGTCGCCTTTTCTTTCCATGTTAGTACCCGACTGGCAGAAAATACCATTACCGGTTCCGGCACCAATAGATACTTTAGCTGCATTTTTATCAAACTTAAAATCCTTGCCACTCTTTGCAGCTTTAATATCAGCCATAGAAGTAGCCTGCGACCAGTAATCGCCCATGCCGTCTTCAGTTATTTGAAACTCCTGGCTCAACATCCATGTGCGCCAATATTCTACACCATTTTCGCCAATTGAATGATACAAAAGCCCAGAATCTTTAACATCATTTAAACGGGGTGCAAATTTTTTATCGCCCCATTTTACCCTTAACTTCAAATCATAGTTCTCAAACTCTTGTTTGGTAAAAATGCATCCATAAATGTCACCGTATATTTTTAAAACAGGCTCGCCATTCTCCATTATTACAGAGAATACATGATCCTGGTTAACATTATAACCGATGGGCTTTATCAAATTTCCCTGTGCATCTTTAGGGGCAGCGCCTTTGTAACCTTCAGTGAACCTGAAGCTTTGATAAATATTCCATTTGGACAAATCTTTATCAAGCAATAATGTCCATTCGTCCTTTTTTTGGAAAGATGATTGGCATATTAAAGTTAAAAGACATGCAACATACAAGATCAGCTTTTTCATGTTTTTTGGTTAAGTAGTCAAATTTAAAACAATAGTAGTTACAGTATATTATTTATCAAATGTGTCAAGCGCAATTTGCGCCACCAACAAATCCGGCGATTGCGCCAACGCCGCGTTAAATTCTTCACGCGCTTTGGTTTTATTATTTAAACCCTCATAACCAAGTCCCGCCACATAATGTGACATTGCCGCATTAACGCGAGGTGATTGTCGTCTTGCACCCTGTTGGGTAGCTGTTGAAGGATCTTCTACCTGGCTTCCGGCTGAAACTAACTCATTAAATACAGTGGTATTATTATCGGTTGAGCCAAGCTTTTGTTTGGCAAGCGCCTGGAAATAGCGTTGCTCGCCCTGTGTTGAGTTGTTGCCACCGCGGCGTGCCGCTCCGTTTGTCTGCAATACACCTATTTTATTCCATGCTTCACGGGCATGGTCTGTTTCGCCAAGCGCGGCATAAGCGCAGCCTGTCCAGTAAGCTAATTGGGCGTTGTGTGCATCAAAGCGCTGTTCGGCACGTAAATTTTCTGGTGGGGTAAGCGCCAATTGAAAATCGATAATAGCTTCGCGATATTTTTTTGCATTGAAGAATTGAAGCCCCTGTACTAAATGCGCATCAGCCCACGCCTGGCCGGTATTAAACCCGGTGCTATTTTCCCAAATGCTGAAAGTGCGGCCCTGTAGTAGTTTAATAGCATCGGCAGTTTTGCCGGTAAACGTTTTAAGGGTAATCAAGCTTCCTAAAGCTTCATCGTTTTTCACTACAGCGTTTTGATTTTTCTCTAATATTTCCAAACGTTTTTGTACAGGCGTACCGGCCGCCTGGTAAAGTTTGTCAAGTTCGGCAAAGTGCGTAGGGTAAGGGTTTTTAAATGATACTGCCTTTTCAAGATCAGCTATAGCTTTGGTTTGTGAATCAGCATTTTGCTTGTGCGAATTGGCTATAGCCAAATTCCTCCAGGTAATAGCGAACTCAGGATCGATAGCGGCTGATCTTTCCCACAAGGCAACTGATTCTTCGGGTTGCCAGTCATAAACCAAATTACCCAGGTAATAAAGCGCCTTTGCATCTTTAGGGTCCTTTTCAATAGCGCTGTGCAACACTTTTATCATTTCAGCCTGGAATGGAAAAACATATTCAGGTGATTGAAGTGTAGCTTGATGACGATATGTAGCTGCTTTATTATTATCGCCAAGTTTTTCGGCAAAATATCCCATATAATAATAAACCAGCGGCGAAGTACCAGCCTTATTTAAGTTTTTAGTTGCAGTTTGCGATAAAACAGCAAGCCCATCGGCCCATAGGCCGGCATTATCGTATTCGGCAGCTATTTCCTCAGCATCCGTAGGGTTTTCAGTTAATGTTATTGTAAGTGTTTGGGTAGCCTTTAGATCTTTTGTCACCAGCCATTGTTCTGCCATTAATCGCGCATCCAACGGATCGGTTTTAGCTTTGGCAAATGTAATTAGCTTAGCAGCTTCTGCTGTGCGACCTAAATGACGTAATATGGCTGCTTTGAGGCCATAAGCACGAACATTAAGCGCATTGGCATCCAACGATTGATCGACTAGTTTTAATGCCTCAGCAAAATTTCCCTTTGTAGAAGCAATTTCGGCTAAGGAAAAATAAGCGGGCGATTTCCATTCCTGACTCCAGGCAGCTTTGTAGAATGTGCTAAACGCTTCGTCTAAACGGCCTTGTGCCTTAAGCGCAACACCTAAATAATATAAGGGCTCCGCATCTTTTGGTGTAGTATATTGTGCGGTAAGGCGCGCTATTGCTTTACGGAAATATTTTTCGGCAGTTTCAAATTTTGCTTTTTGCAAATTTAATATGCCCATCCCTTTATTGGCATTAACATTACCCGGATCGCGGCGGAGCGCCTCTTCCCAATAAGGGTCTGCATCAAGTGTTGGGTTGTGAAATTGTTCGATACGTTGCCCTGCAAGAAAAAGCTCTTCATCATTTTTATAGTCGGCGGGCCTGACAGCTGCCGTGGTAGCTTCCGGTTTTGGCGTTGGCTGTAAACGAACAGGAGAATAGGCTACCAATTCACGCCCTGCAACTGTAATGGACGCACGAACATCATGCTCATCCACACCGGCAGGTATGGCAACCTGTTTACTATAAGGTTTGCCTGGATTAATAGCGATGACCTCATTGCTAAGTACTTTATTACCTGCTTTAAGCGTAACCGTTGCCATTTTATAGGCTTTGGTAGTATAGAATCCAAATTTGGCTTTGCCGTCTTTTATATCCAGGTCAACTGCTGCATCCATATTAGAGTTCTTAACTCCATCAATACCTCTGAAGGGGTACCATGACATGTTAAAAGAACGCTCCTCAAAAGGCTGCATCCATGAATAATCCGGTTGATTATCGGAATATGCACCCACCATTATTTCCAGGTATGGGCCGTCATTATCTGTCAATATCTTATCCCATATATTGCCAACGCCCCAGGTAAAGAATTTTTTCCCGGGTATAATGTTATGATTGGCTATGGTCATTGTACCGGCATTTAATGCATGGTCATAACCCGCAACAAAATCATCCTTATCATTCACAGCAAACCATGACGCAGAGTTTTTGTTATTTTTATAATAACTCATGTCGGTATTGTTGCTGGCAAGTGGCCATGGTGAAAATACACGTTTACTATGGCCTGTGGCCCATTGCGTATTTGGCGGAAATATAACCTGGTAATTTTCATTAGTATGTACGGCAACATTAGCAAAACAAAGCATGGTGTTTACCATTGGCGTTCTGTTTATGATGCGTACCGAACATTCCAGTACCGAGCTGCCCGGCCTGAGGGTGTAGCCTACCGCCCACCTCATCTGCTGGCGTATTTCAAGTTCGCCAACCCAAATGGTTTTACTGCCGTCGGGATTTTCTTCTTTACTCCATTGCACCGGACTAAAAGTACTTGCCCTATGATGGTGTGGTATGTTCCATTCAATACCGCCCGATATCCATGACCCGATCAGGCCAATAAGCGCTGGTTTTACCACATGCTGGTTATAAACAAAATCGTAATTGTTGGTTTTATCCAATGCCGAAAATACCCTTCCGCCTATTTCAGGCATAATGCCAACTTTTATATATTCATTTTCTAAATATACCAGGTGATAGCTTTTGGTGCTTTTGATATTGGTTAAATTGTCGTAAAGCGGGTAAGGATAAATACGGCCCTCGGCTCCCTGTGATTCCTTACCAAAGAAAAACATAGGATTTGGGTCGGGTGGGCCAGAAAGGTAGGTGGGTATAACCTGGTCAACTTCGGTAATTTTAACAGGTGTTTGCGCAAGTGATGCTTGTAAAGAAATAAGTATTAGCATACCTGTTAAAACCGGAATTAGATACGTCAACTTAACAAGTGCTGAGGTTATAATTTTATTTTTGCCTGTTGCTGATACATCATTGCAAGATTGCACCACAAGACAAGACATCTTATTATTAGAAGATACACATTCTATCATTATGAAATAGTTTATAGTTAGTTATAAATAGGTTCGGACCGTTATCTTCTCTTTTGTGTAACGGCTTTTATTGGCTATGTTTTCAAAACTAAAATAAAACTACCGGGCATATAAGGGGTGAATTAATAAATTAAAGGGGACAATTATTTACGCAAGATAAATGGGCCTGTTTTTTAGGCTTTTGAAGTTGTATGGTATCAACTGCAATTTAGTGCATTAAAATTAACGCTAACCACCTCGTCTTTTAATAATTACTTCATGTTGGTATTTTATTTTTAGGGCATGAAAAAAACTTGCCATTATATCGCCGTTTTCGCAGCGGTTTGTACTTTAAGTCTTTGCGTCTTTAATTCGCAATCTCAACCTAAGGCCCCAAGAACACTCCTTATATTTTTTGATGGCTTACGTCCTGATTATATTACCCCGCAGACCATGCCAAATCTGTATGCTTTCAGGCAGCAGGGCGCTTACGGCCGGCAACACCATAGCGTTTTTCCTACAGTTACACGGGTAAATGCGTCGGCTTATGCAACAGGCAGTTATCCGGCAAAATCAGGGCTAATGGGTAACACGGTTTATTTCCCGGAGGTAGATAAACTAAAAGGCCTTAATACTGCCGAAGCGGCCGACCTGGTGCGTATAGAGAAAGCTACCGATGGCCGCTTGCTTACCGCCGTATCGCTTGGCGAACTGCTACAAAAAGCCGGGCAAAAAATGATGGTTTTCAGCTCGGGTTCTACCGGGCAGGCCATGCTGCAAAATCATAAAATAAGTGGTGGTGCCGTAGTAAACCCGGATATGATATTACCCGAATCATTTAAAGATGAAGTGATAAAAACTGTTGGCCCTATTCCGCCAAAAGTTAAACCGGGTACAGCGCGTCATCAATGGGTGGCCGATGCACTGATCAAACTGGGGCTTCGTCCTGGTGGCCCAATGGTGAACGCCATCTGGTTCTCAGATCCTGATGATACCGCCCATGAGGACGGCATTGGCGCAGAAACATCCATGGCATCGATCAAGGTGGTGGACGCTCAGTTTGGCCGAATTATCGATTATTTAAAAAGCAGCGGACAATATAAGCAGTTTAATATCATCATCTCTGCTGATCATGGCTTTATTAGCCACAGCGGCGGTGGGCAAAATGTACGATCGTTACTCATCAATAAAGGATTAATGAAAGATAGTACCGACGACGTAGTTATGGTAGAAGGCGCCATTTATGTAAAAAACCATGACCCCGAGGTGATTAAAAAAATAGTTGCCACTTTGCAGGAACAGCCAAATGCAGGCCCTGTTTTTACCCGCAGTGCGCATCCCGGCGATTTAAAGGGCTGGATAGATGGCACACTTTCTTTCGAGGCTATTCACTGGAACAACCCTACACGTTCGGGTGATATATTAACCACTGCAAATTGGAATGATAACAAGAATAAATTTGGCTACGCCGGCATGAGCCAGTCGGGTGGGGTAGCGGGGCACGGTGGGATCAGTCCGTATGAAGTACATATTGCGCTTATTGCGTCGGGCCCGGCATTTAAAAAGAATTTTGTAAGCGATTTGCCTACTTCCAATATCGACATAGTGCCAACTATACTGCACCTGGAACATTTACCGATACCACAGCAGATGGACGGTCGGGTAGTTTACGAACTGTTAAAAGAAAAAGCACCGCCGTCATTTCCTGCAAAAGCACATGTCGATAGCCTTATTACTCGTAATGCAGCCTCCGATTACCAGTTGCTGCTTCACCGCACTATATTGGGTGATCATGTATATATTGACTTTGGTAAGGCAAGTCATTATATTAAATAAAACTATAAGCTGGTTCAATGCTAATACCTGGCTGTTAATCACAGAGTGGTCGGTTTAAGCAAAACACCAGGTACAAGAAAAGTCAAACGAAAAGTTTTCGTTTGACCTTTCTTGTTATAACTAACTTGTTATCTGTTGTATAGAAAGTCAAAATGAAGCAGCCTACAGCTCAAGCACTTGTTGAGCCTGTTTTTAAGCCGCTTGTATCTTTTTATGATACAAGGCATAAGATAGAAATAAAAAGGCAATAGGCAGTACCATAAATAATACCGCAGGTTGAAAACCATCGTTGGCAATTTGAGAATATGTAGCGCCAATCAAATCGAAGCACAACCCTGCATAAGCCCATTCTTTGATTCGCGGAAAACCGGGAACGAGTATGGCAATTATGCCAAGCACTTTGGCAATGCCAATAAACGGGGTAAAGTATTTTGGGTATCCTAAATGTGCCATAAAAGTAACGGCCTCGGGTGTAACCAGGATGTCGGGTATAGACGACATTAGCATAAACGCGGCAAATATGCCGGTAACGATCCAGTAAAGTGTTTTTGTCTTTTTCATTTTATTGTTGTTTTTAAGTTTTGTGTTTAAGAATGATATATCAAACGATTATTGGGCGGGTATAGAATGATGCTCATGCACAATTATCCACTGTCCGTTGGTTTTTTTTAAGCCAACGGTTAATCTGAACGGCAATTCTACAAATTCGCCCGAATCGCTTTTATCAGAACATTTCATGGTTGCATAACAAAAGGCAATATTATCGTCGGCCACGATACGCAGCTCCTGTATATCAAATATCCCAGGTTTGGTGTATTTAAAAAACATGCCCCATGTTTTACAATAGGCGGCTATACCTACCGACTGAAAGGGCGGTGGAACATCATACATTACTATATCGGCAGCATGGTGTGTCAGTATTCCACCCATATCTTCGTTCCGCACGGCCAGTGCCCAATTTTCAATGAGTGTTCTTATCTGTGATTCGTTTGTCATTTGGTTGATGTTTTAATTTTTTTATTTGTTTTTGTATAGTTCAATAACCAGTGGTTCCCAAACTGATCGGTGAGTCCGCCAAACAGCACGCCCCAGTACGTTGGCTGTAATGGGTGTGTACTTTGGCCACCTGCCGATAGTTTTTTATACCATTCTTTGAGCTGTTTTTTATTTCCTGAATTTAATACCAGTGAAACTGCGTTACCTTTTATCAATCCCGTTTCCGGTGCCATATCTGTGCCCATTAATACCAGTTTGCCATTAGTGAGCGTAGCGTGCAGGATAAGATCTTTCATCTTTTTGGGCATCTTTTCAGTCAATGGAGATGCTTGAATGGTTTGAAAAACCAGTTCTCCTCCAAGGCATTGCTGGTAAAATGTCATTGCCTCGCGGCAGTTGCCGTTGAAAGTAAAGTATGAATGAAGTGCAGCCATTTGTTATTGCGCTGCAGGAAATTTGCTCATGTCCATGTAAAAGATCTCCCAGGTATGCCCGTCAAAATCTTCAATATCTCTTTTTTGCATAAAACCATAATCAACAAAAGGTACGGGTTCTGTGCCACCTGCGGCTACCCCTTTATCTACTATTTCGTTTACCTTATCTAAACTTTCTACCGAAAGTGCGAATAATGCAGCTGCGAAGTTTTTGGTATCAGCAACAGGCTTGTTGGCAAAGCCTGCAAACTTTTCGTGGGTCATTATCATCACAAAAACATTTTCACTCCAGATCATACATTTGGTAGTATCGTCTGAAAATGTTGGATTATTAGTAAATCCTAACTGGTTATAAAACGCAAGCGATCTGTTTACGTCTTTTACGGCTAAATTGATAAATACTTGAGATTTCATTTTGGTAAAGTTTAATTTGTTTTGTTGTTTGCTTTAGTTAACAATACAAAGATGGGACGGAAAAAGAAACCGTGTGCTGTACATCTGTGTCAAATAAGAGGTGTTTTACGACAGGAATTGTTTTACCTTTAGGTTATGAAGCACGTATGCATACTTGTTCCGGAATCGTCCGTATTGCAGGGCATTGCCGATCCGCAGTATTTATTTTCTACGGCTAACCAGTTTTTGATATCGGCAGGGAAGGCGCCGTTATTTCATGTGGAGTTGGTTGGTGTAAAGCGGGAAGTGAAACTAAATAATGGCTTGTTTTCAGTTCATACCGACAAGCAATTAAGTGATATTGAAAAAGCCGACCTGATTTTGGTACCCCCCTTATTTGGTGATATGCAGGCAGGCATAGCAAAGAACAAAGCCTTGTTACCATGGATAAATGAACAATATAAAAACGGTGCAGAAGTAGCCTCACTTTGTGTAGGTGCTTTTTTATTAGCATCTACGGGGTTATTAAATGGTAAAAAATGCTCTACTCACTGGGGGTTTCAAAATGAATTCAGACAATTATTCCCTGAGGTGGAGGTAATTGATGGGAGTATAGTTACCGAGGAACACCGGCTTTATTCAAGCGGTGGTGCAAATTCATACTGGACCTTGTTATTACACCTTTTAGAAAAATATACCGATAGGGCTACTGCCGTACTGGCTTCTAAATACTTTGCAGTAGATATTGACAGGGATAGCCAAGCCGTTTTTGCCATGTTTATGGGCCAAAAAAACCATGGCGACGATGTTATCAAAAAAATACAGGAGTATATTGAACAGCATACACAAGAAAAAATTTCTGTAGATGAATTGGCCGAAATGGCGAATGTGGGGAGAAGAAATTTTGAAAGAAGATTTAAGCAAGCGACCAATAATTCGGTATTGGAATATATTAACAGGGTGAAAATAGAGGCGGCGAAACGCCAGTTTGAAAACAGCCGCAAAAACATTAATGAAGTAATGTATGCTGTGGGTTATACCGATACCAAAGCCTTCCGTACAATGTTTAAAAAACTAACCGGGTTAACCCCAATTGACTACCGGAATAAGTACAATAAAATGGCCATAGCGGATTGAGATAATTGTGGGGCAAAAGGTAGCTTTTTGGGAGATCCTGATGAACATAAACAGGCTAAAAAAATCCATAGGCAGATAAAAGCTATTACCGATTACTCAATCGTTTTTATACCACACTCAATAACTGTTGGCAATTACACATCAACTAAATAGATGGCCAATAAATGATTACCTTTAATTTCTAACTAACTTAACTAATATAATAGCATGTTAAAAGCTTTGCTGGTTGACGATGAAGTTAATAACCTGGCAAGCCTTGAATTTCTGCTTCATCATGATTGCGAAGGGGTAGAAGTAGCAGGTAAAGTGCAAAACGCCGGGCAGGCAAGGGAATGGCTGCTATCTCACAACGCAGATGTAATTTTCCTGGACATCAACATGCCCGGCGAGGATGGTTTCCAGTTTTTAAACAGTTTGCCCCAACAAAACTTTAAAGTGGTTTTTGTTACCGCTTATAACGAATATGCCTTGCAAGCCATTAAAGCCAGCGCGGTCGATTATATACTAAAACCCATTAATATTGACGAGCTAAAAAAAGCGGTTGAAAAAGTAAAGCTATCATTAAACAGTGCTATTGCCGGCGACCAAAGCCGGCAGTTACTTCAGTATTTGCTGGAAACGGTGGGCCAAAAAACACTGCCTAAAAAAATAGCATTGCCGCAATTAGGCAGCATTAATTTTATTGAGGTTGATGATATTATATCATTGCAGGCCGACAGCAACTACACCATAATACATATGAAAGATATGCAGAAGCTGGTAATAAGTAAAACACTGAAGGATTTTGAAGGCCTGTTAGACGAAAACCAATTTGCGCGCATACATAAATCATATATTGTTAACCTGCGCTATATAAAAGAATACAGTACTATTGATGGCGGTATTGTAAAAATGGCCGATGGCAATCGCTGGAGCATAAGCCGCCGGCAGTTGGATATGTTTTTAGAAAAAATGAAAAAAGCCAGTTTGATGTTTGGTAAATAAAATACCTGCTATTCAATCTATTACGTTGCATATCACTATATTTAAACTATGCGCCAGCCCTTTCTTATTGGATTCATTTTATTTATAGGCATCACTTGCAAAGCGCAGCAATCAAAATACACAGCCTTTACCGTAAATGACGGCTTACCCAGCAATTATGTTTACCGTGCCATTGAAGACAATAAAGGGTTTTTATGGATTGCCACCGATGCGGGCATAGCCCGGTTTGACGGCAAGCATTTCCAGGTATTTACCACCCGCGATGGCTTGCCTGATAACGAAGTGCTGGCGGTGGTAAAAGAAAGCAATGGGCGCATATGGGTAAATTGCTTTAAGCAAAAACCTGCCTATTTTGATGAGATAAAAAACAGGTTTATCAACTCAAAAGACGACCCTATGCTCGCAAAAATACCCGAAGGTACCCATAATATGTACTTTTTCCCCCTTCAAAACGGTGGCATGCTGTTTTATTATGAACAAGGGTCAGTTATTTTAAAAAATGGGAAAATAGTTACCAGTCCAATTGGGAAAAAGCATAACGGATTTATATTTAATGAAAACAAGGACGGCACATTTTTAAGTATAGATGGTGCTGTAAACACTACCGCAAAAACAAGTATAACCGCGATATACCAGTTAAAAGACACAAAAAAAATTGACAGTATTATTATCAGGCATAACGTCGCCGGGGAGAGTCTTACATACGGACTTAGTGACGGGAAGTTTTATTTATTTAATTCAGCAAAAGGTGTATGTTATATCTACAGCGATTTTAATTGTGATCCTCTCCACTTCAAAGCCGTTACAGTTAAAGTGCCCGAACCGTTTAATAACTTTGAATTTACCCGCGACAATTTTTACTTTACCAGTGTCTCCGGAAAGCTTTATTTATACAATAAAAAAACACTTACACTAGAAGCAGTTATACATGGAGATTATTTGCCTAATTCTATTTATAAAGATCATAAAGGGAATTTGTGGGTAAGCACAATAGATAAAGGCTTACTGATTTATAAAAAGAACCAACTCGGTTTAGTGAATCTGCCGCGAGGCTTTATTGGTACAAATTTTTTAAGTATTGCCCGTAAACCCAATGGGGCAATACTTGCGGGGAATTTTTATGGAGAAATTGTGGAAGCCGGCAAAAGATCAACTATAACACATACGGTTCCTAAAAAAGATTTAATATCCAGGCAACGTAAAATAGTGCTGTCTCAAAACAAAATTTTTAGCTTTTCCGAAGGGGGGGTTTATATAAACTATAATAAAACTGTGGTAGATTATGGCAAAACTGCACTTAATTTTAATGATAGTATTATTCTGATCGGGCAATCATTTGGCCTACAAAAACTAAACGCTATTAGCAATAAGATCACAATTTTAAGATCTCTTAGTAAAAGGGTCACTGCCCTAACCGTAAACGCCGATAGTATGGTATATTTTGGTTCGACAGATGGTTTGTACAAATTTAATTATAATAAAAACATCACAACCCCGCTTAACCAAAAAGACTCCCGGTTGCGCGAACGAATAACAGGTCTTTGCGCCACGCCCGATCAGTTAATTTGGGTAGCTACTTCGGGCAATGGCTTACTGGTAGTAAAAGATGATAAAGTATTACTTCATATTTCAGAAAAGGATGGAATTATAGATAATGCTACCCGTAGCATTACCACCGGGAGGCCAGGGCAAATATGGCTGGGTACGTCTGGTGGCATTAGTATAATTAACTATAAACTGCAAAATGGCAAACCAGGCTATACCATTCAAAACCTGTCGGTTAATGATGGGTTAACCGATAATGTGATCAATGAGATGCTTTATCAAAAAGATACGGTTTATGCAGCTACTGGTAATGGCATTTCTATTATCCCTGCTGCTATTTCCATTCCAAAGTTTAATATTCCGGTACAACTTATCCATATAAGTATTAACCAGCGCGACACGGTATTGGCGTCATCTTATAAGCTTGGTTATAACCAGCAAAATATACAAATGGCTTTTGCAGGCATTGAACTGAACGGTCATTTTAAAAACCTGCAATACACTTTAGATAAAAATAAGAACTGGACCACCCTTGATGGTAATACAATTACCGTTCAGTTAAGCAGTGGCATCCATACGGTGCAGGTGAGGGCGGTAGACGTAAATGGAAACATCTGCAATAAAATACTCACCGTTAAATTTGATATAGCTACGCCGTTTTGGAAATCTATTTGGTTTTGGTTCATAGTGGCATTAACAACCCAATTGCTTATTATTTATTTAATTAATCAACGACAGAAAAAGAGGAGGGAAGACAAACTGGCCAAAGAAATAGCCGGTGTACAAACCGCAGCATTAGAGCAGCAAGCTTTTACATCATTAATGAACCCTCATTTTATGTTTAATGCACTCAACAGCATACAACATTATATGAATGTGCAGGATAGGCAAAATACCAACCGCTATCTAAGTGATTTTGCATCGCTTATCCGCAAAAACTTTGAAGCAGCGCAACAGTCGTTCATTCCGCTTGAGCAGGAAATAGAGAACATAACCATATACCTGCGCCTTGAAAAAATGCGCTTTAGCAACCGGTTTTCATACAGCGTAACTATTGATGAAAATTTAGATACCGACGATTGGGTGATACCAACAATGATATTGCAACCGCTATTGGAGAATGCATTGCTGCATGGCATTATGCCCTCATCAATAAATGGAGAAATAAATATAGCGCTGAAGCATATGGGCAAGGACCTGCTTATTATGATTACCGATAATGGTATTGGGATTGCCAATAGCATGGCCCTTAAAGCTGGCGATACCCACAAAAGCCGTGGTATGGAACTAATAAAGAAACGCATAGCAGCATTAAGCCGCTTTGGCCCGCAAGCTATAACCATTACGGTGTTACCAGCTTTTATTAGTGAAGAAAACCCCGGTAACCAGGTTATTCTCTTTATTCCGCACCAGCTCCATCACGCATGGATGCAGGCACAACAACAATAACCGCTTGCCGTAAACTCATTAATACCTGCCACACAATCAGTTATGCAGCCACGTTGCACAGGCAGGCTTGCTCATATCTACAATTAGGCATACTATTGATACAGACTTAAGAACTACAATAGTTTATTCTTATTCACAATTTTCTCCCATCCCTTCCCGGAGAGATAAAACAGTAGCAATGAAAAAGCTCATCGCCATAATATTAGTTATGGTTTCAATGCAGGTATTGGCACAAACCAATCCTATAACCAGTATTAATATAACATTACCTACCAATCCCGATGCCAATACGGCCAATTGGGGAGCCGGTACTTCGCTGTTATTAATAACAGCCTCCACACCGCCAACTGCGGGGCCCATTAATGCTGTTGTTAGCGAGAGCACCCTATTGCTAATTATTAAAAAGGGTGGAAGCAAAGTATGCGGCAGTTATACCAGCAGTTCAGCCTTATCATCGGGCTTTAATACGCCAACCAAAGTATGGAGCGGTAATAACGCGGTTTCCTATTTAGGTTCGGGCTGTACACTTCCTGCCGGCGACTATGAATTAAGCGTGCAGTTTTTTGGATATAGCAATGGAAAAATTGCTGCTATAAGCGATGAAAAAATAAAACCTTTTACCATAAAAGGTAACGACCAGCAAGCCTACCAGCCACCGCAAGCTATTACCCCTGCGGATGGTACTGCATTTACCGCTGCAACTATTACACAACCCATTACATTCCGCTGGGTACCGGTTATACCCAAACCACAGGCACCGGTAAACTACCGTTTAAGCGTGTGGCAATTAATGGTGGGGCAAACCGGTGTACAAGCCATAAAAGCTAACCAGCCTATTCTTACTAAAGATGTAAATAACATTACACAAACGGTTATCAATAACCTGGTTAACGGCCCGGCTTCACCTCGTTATTTAAATAGTTTTGTGTGGACCGTGCAGGCGCTTGATCCGCAAGGCAAGCCCATTGGCTCCAATAACGGCACAAGCACTCCTGTCTCATTCAACGTGCCCAACCCCAATAATAACAACTTAAGGTCAATGTCGGCCGGGTGTACAGTATCAACAAAGCAATATGCTGTTGGCGATGTCATTTCCCTGTCCGACGATTTTAAAATGACCTTTACCGCGGCCCCAACCGGTCCCGATTCGTCATTAACCGGCACCGGAACGGTTAAGGTAAAATGGCTGGGCCTCATAAATGTTAAGTTTAAAAACATAAAAGTTAGTAATGACGATAAACTATGTACAGGCTCTATATACAGCAATTCCGACCCAAGCCAGGTTTACCCGACACAATGGGCGGTAAATGTTTTAAACAACGCCAGCGCCGGGCCGTGGACGAACAATAAAATAAAAGCCGTTAGCACCGCTATACAGAACAATAAAATTATAAAGCCATTAATCGCCGCCACCAGCCATATTGGTTCTATTCCATTTGTTACGCCAATAAATATGCCGGTTGGGTATTTTAAGGCCGATGACTCGACCAATGCCATTGGGATTACCGAAATGATATTTAAGGCCGACCATGCCGTATTTACCGCTACAGCATCACTAAACACAACAGGCATATTTAAAAATGCAGGTAATACCTTTAACGGTACCGACGCAATTGCGCTTGAGGGGGATAGCATAAACTTTACCAATAGCGGCCTTAGCAGCCTAAGCGGCACTATCAAACTGGCGCAACCCGTTACCTTTACCTACGCCAATACCAATACCGAAAATTTAAAGCTCACCTTTAATACCGATACGTCCGGCCATATTGGTAATAGCATTGTATTTAGCAGTGATACTACCAGTGGCTGGACTTACAATTTCGACGCGGATGTACAGCTGCCCAAACAATGGCTTACCCCGATTGATACGAGCAAAACAAATGTATCGATGAATTTCCAGCTGGCAATTTCGGCATGGGATGATTACGTATTACAGGGAAACTTACCGGCCTGTACCATACCCAATACCAACGGCCTTGGCATTGAAGCGGGGATGATAACTTATGACCACTCCACATCTGCAAATGCCGATAGCATGGCGTTTCCGCATGGTTTTACCGGCGATACAAGCGAAATGTTCACCGGCTTTTATCTCAAGAAATTTAAACTCACCTTACCCAGCCAACTTAGAAGTTATGCCGATACCACAAAAAATATAGAAATAGGCGCCGAAAACCTCATCATCAATAAAGACGGCTTAAGCGGGAAGATATATGCCAATAATGTTTTAAACTATCCTAAAGCCAATGTAGGTAACCTGGGTGCAAGTATTGATACGGTGCGGGTAAGCCTGGTAAGCAGTACATTAACGGAAGCCTCCATGCTGGGTAAAATTACCCTGCCATTAAGCACGACGGACAATACAGGCAATGCCATCAATTACTCGGCAATGTTTATTCCTTCAAATACATTATCGAATAATACATCGTCCATTACATTCTCACTTCAACCCGCACAAAACATAACTACAAGATTTTTGGGTGATGGAAAGCTACAGATAGACCAAACCTCAACCTTAGATCTGAAAATAACAAAATCTGGCAGTCAAAAACGCCATATAGCCTTTGATATTGACTTGAACGGAAAGATCTCCTACACGGGTGGTAAGATCATGGATGTTGGCAGCAACATCCCGCTCGACCTGGATTTGTCATGCACCTTTCAGCACCTGGGCATGAGCTACAAAAAAATGGCGAAGGATACGTTTTCGTTCAATCCGGGGCAATGGTCGTTTGCAAGCCCGCAAAAAGCATTATCTGGTTTTGCATTCACCATTACCAATGTAGTGCCTAAAATAGAAGCGCCTAATCCTACAACCGAAAAACAATACTTGTTTAAAGGAGGGGTTGAGTTTGATGTTAAAATTAATATCGGCAGTGAAAACTCCAATATAGCCATTAGCGGCGACACAAAAATAGCGTTAACAGGTGCCATTATATCTGATAAATACACACCGCCTGCAAATAGCAATACCTCAACACAAGCTGCTTCAAGTACGCAAGCATTGCATCTTCAAACAATAAATACTGCTATCAATAACACCACTAATGCCGTTAATACCGCCCGTACAGATTATGGCTTTTTAGCCCAGCTAAAGCCGGTATACCTTGGCGTACAGGTAGAAAGCATCAGTATTGATACGGAAACCCCGGCAGTATCAATTAAAGGGAATGTTGATTTTTATAAGCATGATGCCACTTATGGCAACGGCTTTAAAGGCGACATCACCGCTAAATTTAAAACGCTTGAATTAGCTATACAGGCGGGCGCCATATTTGGCAATACCAAATATATACCCGGCCATACCACCGGTTTTAAGTATTGGATGGTACAGGCGCAGGTAAACCTACCGCCGCCGGGTATACCGTTTTTGCCCGGTGTGGCTTTCAGAGGTTTTGGAGCCGGAGTTTACAGTCGCATGAATATGACACCGCCTGCTGTCTTCAACCCAACTACGGCTGCTGCCAGCACCTTTGGCGGGGCAACTTTTACGCCCGATCAAACAGTAAGCATAGGCTTTAAGGTAAAAGCAATAGTGGCCACAACGCCTAAAGAAGAAACGTTTAATGGCAGTGTAGCATTAGGCGCCGAATTTAATAGTAGCGGCGGAATGAACTTTATTGATATTGATGGCCTATTCAATTGCGGCGCAAAAATTGGCCAGGAATCCCAGGCATTCGCCAATGGCTCGTTGATTGTCAGGTATGATTTTCCGCAGAAAATATTTGACATGAAGGCCACACTGAACATGAATAACGATGTGGTAAAAACAATTAACCCTCTTCACGCGCATTTTTATATTGACGGTTTAAAAAACGAATGGGCATTTACCTGCGGGGTGCCAGATACTTTAAATACAGTGCGGTTATTGGATGCTTTCAATGTTAGCGAGTATTTAATGTTTGGAAATAAGATACCGGTTCCCCACGGGTTTATGCCTGCAACGGTAGCGGGGTTGCAAGCCGCGAAGCTATCCTACCCGTTTGGCCAATCTGCCGTGAGCAGTGAAACAAAAACGGCAAAGGGGTTCGCCTTTGGTATTGGCGTAAACTTTGCCGGGTCTGACAGTTTTGACGGACTTTCTGTGGGATGTTTAATAGGTAAGGGTTCATTAACCGGTGGAGTTCGCTGGAATTATAGCGCAGGCGGTGAATTTGATGCTTCCTTGCTACAATATGATGCAACCGTTTGCCCGGGTTTGGGCCATACCGGGTGGAGAATGAAAACACAAGTGGCGCTTTATGCGAATGCTTCTGTTCAGGCATTTTACCACCGGTGTACGGGACAAAACGGTACTGTTAACTTAGTCTCTATATACGGCGGTGCTTATGCTAGTGCTGAATTTCCAAACCCATTTTATGCGTCAGGCGCTATCTCCGCCGGGGTGAATATACTTGACGGCCTAATAAGCTTTGGTTATTCCGCGACTTTTAAAACAAAGGGTGCACCATGTGGCGGGGCAGCGCTGGCAGAGCCTAATAGTACGGTTTACGCCCAGCAAGATGAAGCCGATAGTTTAAGCTACACGTTAATAAAAAGTATAATTACACCCGGCGGCACCAGTGAGATAGCACGTACCACTACTTTCGGGGCGCTTTTAAATTACCCTTACAATGAAGGGTTTGATGTACAGGAACAACAGTCATCAGGAGCGGTAAAAATAAGAACGTTCAGGGCCTTTTATACCGCAACCTTAACTAAAGATTCGGTTAATAATACAGTCATTGCAGGAAACGCTTCACATGCTGCCCAGTTGGTGCAACCCGCAACAACTACTTCGGCAACACCGCAAAGCGGCATAGCAGCTGTGCGCGCTGCCACAACACAGCCGATGCAGGCAGCGGCAACCTTAAATACTACCAATATAGCAGGCAACAGAACTGCGGCCTCAGCTACTCTTGCCATGAACCACGCCGCAACGTTGGCTATATCAAATAATGTTGACCTGGTTGATGGCGGTTATGACGCACTGGGTGCAAAGGTGTTTAAGCAAAATGATCTTAATCATGCTATGCTTGACCCCACTAAGGTGCTCAAAGGCAATACTAGTTATAAGTTTGAGATCACAGCTGCTTTACAGGAGTTTGTGAATAACACCTGGCAGCCGGTAAAAAATCAACATACTAACAACCCGGTTACGCAAACTAAAAACATTTATTTCAAAACCAATACAGAGCCGGTAGGGGTAATAACCCAAGCCAGCAATGTACAAATGATGCATAATTAATATTTGCCCGGTTTAAAAGGAATTATCAAAATGAAAAAAATCTTCTTCATACTTCAACTGTTATTAGTTAGCAGCCTTTGCCTGGCCCAGGCAAGTAGCGATAACAAAGTAACCATAGCAATAACTGCACGCAGCTATTCAAATCATATTATATTAAGATATGCACCTGCTACGCCTGTATTATTTAACAGGGCCAATAAAATGGGCTACACATTGGATAGGGCGATTTATAAAGACGGCACCGCAGTTGAACAATTGGTTTACACACCCATAAAAGGTTCGCCATTTAAAAGATGGACGGATGATGAATGGGATAAGGCGCTCGCTAAGATAGATCCGAAGGATAGTACCAACGTAAATTTGGCCGGGCTGGCTTCTGCTTTTTCTGACCCGGGTGCTGCTGATGGTTCAGGTGATATTTTAAAAGATGGCCTTAAATCATTAAAGGATCAGAAGGATAAGGCCGACATGCGTTTTGGCCTTTCCCTGGTAGCCGCCAATAGAAATACAGTTGCCGCACAGGGCATGGCCTTAAGCGTAACAGACAATGATGTAGTTAATGGTCAAACCTACGTATACCGCGTCCGCATTAATAGTGAGCCACAATTGCCCGGCAAAGAAACCGCCTATGTAAAAGTTAAATGCGGCGATTTTAATGAAGCCTATCTTAGAAATGATAAAGCAATAAAATTAGATATTGGCGACGCGAGAGTTTCATTTTCATTTCCTTCATCTAAAGATTATTATGCGTTCAATGTTTTGCGATCAAATGATGGAGGAAAAACCTATACAAAACTGACGGAAACGCCAAAATTAAACGCGTCGGCAAAAGGGTATATAGGCGAAACAGCCATGTCATACAGCGACACAGGACTTACTAATTATAAAAAATACTTTTACAAAGTACTGGTGGCCACGCCATTTGCCGATGAGTTATTATTGGCGGAATTTAATGCCACTCCAAAAGACAAGACGCCGCCACCGGCACCATTTTTAAAGTCGGCCAACCATATTAAACCTAAGCAGGTTGAGTTAACATGGGAAATGGACGGCGGAAAACCCGGTGACCTGAAGGGTTTTAACATTAAAAGAAGCAATAAACAAAATGGCAAGTTCAATGTGATCTCCACGACGCTATTGCCTCCTAATACACTTAAATATATTGACGAAAAGTTTGACCCTGAAGACGCTAATTACTATGTAGTTGAGGCGGTTGATACGGCTGGTAATGCAAGCCAGTCTTTTGCGGCCTATGTAACCCTGATTGATAGTATTCCACCTGCCGCCCCGATAATTGCGTCTGCTATAATAGATTCTTTAGGCAAGGTTATTATCAAGATAAAACCTAATATCGAAAAGGATTTTATGGGCTACCAACTACTCAAGGCCAATGCTAAAGAACATGAGTTTTCGGTAGTTACACAAACGTATAAGGACAGCCTGGGCCGCACC
>Ga0206854_1105_pt1 | contig 23093 bp, 23 predicted proteins | sample Alteio_BWOrgCont_50_FD_152870 | JGI IMG/M metagenome (GOLD analysis project Ga0206854, IMG submission 152870) | Enriched cells from forest soil in Barre Woods Harvard Forest LTER site, Petersham, Massachusetts, United States -... | ecosystem: Environmental > Terrestrial > Soil > Temperate forest >...
GGCGATGATTTGCATGCGTGGAATCGCAGCTGTGAGGTATCGGATACATTGCTCTTCTAACTCAGGGTGGATGGGTGCAATCATTTCGCAATCAACGCGCAAAAGTTGTTGGCTTTCTGCGATCAATCGATTCTTGACCGGAGTTACATGCCCAGTTTCTTGTACTAAACCTTCTGTATTTAAGTGATGAGAGCGTAAAAGCTCTTTGAGTTCTTCTCCGGCCTTATCTGATCCGACCCTTCCTACGCACGTGACAGATCCACCTAGAGCGCGCAAATTTAAAGCGACATTGCCCGCGCCCCCCCGGACGAGATTCGATGGCGCTTACTTCCATAATGGGGACAGGCGCTTCAGGAGAAATTCTACGGACTTTTCCTGTCGTGTATGTGTCCAATAGAAAATCGCCTAAGAGAAGGGCTTGAAAAGGTTTTAAATGAGAGAAGATATGTGAAAGACCTACCATCGTTCCTTTCTCAGCAAATAAGAAGTCACATACTCGCGCACGGCCTCTTTTAGAGGCGTCATTGGGAGTTTGTTTTCTTTTTCTGAAAAGATAGTACGGAATTTCTTCATGTCTGCGCAAGTAAAATTCTGATATTGTTTGCTTAAATTTACGGGCATCTCTTGGTAAGAAATCGAAGAGGGCTTTTGCAGAGCGTAAAAGAGATACTCCGCCATTTGATTCCATGTGGTGGGCGTACCCATCCCGATGTTATAAATCCCTGATATATGTTGATATTCAGGAAGGAGAAAAGCGCATGTCATCCGCACGGCATCCTTCACATAGATAAAATCTCTACATTGCTCGCCATGAGCAAAGCGTAATGGGTCGTTCGATTGAAAAAGGGAAATTTTTCCCGTTTGTTCTGCGATGTCTGTGGTTTTTAAAATGAACGAAGACATGTGTTTTTTGTGGTATTCATTCGGACCAAACACATTGAAGTATTTCAAACCCACCACACGGGTTAAGACATTTTCTTGCTGCATCCAAAGATCGACAAGATGCTTAGAAAAGCCATACATGTTTAAAGGTTTTAGCTCTTTAAGTCCCGCCTCGTCATCGGAAAATCCTAGCTTGCCATCGCCATAGGTTGCGGCAGAAGAGGCGTAGATAAAGCGTATATTCGCTTCGAGAGCGTACTTGGCGAGTTGAATGGAAAAACGGGTGTTGTTTTCAAATAGATAGTCGGCGTTTGTTTCTGTCGTATCTGAACAAGCTCCTAAATGGATGATCGCAGAAATTTCTTTTTCTCTACCGCGGAGGTACTCGAAAATTTTATGACGGGAGATGAGATCGGTAAATCGTTTCTGAGTGAGATTTTTCCACTTCTCTCCAGAACCTAGATCGTCGACTAAAAGTAGATTGTACTGTCCTAGATCGTTGAGGTGGCGTACGACGCCAGACCCAATCATGCCTGCTGCGCCGGTAATCACAATCATTGCGAATACCTTTTATAAAAGAGGGGATCATTTGGCATGATCCCCCGGTCTGTTTTAAGACTCTTTTGGTTCCTCAGGAAGGGGAGCCGTGACGGCAGAAACGCCTGTCATGATTAACCCTTCTGGAATCACTGTCAATTGGCAGGTGAGTGTAATCCCTTCTTTGAGTTTGAGAGGGATTTTATGTGCACCTGTCGTCTTGATCGGACGTGTCATGAGAATATACTTCTTCTCTACAGGGAGTCCTTTGTCTGCAAAAAGCTGCGCAATGTCTGCTACGGAGACAGAGCCATACATGTGTCCTTCCGGATCCACTTTGACTTTAATCTCAAGAACAAGACCTTCGAGTTGTGCGGCTAATTTTTCAGACTCTGCACGATCCACCACTGCTTGCTTCTCTCTTTCTGCGCGAAGAGCTTCTTGCTTGCGCAAAGTGTGAGGCGTTGCGACCATCGCAAGAGATCTTGGAAGGAGGAAATTGCGGACATAGCCAGGCTTGGCCGTTACAAGTTCTCCCTTTCTACCTAGAGAGTCTACGTCTTGGAGTAATAATAATTGTTGTTTCATATAGACCTATTCCTCTCCAACAAAGGGAAGAAGCGCCATATAACGGGCTTGCTTGATCGCCTTTTTCAAGATTTTTTGATAAAAATAAGAAACTCCAGTGATACGACGCGGCATGATTTTTCCACGCTCTGTGATGAACTGTCTGAGGGTTTCAAGGTCTTTATAGTCAATTTTCTTTGCTTTTGCAGCTGTGAATGGGCACGCTTTCTTCTTTTTTGCAAAAGGAGAAGAATCGCCGCCGCCTCGTGGCTCTCGTTGCTCTTGAGTCGAAGAGGACGTTGAATGTGAAGATCTGCTGTATTGTTGTTGCATGGTTAACCTTGCACTTTAATAGGGTTAAACTCGAGACTTTCCAACACTTCTTCTGTCTTCATTGTGACAAAGCGAAGGAGATCTTCGTGAAGGTGGTATTCTTTCCAGAGCTCTATGATAGAGCGCGTTGGAGCGGTAAAATAAAGAAGGTAGTAATGTCCCTCTTTTTTGCCCTTAATCTCGTAGCAAAGCTTACGTCTGCCTTGATCGTGTATTTTCTTGACTTCTCCGCCTTTCTCAGCGATTCCGTCAGTGATTTTATCGAGAGCTTTTTTGCGAGATTCATTGCTCAGCGTCGCGCTGAGAATGTACATCCCTTCATAAAGCCCTTCTCTTTTTTGACTCATGGTTCTCCATTGCTTGGGTTTAATGGATTTTTGCGGTTCGCAAAATCCATTGCACGGGTTATTCCTTGGTCCAACCAAATTTCTATCGCTTGGACCGCTTTTTTAAATGTCTCAGAAAGAACTTTCGTTTCATCTGAGGAAAAACGATCTAGCACAAATTCGGCTAAATCGTCAATTCTTTGCCCCCCAATCCCAATCCGCAACCGAGCATATTGGTTGGTTTGGAGGCACTCTTCAATACTGCGGAGCCCATTATGGGTTCCAGGTCCGCCCTCAGGCTTGATCCGAATTTCTCCGAAGAGGAGATCGACATCATCCACAATCACTAGGACCTGGGATGGGGCTATTTTTAAGTCATGCACCACAGCCGCTACGGATTCGCCGCTCAGGTTCATGAAGGTGGTGGGCTTTAACATCCACACCGCCATTTCCTGGATCTCTCCTTTTGCGAGAAGACCCTTGTATTTCGACTTTTCTCGAAACTCAAGGGTGTGCTTTTTCGCAAAAACATCGAGGAGAGCGAAACCCACATTGTGGCGGGTTCCTGTATAAGTAGATCCTGGATTTCCAAGGCCTACAACAAGCCTCATCCAGCTCTCTTCGCGATCACAACCGCCACTTCATTCATCTTCGCAAGAGGTTTGATTCCTGCAGGGATTACAATGTCCGCGAGTGTCTTAGACTGAGAAATATCGAGCTCGCGCACATCCAAGAGAAATTCTTGTGGGATCTTGTTGTGTGGGCAGCTGACTTTCATCGCGCGGATGACTTGTCGCATGAATCCTCCACCTTTGATGCCTACACAATCTGCAAGACCTGTGACTTGAATCGGCACAGTGACCGTGACAGGTTTCTTGTGAGATACGAGACAAAAATCGGCATGAAGCACTGCGTAGGATGCAGGATGGTATTGAATTTCTTTGATAAGAGCTCGGTGCGTCGTGTCTCCGTCGGACAGTTCAAAAACGGTCGTAGAGAGAAGTCCTTGACGGATCTCTCGTAAGATCGCTTGCAACTGGTCGAGAGGGAAAGAGATATTTTGATTGTCTCCCTCGAGGCCATAAAGGACGCCTGGCACTTGAGCGCTTCTACGAAGTTTTTTCGCATCGCTCTTTCTCTCGGAAACTCGCTTGGATATCGTTAATTTCATAGTTCACTCCTGAAGTGCACAACTGTATAAAACATTGGGGTGGAAGGATTCGAACCTCCTCATGGCGGTACCAAAAACCGCTGCCTTACCGCTTGGCGACACCCCACCATGTTCAAAGCTAAGCAAATTTAAAGGAACCATGTTATCTAAGAGACTAAATATTTTGCAATGGCTTCATGCATCGAAGGGCTCTTTTTTTTGTTTACAACAGAGGAAACTTCCCGCTATTTTGAATTTTAACCTCAGTTTTGGGTTTGTTTCGCTGGGATTTGCCGCATCTTGCGGGCAATTTTCGAAGATTTTGGTCCATCCATAGATGCTTTCAGCTATTGAACAGACCAAAATCTTCAAAACTTGCCTCGCAATCTGCGACAACTCCCAGGAAAACGAACCCAAAACTGAGGTTTCTAATGAAGATTGTACACCTCACCACAGAATTTGCCCCCATCGCGAAAGCCGGGGGGTTGGGCGATGTTTTGGTGGGGCTATCGAGAGAACTCATCAAACTCGGTCACGAGGTAGAGGTGATTCTCCCAAAATATGATTTGCTTCCATCAACTCTTGCCGTCAAAAAAGAATTGTCAAATTTTTTATGCATGGAAAAGGGGATCCCTCACGCCAATACGATGTGGAAAGCGCGGGTTGAAAATTGCCCCCTATTGCTACTCGACACAGAGCACCCCAAACACTATTTTCGTAGGGGAAAAATCTACGGCTGCGAAGATGATATTTCTAGGTTTTTGTACTTTTGTAAGGCGGTTTGCGAATACCTCCAAATCCAAGGTAAAGAGATCGATGTGCTCCATCTGCACGACTGGCCCACTGCGATTGCGGCAGTTCTTGCGCGAGATCTGTTTCATTTGAAAGTGAAAAGGATTGTCCTTACGGTGCATAATGCTGAGTATCAAGGACTTTGCTCTCCCTCAGATTTAGATGCTTTGGGACTCCATGGCGCGCAGTATCTTACGAAGGATAAATTACAAGATGACAATCCCCATCATCCAAACCTGCTGAATTTACTCAAAGGGGGAGTGGTATATGCAGACAGGGTCAATGCGGTATCGCCCACCTATGCAAAAGAGATTTTGACACAGGAGATTGGGCATTATTTGAGTCATACGTTTCGGCAAAACAAGGCCAAATTGCGGGGGATTCTCAACGGGATTGATCAAATCATTTGGGATCCAAAGGCCGATCCTGTGTTGTTTTCTTCTTATGGCGCGCACGATGCCGTCCCTCGGATTTTGGCCGCGAAGGAAGGGGCCAAAAGGCAGATCCACGATCGATTTGGAGTGGATTTGCGCAAAACCCCTTGGATTGGGTGTATTACGCGGATTGTGCCTCAAAAAGGGCCTGAATTGATTGAGGCAGGGCTTCGTAAGGCAGTGGAGCAAGGCGCTGCGTTTCTTTTATTGGGATCTTCGCCGATTCCTTCTTTGCAACACCATTTTGACCACTTAAAAAAAGAATTTGCGGGGGTCAAAAACGTCCTCTTGCATTTTGAGTATGATGAAACACTCGCGCATCAACTCTATGCGGCTTTAGATTTTGTGTTGATGCCTTCTCATTTTGAGCCTTGTGGTTTATCGCAATTGATTGCCATGCGCTATGGTGCGATTCCTATTGTGAGGGCAACCGGCGGGTTACAAGATACAGTGGTTGATGAAGAGTGCAAAGGGATGCCTTTAGAAAAAAGAAATGGGATTGTTTTCCAAAACGCCACTGAGCACGATCTTGTGCATGCGCTCACTCGGGCGATTCAGATTTATCGTCTTCAACCTGCGCAGTTTCATTCGATGGTACAGAGGGTGATGCGGAATCAATTCGATTGGACGCAGAGCGCGCAGCAGTATGTGGAGATGTATACTACTCTGCTTTGAGGACTTCCATGAAGGCGCTTTGAGGGATGTTGACTTTGCCGATTTCTTTCATTTTCTTTTTACCCTCTTTTTGCTTTTCCCATAGTTTGCGTTTACGGGTAATATCGCCGCCGTAGCATTTTGCTGTGACGTTTTTCGTGAGGGCGCTGATGGTTTCTCGTGCGACAATTTTGCCGCCGATGGCTGCTTGAATGGGAACTTTAAAGAGCTGTTGCGGGATCACTTCTTTCAGTTTTGCGCAAATCGCTCTCCCTTTCGCTTCCGCTTTGGTCCGGTGGACGAGGCATGAAAATGCATCGACAGGCTCTTCGTTCACTCGAATTTCGAGCTTGATGATATCGCTTTTCTGATACTCATCGGGCTCATAATCAAACGAACCATACCCCCGAGTGATGGATTTGAGTTTGTCATTGAAGTCGGTGATGATTTCATTCATGGGAAGGCGGTAGGTGAGCAAAAGCCTTCCTCCCATCATGGACTCCGTTTTCGTCAAAGCTCCTCGCTTTTCGGTGCAAAGGGACATGATGCCGCCCAAATAATCCGATGGGCTGATGATGTGTACTTTTACCCACGGCTCTTCGACGTAATCGATGTGGGAAGGGTCGGGATAGCGGGCAGGATTATCAATATTGATCAGCTGGCCGTCATTCAACAGAAATCGATAGATCACGCTCGGCGCTGTGGTGATGATGTCGAGGTTGAATTCGCGGGAAAGTCTTTCAAACACAATTTCTAAATGGAGCAATCCAAGAAAGCCGCAGCGAAAACCAAAGCCTAGCGCCAAACTGCTTTCTTGCTCCACATGGAGAGCGGAATCGTTGAGTTGCAGTTTTGCAAGGGCGTCGCGTAAAGATTCGAAATCGGAGGAATCAACTGGGTAAATCCCTGCAAAGACAACAGGCGCAATCACTTTAAATCCAGGAAGCGGCGTGCTCGCAGGAAATTTGTGGAGTGTGACGGTGTCGCCAATTTTGACATCAGCGGTGTTTTTAATATTCGCTACAAAATATCCCACTTCTCCGGGGCGTAAAATTTCTGTCGGTTTTTCATTCGGCGTTAAAATCCCCACTTCGCCTACTTCAAACGATTTGCCCGTTGCCATGAAGCGGATGAGCGATTTTTTTGAGACTTCTCCGCTGACTACGCGAATGTAGACCATGACGCCCCGATACGGATCGTAATGGGAATCAAATACAAGAGCTCGTAAAGAAGAGTCAATAGGCTCTTTGGGGCATGGAATCCCTGTTAAAATGCGCTCCAATACCTGGTCAATGCCGATCCCTGTTTTCGCAGAAATGCGCAATGCGTTGGAGGCGTCGAGGCCAATCACATCTTCAATCTGCTGGGCAACAGCTACAGGGTCTGCTGCAGGGAGATCGACTTTGTTGATGACGGGCACGATCTCTAGGTTGCGGTCGATCGCGAGGTAGACGTTCGCGAGCGTTTGTGCTTGGACTCCTTGCACGGCGTCTACGACGAGAAGCGCCCCTTCGCAGGCAGATAAAGACCTTGAAACTTCATAGGAAAAGTCGACGTGGCCTGGTGTGTCGATGAGATTGATCTGATAGGTTTCTCCATCTTGCGCCTGATAATACATGGTGACAGGACGGGCTTTGATCGTGATGCCGCGCTCTCTTTCTAGTTCCATATTGTCGAGGAACTGCTCTTGCATGTCGCGCGCTTCCACTGTGTGGGTGAGCTCTAAGAGGCGATCGGCCAATGTGGATTTGCCATGATCGATATGGGCGATGATGCTGAAGTTGCGGATTCGTTTTCTGTCGTATTCAAACATAGGAGTGCGTTCAGAGTATATCTGAGAAGGCTCCTATTGTAAAGACCTTGCATTAAAAGGCAACGTTGAACTGAACCCGGAAATGGTTATCGATGTAAGAATTATTGTACATAAGGCGGTAAAAGCACTGGGTAAAATATTGAGTATGCCACGTCAACCGAAAATCGGCTTCGAGGACCAGAGTCGAAGGGGCAGACCAGGCATGCGGGATGGCAACCGAAGGCCCTGGGTTTGCAATCACGTCAACCCCTGCACAGACGATCGGATTTCCGTTTTTCCAAGGCCGCCATTGCCAGCCGAGGATGAGCTCCGGGCGGAACGAAACCTTGTCAGGAGACCCGAACAGGTAATTTGCGCGCGCTCCAAGGAGAGACCATAATCCACTAGAATTTGCGTGTCCCACCTTCTGATCGAAAAATTGCGCCCCATGTTCTTGGTAAGAATTGAATCGCAACCAGGCATATTCAACCGTAACAAGGGGGATTAGGTTGAAGCGTTGAGGCATCGAACGGAAGACCCCATGGTTCAAAGTATACTCCATTCCAAAAACCGCCTCAGCCACAGGCCCCTGGGTCGATCCGTGAGCGGTCGAATGTTGAGAGCCTAAGTTGATATATCGATCAGACGACATCCATCCCCATCCTCCGCCTAAAGTTGCGTTGAATGCGAGGTTTTGATCAAAACTGGGTATGAAGGTTCCAAAAACGTCGATCACCCCTTGTTGGATCCTTTGCGCACCCAGGTTGTCGAATTCGATAATTTGTGTATTGGAGTATTCTAATAGAACCCCGAGACCGAAAGCTCCGATCGAAGGGGCTCTATTTCCTGCCCATGCGTAGTCAAATCCTGCATAGCCACCAGCCATATGGAAATTGCTTCCCACCACGCTGGAGCTCGAGTTGAGATGGCCTATATTGCCCACAGGGCCCCCAAATACGCTCCAAGCAAGATCGGGCTGATTGACACTTCGTTCCTCCAGCTGCTCGACCACCCGTTGCTGCGCTATGAAAGCGTCGTTCTGAGCTATGTAGTGGGATCCATCAGCTTGATTTCGGCTTCCCAAATTTGTCCCTCCGCTGACTCCTTGCAATCTTCCTGCCAACCCTTGTCGAACCCCTGCTATCGTACTTCCTCGGTTATTCGTTTGCCTTTCGTGATAACTAGAGAGAGTAGACTTCCCTGGGACGGTCAGATAAAGACCTGTGGCGGCCAGATGAAGACTCGTTTCACCTTCGAGCCATGAGACGTACGTCCAAGTGTACCCATAGCCATGAGGAACGTTCACCGGCGGAAGGTAGTCACCGCTTGAGTCTATTCTTGGGAAGTATGCATAGTTCGATGCTTCGTCGGAATTTATATGCCCTTTTCTCAATCCCCCATTCCAAATGACATAATTTCCAGGAGAAAAATTTCCCTGAACCGTAATAGTTGTAGGATTGAATATTTGATCCGGCACGGATGTCGGGTTACTATAAACTAGCTGTCCTGGGACCCCTTCTGTCCCTGAAGTTTGTGAACCTTGGATCACGAGCGAGACAGGGCTCAGTAAAGATGTGGATCCAAATGCCATATATAAGTTACCCCCTACAGGGGCAGCTACAACGGCACCCGTATCGATTTGCAGCGTTCCACCTGTTACATTAAATCCGGTCGGAGTCAGAGTACCAGAGACCTGTTCCAGCCTTCCTCCCGTCATCGTAAGGTTTGTGGGAATCGTACCGGAATTTTGCAATGTCCCTTGTTGAATGTTCGTATTTCCCGTAGGAGAAGAAATCGTCCCTTGATTGAGGAGAATAGCCCCAGGGAAATTGAAGGTAAAATCACCACTTTCCAGACCAATGCTAGAGTTAGATCCGTTGGTGACGACACATCCGGGACTTAACAACAAAGAAGAAATATGCGGAACTTGAAGAGAAATATCTGTCAATGTCACAGACTGGAAAATCACCGGATTAGAAGAGGTATCATTGATCGTTACTTGATCGCCCACATTTAGACCTGAAATGCTAGAGGAAATGGAGAGAGCTGCATTCTCTGACATCTCAATAGTAGGAGAGCCTTGGATCACGAGATTATCCACAGAAGAATTGCTTGAACCTTCGATGGTCCAATTTCCGCTCGAAAGGATCGTCATGGTCCCGATTTGGGCAGTACCCGATGAAGTGTAGTCCCCGATCAGAAGCTTAAAATCTGTTGTCGTGAGAGAAGATGTGTTCGACTGCGTTAAGCTCCCTCCGTTGCACAAAATAGTACTCGCGTTCACAAGACCCGATGCATTCACAGATAACCCGTTGGTGATCTCCAAGGAAAAGGGATTGATCGCAGCGGAAATATTCAAAGTCCCCCCACTATTACCCTGGAGGGTAAGCGCATAGAGACTACTTCCTACAGAATCTCCAGACCAATACACAGGAGTTGTTCCTAAAAGAAAAAAGGTATAATTATCCTGGGTGATCAGATTGCCATCCAAAATCATGGGGCTATTAGCAATTGTAATGGTCGTTCCCCTGATGGGGTTCAAGGGAAAAAGGGCGTTTAGGGTTTCTCCACTTGTCACTTGACCTGGATAGGGAGATCCAAGAGACCAGTTTGCAGGTGTTGTCCATTCGGAGCTCTCCGCACCAATCCAGGTCGAGGTTGGATATGCATTTGCTGAAAGATCTACTGCACACACCAAACTCATGAGCACAGCGCCGAATACTTCCCCTACATTTCCTTGATACTTCATTTAAGCCTTTTCCCCTGTTCGTCGTAAAAATGGCATCCCAAGTAGACGCAGGTCTACCCACTGTCTGCTTTCTGCTGTAAAATGACGAAAAATTCTTTTTTTGTATACACAGCCTCTTTTCTCTCTTCATTGCACTCTCTTGTGACTTTGCAGGTGTCCTGTCATTCAGGGCGTCTCTGCAATCTTAAAAAATTATTTGCTATTAATCAGTATGTTCCTTATCGTTTCTTTATAATTTTTATTTTTACACCTCGTGTGAACTATGCGGGTTCCTAAAGTTCAGTCCATCGATCGGACCTCCGATCTCATCAAGAAAAACAAGAATCTATTGTGGAATTATGACGTCAAAATAGGATCTAAGATCACAGGTCTCGCATTGGATTATTTAGACAGTGTCCGTTCGTGGAATATTTCTGCCCTTTTTCCTGCGGTCTATGCAGCGCACGTGATGTCGGAGGTGATTTTGCCCTCTTTGAAAAGTCATCCGTATCGGAGACACAGAGCGCGCATAGAGAAAGAAGGAACCCCTCGCTTTATCCAAAAAGATCGGACGAGGTATCAGTTAGGGGCGCCGATTGGCCTGCGCAGATCTAATTCTGACTGGATCAATGCATGGATGCAGTTTATTCTCTATTTGCCCAAATTTTCTGAACTCATCTCCCTTGCAGAAAAATCATTTGCCTCGTTTGCAGAATTTGTAGAGCAGTACGCATGGGATCAAAAAGAGGGGAAAGGGGTCTCGCTTGCAGACACCGCGCCTCTTCTGCGCTGTCTCGCAGAGCATCAGATGTCTATGCATGAGCACAATTTTTATACCTTGTGCAGAATGTTTTTTACGTCAATGTTTCCAGAAATTGAGAGTGTATTGGGTCCGTTTTTACATGATTCGATTGTGTTTCATCCTGAGTGGGTTTTCTCTAGGCTTGAGACTGCATACGTCTGTCAAAAGCAAAGGCCTGTGGAGCTTGTGATTGCGGTAGAAAAAAAGGGATCAGCCACGTCCATGAAAAGGCAACTGTGTTTAGGGCAGGGGAGATATCTATATGATCTCGATGCATTGATTGAATGGCGTGTAGATGGGGCGCGCACTTGTTTTGTTACCTACGTACGCGTGGACGGAGCTTGGTTCAGTTGCGAGGATGAAAAAGTGCGCTGGATTTCCTCGCGCACTTTAAGCGTCCCTTTGGCTCGGGGAGTCTTATTTCACTACAAACAGGTTGTTTTGTAGTTATGACTTGCCCAGAGCTTTCATGGCTTCTTCTGGAGAATCAAAATGATCCATAAAGCGATCAGGGCGAACGATGCGGATATTCTTTAGATCTTTATCTGTGTGGATGAGAAATCGAGTCTTCCCAATCATTAATTCACAGTCGTAGCCGGGGGTGAGTACTTGCATATATACATGCGTAGAGTCCGGAAATCCTAAAGAGGAATCGTTCCATACAACCTCTTCAAATTTTTTGATGATGACTTGATCAGTGGAAACAAAATGCTTGTCTCTCAAAGTATCTAGAATTTTTTGTAAAGGATCCCATGTCGTTTCCGGTTCTGGCTTACATGCGGGAAGCGCCTGGATGTTCTTGAGTTCTTTGTCTGTGTGGATGATAAACTTTGTCTCGCCAACTCTCAGTACGCAATCATAGCCGTGAGTGAGTACTTGGCTATACATAGTCTTAGGGTTCTCAAAGCCTAAAGAAGAATTATTCCATATCACTTCTTTGAATTGGTCAACGCGGCATTTTGTAGAAGGTTCAGTTTTATATTCTTTGTATACATGGTCAATTATTTTAAATAGATCGCTGTTTTCATTTATTTCCATGATAAAAACCTTTTTTTGTTTTGTTGTGCCTTAATTATACCATTTCTGAGAATATACCCAAACAACATCAAGAATCGGTTTTTAAGCCGCGCGAAAGTTCTTCAATTTCGACGATCGCAAGTGCCTTAGTATATAAAAAACCGGCAGTTTTTTTTATAAAAACAACCGGATTTTTTGACTATAGAATGGATGGTCTTATTGCGTGGCGTTGGCTGGTAAGTTTTTAGCACGTTGAGCACTGAGTTTTGCGAGCGATTCTTCTGTGTGAGCTATGATCCGTGAAAGTGATTCATTTGTGTGAACTATAAATTGAGTTTCACCAATTTCGATTGTACAGTCGTAGCCAAAAGTCATTACTTGCACAGACGCACGTCTAGGTGGTAGGGGGAATCCTAGGGAGGAGTCATTCCACATTGTTAATTGGAATTGGGTCACCTTCGCTGTTGTATCATCAGCTAGGTTATATTGTTTGCGTACGTGGTCAATCATTTTAGATTGGGTAGGAGTTAGTGTATTGGTGGTCATCGGAAAACAGTCCTTTAAATGAAATTATTTTAATTCTAAGAATAAAAAAGCCGGTAGTTTTTATATAAAAACTACCGGCTATGCCATCTAAGTCTTAAAAATTTGACTTAGCGTGTCGTTTGTGCGGTTGCTTTCGCAAGTGCAGGAGCTTCGGCATGTGCCTTCTTCTCTTCTGCAGCTTTTTCAGCTTCTTTCGAAGACACGAGGGCTGTGAACTTGCGTCCGAGGCCGAACACAGAGATTGCCCAGATTCCGCAAACAAGGATCACTAGAGGCCCTAGGATGAAGGTCAAGCTCGCAAGCGAGACGCTTCCGCCAATGACTGCCAAAAGTGTAGATTGGATGAAGGCTCCGCCCGATTTACCAGCTCTGCCCCCGATCACTTCTACAGCGCCTTGTCCCTTCACCTTCGCTTCTTGATCCAGCGGGATGTATGCCATCTGCTTGGTAGAATCGAAGAGAGAGTACTTGGTCCCTTTGGACATGACGTTTTGGATCATTCCGACCATGACAGCGACCATCACCACTGTGGTTCCCATGAGAGGAGCCAAAGGTGTGCTTTTCGCTCCACTCCACACGACGAAGAAGAAAATGGCGGATGTTGCCAAGATCATGATAGGTGTGATGATCGCAGCTTTTGTCCAGCTTAGTTTTCGCAAAATGTTGTTACCCACGATCATAAGGAGGATTGTTGCAGCTCCAGTCCAGGTTGAGAACTGGCCCATGAAGAAGTTGTAGTCATTCATGTTTGGGAACGCAATCTTGATCTGCCCTTTCCATACCCCTTCGACGAGGTTGATTGTGACACCATACGAAACGACGAGGACAGCAATCAAACCGAGGTAAGGATTTTTTAGGATGTAGCGGAAGCTATCCATCACAGAAAGTTTTACTTTCTCTTTCTTTTTGCCTTGACCTGGTTCATAAAGGGTTGGGTCAGTAAGAACATTTTTATGCATCCAGCGGTAGGTGCCGATCGCCACAAGGCCAGCCACGACAACGCAAGACATTAATAATTTCAAATTGACTCCGAAAGAATCGATCTCTTTAGGGAGCGAGTTCGCATACATCGCTGTAGCCATGATGATCGGTCCAGACAAGAGAAGTCCGACGTTTCCAAGCATCCCGAAAAGACCGTAGAAGCGCTTCGCTTCTTTGACTTTTGTGATTTCGTTCGCAAACTGCCAGAACAACATAGAGAGGACAACGCTTCCCCAGAGTTCAGAGAGGATGTAGAAAATGCTAAAGCTCCAGTTTCCAATCACGGGAAGGAACCAGTGGAGATTGGGCATAGAGGCTTGCATCGCTTGAAGAGTAGGTAGCGACATGTGAAGAGCTTCTTTGTTCGGATAGATAATGAAGGCGAACGCTGCAAAGAAGGCAAGGAACGGGGTCACTACTGCATAGAAAAGCTTTTCTTTAGAGAAAACGTTTGCGAGCTTGATGAAGACAATCATGAAGAGAATCGCCGCGGGGGTCACTCCATAGAGCTTCAAGAAGGAAAGGCATTCAGCCCCTCCGCCGGGAGCGTTCACCATTAAAGTATCTTTTGTATCTCTCAAAATTGTGTAATTGAACAAGATACACATCATCATTAAGCCCATAGGGAGGAATTTTTTAAGTTCAAATCCATGAACTGGCCAAAAAATTCCGCGAAGTCCTGTAAAAACTGACTCGCCGGGAGGGGTCGTCTTTGCTGTCATATTTATTGAATCCTCATTCTAAAACTTTTTTTTGCAAGAACATTAGAAGAAATTGTGATGCCCATGCAACCGACCATTATAAGCCAAAATTCTTAAAAAGCAAGAAGAAGAAATCAGATCACAGAGTTCACAGAGATAAAAAAAAGTTTCACAGAGGAGGTGCATTTCCTCTGTGATTTCTTTTTTCCAAAAAAAAACCCCGGAATTATAGAGATTCCAGGGTCATTAAAACACAGGGAGGAAAAAATGTTTTAATGCTGAGTTGCGCTTGTTGGGTCTATCGCGAGCATTTGTGCGTACGCATTGGCAGACTCTACGTAATTAGTCCACAATTCTTGCTCTACTTTGTTGTGACGGATAGCTTGAATCAATTCTCGTTTGCAACCAGCAAGGGATCTGCGAGGACTGAGTATAGTAACAATTTCTTTGTCGCCTACGCTGCGGGCAATTGAAAGCATTCTCTCTAACTGGATGCGAGTGAAGTTCATATGCTCTTTGCGTTTGCGAGAGCCTCTTGGAGCTCTTTGCTTCGGTGCAATCACGATTGCCTTATCTGACTGAAGGACAAAGCGTTCGATAATCGCAGCGAGCTCTTGTGGTTGTTTCACTTTCATTTTTTTCAATGTAAAGTGGTGCATATATCCCCCCGATTTCATCGGCAGATACTTGCACAATTCGTTCTCTTTACGTACGCCAATTTTTTTAATGGCTTTGGAAATAACATCCTCAATGTCTCTAGAAGATTTATTTTTTGATTCAGCGACATGTTCTTTTTGTGCAACGCTCATGAATTACCGTCCTAAAATTCTTTATAAAAGATTTGTATCCCACGATGAGATTTAATTGAGGATTGTATAAGACCCCTCTCTTTTTTTGCAAGAAGTCTGTTTTTTTCTATTTTCACTTTTGTTATAGTCTTGAACTTATTCATTGGAATAAAACGTCATGACTCGTATCAAAAAAACAGTTCTCTTTTTTCTTTTGGCAACGACATTTTTGAGTTTGCTCTTGGGATGTTCTCGAAATTCTGAAAGAGGCTCTAGACTTAAATCTTGGATGCAGGACTCTCCTGAACTACGCGTTCTTTGTACAACTGCGCAAGTAGGTGATTTAGTTTCCTATATTGGAGGAGACAAGGTCAAAGTATGGATTTTAATTCAGGGAGATCTCGACCCACATAGTTATGAACTTGTGAAGGGAGATGATGAGAAAATACTTCATGCAGAGATCATTTTTTATAATGGGCTCAATCTCGAGCATGGGGCGAGTTTATATGCCTCTTTGCATAACCAGACTCAAGCAGTCGCTGTGGGAGAGAAAATTCAAGAAAAGTTTCCTGAAAAGATTTTGAGAAAGGGAACAACCATAGACCCTCATCTTTGGATGGATATCTCTCTTTGGCAGCTTGGCCTAGACCCTATTACAGAGAAGCTTTGTGAAAGGGATGCTGAGAACGCCTCCTATTATAGAGAAAGGGCTGGGGATCTGGCAGCTCGGATGGGGGAGGCGCACGTGGCGCTGAAACAAAAAATGGCTCAAATCCCAGTAGAGAAAAGATATTTACTCACAAGTCACGATGCCTTCCGCTATTTTGCGAGGGGCTATCTTGCAGAAGAGACGGAAGGAGAATGGCAACACCGCTTTGCAGCTCCGGAAGGGCTTGCTCCCGATGGGCAGCTCAGCTCAATGGATATCCAAAAAATGATCGATTTCTTGCGAGTGACACGCGCGTCTGTTCTTTTTCCGGAATCGAATGTGAGCAGAGATTCCATTCAAAAAATTGCCGATGCGGGAAGGGAATTAAATTTAGACGTGCGCGTATGCAATGAGACCCTTTATGGCGATTCTATGGGCGATCTCTCTTATTTAGAGATGATGGAGAAAAACGGAGATGTGATTGCGAGGTATCTCAAATGATCGATGTCGAAGGACTCACTGTCAATTATGGGAAAACCCCCGTTTTGTGGGATGTGTCGTTTCAAATCCCGCAAGGCGTGTCAGTGGGGATTTTGGGCCCCAATGGAGCGGGAAAGAGCACTCTCTTAAAAGCTCTCTTGCGGATCATCCCCACAATGTCCGGGAGGATGGATTTTTTTGGAGAATCTTCTTTCTCAAAAGTTCAAAAGAAAATCGCATATGTCCCGCAAAGAGGCTCGGTCGATTGGGACTTTCCCATCACAGCATTTGAAGTTGTTTTGATGGGGCGCTATGGCAAACTGAGATTGTTCGGGCGCCCGCGCGCAGCAGATAAAGAAGCTGCATATCGGGCGTTAGAAATCGTGGGGATGCGAGACTACGCCCACGTTCAGATTGGGCAGTTATCAGGTGGCCAGCAGCAGAGAATTTTTATTGCGCGCGCGCTTGTTCAAAATGGCGACATTTTTTTACTCGATGAGCCTTTTGCGGGAGTTGATTTAACCACAGAAAAAACGATGATGGCGCTCCTTAAACAAGAGACAGAAAAAGGAAAGACGATTTGCGTTGTCCATCACGATTTGCCCACGGTGAAAGAGTATTTCGATTGGGTTCTTTTGCTTAATACTCGATTGATTGCGGTAGGGCCAGTATCTGAAGTTTTGACTCCAGAAAATCTCTGTCTTGCATTTGGGAAAAATCAAATGCTTTTCGATGAGGCGGCGCGCCTTGCTGCGAAAAGCGCAAGTGGAATTTTATGAGCTTTCTCGATTTTTTTATAGATCCAGTGTTTCGCGCTCCGATGTGGGGAACTCTTTTGATGTGTGTGGCCTCTTCTTTGATTGGGACGATTCTTTTTTTGCAGAAAAAAACACTCCTTGCAGAATCTCTATCTCATGCGACCTATCCAGGAGTTGTTTTAGGTGTAGCCCTTCTTGGATGGTTTTTTCCATCGCAAGAGAAGTGGGCGTTTGCCGTTGTTTTGTTAGGCGCCTTATTTTCTTCGTATCTTGGATTGAAGATGATCCGTTTTTTACAAGAAAAGCAAAAGGTAAGCACAGACGCTTCTTTATGTTTTGTCCTTTCTCTTTTTTTTGGCATCGGCGTTCTTGGCATTAGTGGCATGCAATCGATCTTGCCTTCTTGGAACAAACAAGTGCAGATGCTTCTTTTTGGTCAAGCTGCGACGATGACAGATCTCCATATCCTTTTGTATGGCATTTTAGCTTGTTGTGTTGTGTTTTTCGTATGGCTCATGTTCCATCCACTCAAAGCCATTGTGTTTGACCCTGACTTTTCTAAAAGCGTGAAATTGCCCGTTCCCATGTTGGAAAGGATTTTGTTTTGGTGTCTTTTGGTATCTTTGGTTTTAGGAATGCGGAGCGTGGGTGTTGTGTTGATGTCGGGAATGGTGATTGCTCCAGCGGTTGCTGCAAGGCAATACACGAGCTCTTTTAGCAAAATGTTATGGCTTTCTGCCTTGTTTGGAGCGTGTAGCGGACTTTTAGGCAATATTTTGTCTATTCTCGGGACGAGCTATCTATCAAGGAACGGGGAGATGCTCACGATCCCTACAGGGCCCATGATTATTTTAGTAGGCGGTTGTTTTGCTTTTTATGCGCTTGCATTTGCCCCAGAAAGAGGACTCGTATTTAGGAAATTGCGCATTCGGTCCTTTCATCGCAAATGCTTGGAAGAAAACTGTTTGAAAGGTTTTTGGAAAAAGGGATCTCTTTCTTATGCAGGCGTTCAAGCGTTGCTTGGCATTTCTCCTTTCAGGGCCTTTTTTGCAGTGAGGCGTTTGGTGAGAAAAGGATGGGTAATCAAAGAACATAAGACCTACCGCTTAACTCCCGATGGAATGCATAAAGCTGCATCGATTGTCCGTTTGCATCGTCTCTGGGAGCTTTACTTGGCAAACATGTTGAAATTAGAGACAGGTAAGGTGCACAAAACGGCAGAAGAGATGGAGCATATTTTGACCCCTGAAATTGAGGCAAAACTCACAGAACTCCTCGCCAATCCGACAAGAGACCCTCATGAGCAACCCATTCCACAAAGAAGGGGCCTATGAGTCCATATTGGGGTGTTGATTTTTTTGAATTTTTCGCCGTATTTTTCAAACGTCTTTTTTCTCTAGAGATCGTCCATCTTGCGACAGATGAGATTCAGATGATCGTGCTCAGTTGCATCGCGATTTCTTGCGCCCTTTTAGGTCCTTTTTTGGTTTTAAAGAAAATGGCGATGTTTGCGAACTCTTTATCCCATACAATTTTGATTGGAATTGTGATCGCGTTTCTCATTTGCTCCCAAGGCAGCATGTTTGATTTTACCCATTTGCTCATAGGCGCCCTATGCGCTGCGCTTTTCACTGCGCTTTGCACAGAAGGACTCGTCAAATATTTTCGCCTCACAGAAGACGCAAGCGTAGGCCTCATTTTCACCTTCCTTTTTGCAAGCGGTATCCTCCTTGTCACTCTTTGCATGCGCGATGTCCACTTGGGAGTAGAATCTGTGATGGGGAATGCCGACGCCCTTGTCCTAAGCGATGTGCGTACCGCTCTTTATTTAGTTTTGATCAATGGGGGAGTGATCTTTCTATTCTACCGCCATTTCCAACTCTCCAGTTTCGATCGAGCTTTCGCGCAAGTCTTGGGCCTCCCCGGAAATGTATTCCACTTTTTACTTCTGTTCCTCGTAGCCATCACCTGCACAGGAGCCTTCCGCGCGGTAGGTGTCCTCCTCGTCCTCGCATTCTTGGTAGGCCCCTATTTAACCGCGCGCCTTTTTTGTCACAGATTGCCCCGCATTTTGGGATGGAGCTGTCTGATCGGCATGGGAGCCGTCTTGTGTGGCGTTGCCCTGACGCGCCATATTTTGAGCATGTATGATCTCCCTTTGTCGACAGGAGGGATGGTCGTCTGCATGATTGGTGTTATTTATTTTCTGGGGCTAGGAGTGAAGAAGGCTATGGGGCTTTGCCCCAAACCCCACCAGAGGACTAAAGTCCTCTGGACACCTAATGACTAAGGGCAAAGCCCCATCTTAAAGATAACTCTTTTCAAACAGTTGTCATATCTGCTATCCTCGGAGAAAAAAGAATTTGTATGATTGAAAGCTTTCTTTATGCCGTACTTGCCATCCTTGGATTGGGTTTTTTGATTTTTATCCATGAACTTGGCCACTATATTGTGGCTAGAAAGCAGGGGATGAGAGTTGAAGCGTTTGCGATTGGATTTGGGAAACCTTTGATTACTTGGATGTATCAGGGGGTTAAGTGGCATTTGTGTATCTTGCCTTTTGGTGGGTATGTCCGTATTGCGGGGATGCAGAAAGAGAAGGGTGTAGAGCCCTCAAAGATTCCCGATGGTTTTTATGGGAAGAAGCCGTCGCAGAGAATTTGGGTTGCGCTGGCAGGCCCTCTTGTGAATATCGTATTTGCGCTGCTCATTTTTTCTGGTCTGTGGGTTGCGGGTGGGCGCGATAAGCGTTTTGCGGAGTTTACGCACCGGATTGGGTGGGTGGATCCTGCGTCGCCTTTGTATGCGAATGGCGTGCGTCCGGGCGATGTGATTCAAAAATATGATGGAAGAGAGTTTCATGGATTTAAAGATCTTTTGATTTCTTCTATGATGAGTGGGAAGACGACGCAGATCGAAGGGTATACGGTTGATTATACGACGGGGCAGAAGAGTTCGTTCGATTATACTCTTGCGACGTATGAAGATCCTCGCAATACCAAGGACAAATGGAATACCATTGGCGTTCTTTCTCCTGCGCAGTATTTGATTTATGATGCGAGAGAGGAATCTCCTGCATTGCAGGCATCGGGTTTAAAGCTTCACGATCGACTGGTTTGGGTGGATGGCGAGGTTGTGTTCTCTGTGAAGCAGCTAGGGTCTCTTGTGAATGAGGGGACAGCTTTTGTGACGGTGCGTCGAGGGGATGAAGTATTTCAGACGAAAGTGCCTCGTGTTCATTTGGGGGATCTGAAGATCACTGCGATCGAAAAAGGGGAGATGGGCGACTGGCAGTATGAGGCGAATCTTAAAGGGCGTTTGCAAGATCTCTTTTTTGTGCCCTACGCTCTTTCGCCGAGCCTTCTGGTAGAAGGCAGGTTGCCATTTATTGATGCACAAGATCAGAGGAAGGCTTTTGGATCTTGTGAAAGATGTTCTTATTTCCGTCCTTTAGAAGAGGGCGATCAGATTCTTGCTATTGATGGGAGTGTGGTCCATACGGCGCATGATTTATTGAGTCTTTTGCAGACGCGCCATGTCCTTGTTGTGGTGGATCGAGATCCTACGTTGGGGATGACGACTTCTGCAGAGCAGGCGGATGCACAATTTGATCAGTTTGATCCTGCAGCGCTGAGACAGATCATTGCGGGGATTGGGACAGATCATCCGGTGCAAAAGGTGGGAGATCTACATCTTTTAAATCCTTTAGTTCCTCAGATGCTGGTCGATTTGCCTTTGACTGAGAAGCAAAAAGAGCTGAGGGCGCAAGAAGTTGTTAATACGAAAAAAGAGATTGAAAAAATAAGTGACCCTCAAAAGAGGGGGCAAATGCTCCAGGAGTTCGAACAGAGTCAGCGCCAGTTTGTTTTAGGTGTGACTTTGAAGGATCGAGGTGTTCGTTATAACCCAACTCCCTTGCAGCAGTTTTCGCACGTATTTGAAGATACATGGAGAACTCTTTCTGGCCTTTTTTCTGGGTCTTTGAATCCAAAGTATGTGAGCGGCCCTGTGGGGATTATTCACGTTGTTCATCAGAGTTGGATGGTGGGCGTGCAAGAGGCTCTTTTTTGGATGGCGGTCATTAGCTTGAATCTAGGAATTATCAACTTGTTGCCGATCCCCGTGCTGGATGGGGGGCACATCATGTTTGCGATCTATGAGATGGTGACAAAGCGCCGTCTGAGCTCAAAGGCGATGGAGAGGGTGGTTGTCCCTTTCATCGGGCTCCTTATGGGGTTATTTATCTATATTACGTATCAGGATATTGCTAGGTTATTCTCTAAGTTTTTCTAGAAATCTATTTTATGATATCCCTCGGATAAAATACTTGAGGGCTTATGCGTTGGTGTGGATTTTTTCTTTTGTTTGCCAAAGTTTTGTGCGCAAACTGCGATCCGTCTAGTTTTTTTCCTATGGCGGTGACAAGGGTTACACAGCCACAGTGGATGAGTCCTGAGGTGGCTTTTGAGAGGCTTATGCAGGGGAATGCCCGCTATGTGGCAGATCAGCTGGACAATCCGGATCGTTCTTCTCTGCGCAGGCAAGAAATGTATCATAAACAAAAACCTTTCGCGATTGTGGTGGGATGCTCTGATGCGCGGGTTCCTCCGGAGATTGTGTTTGATCAGGGGATCGGAGATCTTTTTGTGGTGCGCGTGGCGGGGCAAGTGGTAGGGCCTGTGGAGCTAGATAGTATTGAGTATGCGGCTAAATATTTAGGATCTTCGCTCATCATTGTTTTAGGGCATCAGTCTTGTGGCGCGATCAATGCAGTGCTTAAAGGCAAGACGGCAGATATTGAAGAAGTCGCAAACCTCATTCAACCGGCGATCCGATCTTTAGAGAAGAAAACCCTTGAAAATGCAGTGAAGGCCAATGTCCGTTGGGTGGTAGAGCAGCTGAAGAATACTCCTTTAATTCAACATATGAGACAAGAAAAGAAGATCCAGGTCGTGGGGGGATATTACGCTTTGGCAGATGGGAAAGTAGAAATTTTAGAAAAATAAGTATATGATTTTTTATTTATTAGGGGTCTGTGAACGACTCAATCCGGGAATGAGAGCGCTTGGAGTGGGGGCAGAAGAAGAGGCTACGCTTCCTAATAGGGTAGCTATATTTGATAACGCCATCGCTTGTCCTAATACGCCAGAAGATGGAAAAGAAGCGGTTGAATGGGAAAAGAGAGAAGGGTCTATGGACTCGTTATTGGGGATTTGAGATGGCATGCTTGAGTGGTCTAGTGCGACACCTGTAAAGGTGTGGGGGAACGGACGGGCGGAAGAGCCTTCCGTTACTTGGTGACTTGAAGAGAGAGAAGTGGGGAGAGGGGGATCTGAAGGTAGAGATAAAAATGCAACGGATCTAATCCTTGTCGTCCTTTCTGGAGAACCTTCGACACTTAAAGGTGCTTGAAAAGGAGATGTACTTCTTGCGGCGGGATCTGTAGACATGTTAAGGGCCTCATAGATTTTTCATAAGGCTCTCAGTATAACATTTTTTTTACAATATAGGAGTAAAAATTTTATTACGTAGAGGTTGCGGGGATTTTTTGAGGATGTTTCATCACGTGGATGACAAGCGCAAGCATATGAGGAAGAGCCATACAGGCAAGGACAATATCTGAAAGAGCCCAGACTGTTTTTGTTTCGGAGATGGATCCTAAAAAGATGAGGCCTGCGGTGAGGGCGTAATATACATAGAGTTTTCGGTTTCCTGTGAGAGAGCCAAATGCTTGACTGCCGTTATAGCTATTTCCCAAGATTGTGCCGAAAGAGAAGACCAGAGCGCAGCTTGCAATCAACACAACCCCAAACGATGCAAAATACATCTGGAAGGATGCTGCGACCATGCTCATTCCTAAAGGAAGGGTGGGGTCTTGCCAAGTGCCGGTCATGAGAGACACGCAGCCTGAAATGAACGCAATGATCCCCGCAGCATAAGTAGAAAGCATGGCAAGAGTTGCTTGCTTTGCTGGGTCGTTTGTCTCTGCCATCGCATGGGGAATGGTTTGTGTGCCCAGGCCCGCCTCGCAGACTTGCGTCCCCTTAAAAACCCCCCAGCGCAATGTCTGCATGAGCCCTCCCACAACAGCTCCCGAGGTCATGGCATAAGGAGAAAAGGCAGATGTCCACACGAGTTTCAATACATCGAAAAACCGAGGGATATCTGAAAGCAGG
>Ga0206854_1043_pt2 | contig 23042 bp, 12 predicted proteins | sample Alteio_BWOrgCont_50_FD_152870 | JGI IMG/M metagenome (GOLD analysis project Ga0206854, IMG submission 152870) | Enriched cells from forest soil in Barre Woods Harvard Forest LTER site, Petersham, Massachusetts, United States -... | ecosystem: Environmental > Terrestrial > Soil > Temperate forest >...
CCGTTCCCCACTCCCAGGGTTCCGGTCAAGAGGTTGGTGCCGATGCTCGTCGTCGCTACGACCTGCCCGTTCTGGTTCGTAGAAAGGAGGCTGTTGGTGATGCCGGAGAAGTAGGTGGTGCCGAGAGTGATGAGTGATGACGAAGCCTGGTTCAAGTTCACGAGATTCGAGAACGTGGTGGAAGCGGAGAAGAGGTTGTTGCCGCTGAAGGTGTTGTTGTTGGCGAGGAGGGTCGTGGATGCGGAACTCGAGCCGAGGCAGGTGCCATTAATAGAGACGCAGCCGCTGGTGATGTTTAGGCCGTTGTAGAGCGTCGAGGTCGCGTTTGCGACGAAGTTGCCGACTCCCTGTACCGAAAGGGCGGAGCCGGGGGTGGTGGTGCCGATGCCGACGTTGCCGGCAAGATATGCGGTCTGCGTGTTGGGATCGAAGAAATATTTTGCAGTGGTCGTCGAGGTACCGCCAATCGCTACAATGTCACTCGTGTTGTTTGAATAATTCACGAGCTCTCCGGAAACCTGCGACGTCGTCGTTGAGAAAGAGCCGCCGCCAGTGCCGCCCGATGGTGCCGCCCAGCTGGGAATGCCGCTTGAGATCTGAAGCACGGTCCCGTCGCCGCCAGCGTGGAGGACAGCGAGATGATTGGTGGAATTGGCATACAAGATATCGCCGGTCGTGTAGCTTGTGATGCCCGTGCCGCCCACCGTCGCGGTGATGGATGTCGTCGCCACGACCTGTCCGTTCGCGTTCGTCGAGAGGATCGCGTTGGTGATGCCGTTCAGCGCGAGGTTCCCGCCGATCGAAAGCGAGTTGTAGAGAGTCGAGGTCGCATTGGCGACGAAGTTCCCTACTCCATTAATAGAGAGGATGGAGCCAGGAGTGGTGGTGCCGAGCCCCACGTTGCCCGAGCCGGAAATGTGGAAGAGCGATGCGCCTGTCGAACTGGCAATGTCGAGGATATCGCCGGTCGTCCCCTGTACTGCGAGCGCGGTCGTCGGAGTGGTCGTGCCTACGCCGACGCGCAGGTTTTGCACGCCGCCCGCGCCGTCACTCTCGCCGTAAACGGTCAGCACTGAGTTGCCGCCGATCTGCGCGGTGTAGCTTTCGATCGTGCCTTGGCTCGGCGCGCTGGAAACTGGCAGATCAGCCCAACTCACTTGCCCCGCGTCGGTGTCGAAGGCGAGCGCGCCGAGCTCGAGATTTTGGATCGTAGTGATACCCGAAGAGGAATCGTAATTGAGGCCGCCGTTGCCTACCGTGAAGCCGCCCGCGAAGGTCGAGGTCGCTGATGCGTTGTCAGCGTTGTAATAGGATGCCGCGACGTTGCCGCCGACGCCGAGTGTCGCATACGGAGAAGTGGTGCCGATCCCCAGGTTGGTGCCGTTGAAGTTCAAGTTGGGGTTGCTCGTGATGTGCGTGCCGTCGAAATAGTTGATGCCATTGGTGACCTGCGTCGAGGTCGCGGTGCCGCCGTTGGCGATGGAAAGAATACCTGTCAGCAAGTTCGTCCCGATCGAAGTGGTTGCAATGAGTTGCCCCGATGAATTGCCTGCCAGGAGCGAGTTCGCCGGAACGCTGATCAAGTTGGAACCGATGGTCGTGGTGGCGACGATCTTCCCGTTCTGGTCGGTCGAGAGAAGTGCATTGGAGATGCCGGAGAGCCAGACGGAACCGAAGGTGGCAAGAGAGGTTGAAGCATTTTGGAAGTTCACGACCTTGGTAAAGGTCGTTGAAGCACTGAAAAGGTTGTTGCCGCTGAAGGTGTTGTTGTTGGCGAGGAGGGTCGTGGACGCGGAACTCGAGCCGAGGCAGGTGCCATTAATAGAGACGCAGCCGCTGGTGATGTTTAGGCCGTTGTAGAGCGTCGAGGTGGCGCTTGCGACGAAGTTGCCGACTCCCTGTACCGAAAGGGCGGAGCCGGGGGTGGTGGTGCCGATGCCAACCTGGCCCGCGTTGTCAATGACGAACTTTGTGCTGTTGTTTATCTGTGCCGCGAAAAGATAACTCGTGGAATCGACGCTGAACGGATCGAGATCGAACGCTGCTCCGCCCGAGAACACCTGTCCCGAATCGTTGCCGAAACTGAAGAGCGAACCACCGGACACAGCCACGCTTGGATTCACGGTGAGAAGCCCGGTATTGCTGACGGAAAACATTGACGTGCCAGCCTGCGATATGGTCAAAGGTGCCGTACCGGAGTTGGTGTAATTTATGGATAGCAGTGAGCTCGGGGAAACAGTACCCACACCAACCTTGCCGGCAAAATATGCACTTCCCGTCGTCGTCGCGCCGCCGTTGACAGTCAGTCCGCCTGTCTGCGTGCCGGCACCGATCGTCGATGATGCGAATGCCGTGAGCCCGCCGTTGAACTGCGTGAGCGTTGAGGTGCCGTTCCCAGCTTGCGGAAATTCGTACGCGGCGGCGATCTGTGATGAGAGGTCGGAGAATTGCGGGAGGCCAAGAGAAGAGGTAGCGATGTTTGTGATTGCGCCTGCACCCCCTGGAGACAGAAGGAGGCCGTACGAGAATGAAGTCGCTCCTGTTCCACCGTTCCCCACTCCCAGGGTTCCGGTCAAGAGGTTGGTGCCGATGCTCGTCGTCGCTACGACCTGCCCGTTCTGGTTCGTAGAAAGGAGGCTGTTGGTGATGCCGGAGAAGTAGGTGGTGCCGAGAGTGATGAGTGATGACGAAGCCTGGTTCAAGTTCACGAGATTCGAGAACGTGGTGGAAGCGGAGAAGAGGTTGTTGCCGCTGAAGGTGTTGTTGTTGGCGAGGAGGGTCGTGGATGCGGAACTCGAGCCGAGGCAGGTGCCATTAATAGAGACGCAGCCGCTGGTGATGTTTAGGCCGTTGTAGAGCGTAGATGTAGCGTTGGCGACGAAGTTGCCGACTCCCTGTACCGAAAGGGCAGAGCCGGGGGTGGTGGTGCCGATGCCGAAATTTCCGGTGCTCTCAAGCAGCTCAAGCAATGTCCCGCCGCTCGAATTGTCCCAGGTCTGGTTCAGCGCGCTTTGATAATGGATAGCGGTGCCGCCGGATCCGTCATAGGTGAATTTGAATATGTTGGTACTTCCCGCTTGCCCAGCAAAGAGGATCGAATCTTGATTATTGACGTCGTTGACGGTGATACCTGCGCCATAAATCGAATTCTGAGAAGCATCGTTGACATCAACGTTCAAGACACCTTTGGTTTGGGACGGCGGTATGCCGGCGACCTCAAGCGTTGCAGTGGACGGTGAAGTCGTGCCGATGCCGATACTGCTCGCGAAATACGCATTTCCTGTCGTCGTAGCGCCTCCATTGATTGTGAGTCCGCCGCCTTGCGTACCGTTGCCGATGGTCGTCGAAGCAAGGAGCAGCGCGCCGCTGGAGAAGATGTCATGCCCGGAGAACGTATTGTTGTCGGCGAGAAGCGTCGAGGAAGCGCTGGAAATCCCGAGGCTTGAGGTCGCAACGAGGGTGTAGCCTCCGCTGCTGTTGCCGACCAAAAGCTGCCCGTAGGTCGGAGCGGTCGAAGTTCCCGTGCCGCCGGAGGAAACCGAGAGCGGCGAGAGCAGCAAAAGACTGCCGAAGGATGCGCTCTGCGCGAAAAGGTTCGTGGAGCTCGCGGTCGTCGCAAAGAAATTCGTCGATGTCGCGTTCGTTGTCGAAGCATTCAAAACCGCGAGCGTCGCAGTCGACGTCGAGAACGTGAATGACGGGGAGCCGCTGAACGTGCCGTTCTCATTGAACTGCACTTGGGTGTCAGAGCCGCCTGGATTTCCGGTGCCGCCCGAGCCGATGCACGTGCCGTTCACCGCGAAACAGCCGCCGGCAAGGTCAATGCCGCCGGCGAATGTGGAAGTGGCCGAACCGGAGACCGCGAGCGCCGCGAGCGTCGACGTTCCGCTGAACGTTACACCAGAGATCGTGCCGCCGGAGATGCTCGCATTCGAGATCGATCCGCCGGAGATCGAAGGGTTCGTGATCGTCGTGTTCGTGAGCTGGTCGATCGCGTTCGTCTGCGCGGTAACGCTGTAATTTTGCGCGATGACAGTCGAGTTCGCGTTACTGGCAGTGACGATCTGGTTGGTGAGCGAATTCTGAAGCTGCTGCAGTTTCTGGTCGAGCTCGCTCTCGGTTATGCCGCCGGAGGAGATTACTTGCTCGCTCTGCACCACGCGCTCGATAACCGGATTTTCAACGATCGTTTCGTTCGTGGTCTGCGGCGCAGACGCGACCTGCGCGCTCGGAGCCGGATGGCCCGGCGTAACCTGCACGGCAACGACCCCGGCAGAAGAATTATTCTGCGCGAGCTGCACGCCGTAGAACGGCGCGAGGAACGCGTCGGCGCCGCGCTCGAGCGCGCTCGCGATATTGCCGAACGTCCCGCCGATTGAGTCAGCGGCCGCTCCCACTTCAACGCTCGGCGAAATCGCCGTGCCCGGAACGAATTGCGGCGACGATGAAATGAGAGACCCTCCGGTCGTGTACAAACCGACAACGAGCGTCAGCGCGAGCACTGCCGCAGCGATCTTGTGCAGCAATTCGACGGTCGGCGAAGCGGCGTAAAGCGGGATCTGCGCGGAGGCACTTCCGGCAAGCGTGCTTGCTCGAGAAACGGCCCGCGCACTTCCGCGCATTGCAGCTTCGCTCAGTTTGCGGTGGAGATCCGTCGTTATAACGGATGCGGCAGGGGCCGCAGCAACGGCAGTGCTCGCGGCTTTTGCGGGCGCGGGAATTTCTTTTTTCAGAACCGTCGAAGCCTGCACTTTGCCGTATTCCTGCTGTCGCTCGCGCACAAGCGCTCCCCGGCGCTGCGAGTTCGCATACTCCTGCGCGACAAGAAAAGTTCGGAGTGATTCTTGGCTTACGTACCACTGTCTCCCTACCTGCTTGCCGACAATCTTCCCCTCACGCGAAAGACGCGCGACATAATCGCGCGTTAAATTCGACAAGCCGGCAGCATCAGAAGCTGATATGTATCTCGCCCCGTCGAAAAAAAGTTCATCAGTCATGGTCCCAGAATTGCTAGGTTTTTCTAGCTAAATCGGACATCCGCACAAGCTTTATTCACCTCTCTATTCTAACTTGCCTGTGGAATACCCTGTTGATATCCAGTGCATTATTATGTGGATAAAGTTGCGCTTTTCTTGTGTGAAGATCCTGCGCATACTTTTCTCGTGAGTACTGCGAAAAGTCCGATCATGAGACCTCATGATCGGATCGTAGTCAGAACGAACCCGCTATTACTGAAAATGAAGCATCTTTGGGGTCTCGCAGAACCTCCAACTATCAATTTCTGATAGAAAATTAGAAAATTAAATCAGGCGGCACAGAGACACGATGTTGGAATTATCTAACTCGTACATCCGAGATACGCTTTTACAAGCTATCTCGGCTCTTATTGCGAGTCGATTCGCTGGTAGGAGAGGTCTTTCGTTAAAAAAGGCTCGAGTAAGTCCCCGATCTGGGCAGCCACCGAAGCTGCAGCTGCAGGAAGTGCAGAAAGAGCCGGCACATTAGGGATATTCGTCGCATATACGGAATTTTGCCTTAAAATTGAAGCATAGCCGACAGAGAGTACGATGATTATCGTCGCGGCAGCGCCGATAACGAGAGGGTAAAAACTTCTCCGCTGGTCGGGCAGGTTTCCGGCTGACTGAGAGGGGTTCCTAGGAGAGGCTTTGGGACGAGCGGCGGCATATCGTACCTTCCTAATAGGTATGGTAGTCAGCGTCTCTGGCGCTTCACTTGGATATTCCTCCCCGCCAGAAGACTCCGCATCTTTCTTACTCGCACTCATGAGAGGGACGAGATCGCCCCTATCGGTGGAGTAATTTAAAAGCGGCTGTGATCCGGAATAACTAATATTTCCTTGATATTTCGGCGCTGTGCCGGACGCAGGGATAGGTCTTGCAAGGCCTACCGCTTCAGACTGAACGGCTGCCAGCAGCCGGTCCTTTTCCCTTTTATAGCTCAAGATGCTTTGCCGCTCGACATACCAGCGATTGCCAACTTGATGTGACAAGATCGCGCTCCCCCTGGCAAGCTGACCGACATAATCCTGAGCATATCCGGTGATCTCAGCAGCCCGAGCTGCCGACAAGTACTCTTTACCATCAAAGAAGATCAAGGTGCCCGGTTCTAGGCTTTCTGCGCGAACAGGAGGCTCCGGCTTAAATTGCTCAGCCTTCTTTTTGTACGCTTCTAGAGACTCCATTGAAACATACCAGAGTCCGCCGATACGACGTGCATCTATAAACGACTTCCTAGACAGCTGTCCAATGTAATCTTGCGCATAACCGCTCAATTCCGATGCTCGTTTAGACGAGATATATGACTTTCCTTCAATCTGCATCTCATCCGACATAGGATGAGTATATACCGAGATTCGTATCTCGGGGAAGTATCTCGGCAAACGAAATGGGGATTGCTAAGCAAGCATCCCGTGGCAACATATTTGCCGGCTTTCGGAGCCTGACGAGGCGAGAAGGAGTGGGATTTTTCAGCAGAAAAATACCCCGACGGCAAATATGTTGCCACGGGATGCTTGCTCATTGCTATGATTTGGCAAGCTCCTCCTGCAATAGGCTTCTCAGCGCGGCTGGATCAGCTGCCCCGCGCAAGTCTCTCATGCACTGACCGAACAGATATTCGATAGCCGATGTCTTGCCAGCCTTAAAATCAGCTATAACGGAAGGATTTTGCTGAAGGACGCGCAATACCGCCTCCCTGAGCTTCGGTGCCATATCCTCTTGTAACAATCCATGCTCCCTAATATAGGCATCAGGATCTACATCTTCTCCTTTGGCATAGACAGAGAGCAAGTCTTTTGCGGTTCTCGAGGAAATTTTCCCATCCCGCACTAAAAGGACAATCTTGTTGAAATTACGTGCCGATATCGGAATCTCGGTATTAGTCTGTGTATCTCGATTCTCGGTATCTCGGATTATATTAACGAGATCGTTCGCAAGGTAATTCGCTGCTAGTTGAGTCCCTCGATCCCCTGCTCCAAAATCTGCTACAGCCCCCTCAAAGAGAGCTCCGAGTACCGGTTGCTGTAAAAAGACCTCGACGTCGTCGGATTTGATGCCGAATGAAAGGTACCGGGCTCTGCGCTCCCAAGGCAGCTCCGGCATCTCTTTTTTAAGAGCATTTCGGTTGCAATTCTCTACCTCTGAAAGTTCGAGCGAAGGGAGGTCAGGATCCGGAAAATAACGGTAGTCGGCGCTTCCCTCTTTCACTCGCTGCGGGAACGTCGCCTGCTTGTTCTCATCCCACCCAAGCGTTTGCTGAACAACTTTTTCCCCGCGCGCGAGAACTTTTTTCTGACGCTCGATCTCGTAGCGCACCGCTCGTTCCATCGCATTGAACGAATTCAGGTTCTTGATTTCTACCTTGGTTCCACGCTCCCCCGGCGGCGCCACTGAGACGTTCGCTTCGACGCGCATCTCGCCTTTTTCCATATTTGCATTTGATGCGCCGAGCATCCGCAACAGCAACTGAAGTTCTCGCGCAAAATCTCCCGCCTGCTCGGCGGACGTGATGACCGGCTCGGTAACGAGTTCCATGAGCGGTACTCCCGAACGATTGTAGTCGATCGCCGTTGCTCCGGACTCTTCGTCATGGATAGAGCTCGCGGTGTCTTCTTCGAGATGCACGCGAGTGATCGCGACGCCGCCCAATGCTCCTCCGCTTACCAACGGATATTCGTACTGAGAAAGCTGATAGCCTTTCGGCAGGTCGGGATAAAAGTAATTCTTGCGGTCGAACTCGGTATAGTCGGCCAGGGTCGCGCCCAGCGCGATACCGACCTTCAAGACCAGCCGTACCGCTTCCCCGTTGATGACAGGCAACGTACCGGGGTGCGCAAGACACACGGGACACACGTTTACGTTGGGACGTGTCTCGTCGGGATCGTTCTTTGAATCGCAGAACATCTTGGTTCTGGTCTTGAGTTCGGCATGTATCTCGAGGCCGATCGTAGGTGTGTACTCCCCTTCCATAAGCCCACTCTAACAAACAAGAACTGTCTGACGCAATGCCGCTTGCGAGGGTAGCTTCGGGACAAGTCGCTGGATTTCGAGAAAATATCCGACGCATCCCGTGGTTGTTCGTTTTTGTGGAGATGCAAACAGAGACTGGCCGAGGACCACGTATTAAGCCGAGATACCGACGAGATGCGGCATCTCGGATGCCGAGAATCGGCAGTAGCGCCATCCTTCTAGCATTTGTATAGAGCCTGGCCACCACTCGGTGAGCGCGTCTGAGCATTCAAAATATTTCACGCGCCGGGATAACGTCCCTGTGGATAACAGGGCGCGTATGCCGTGTGGCAGGGTATTTGCCGGCTTTCGGAGCCTGACCGAGGCGAGAAGGAGTGGGATTTTTCAATCGCCTACCCAAGCCGGGTTTCCATCGTGCCTTCGACAAGTCTCCATTGCCCGCTCTGCAGCATTGGCTCAGCCTTTTTGTACTTGATTTCGAGGGTTTCTGTGCCGTTGGTTATCTTCACTTTGTCGTTGCGGCCGTATTCTTTTTTCGGGCCGCCGGAACTTTGCGCCGTAATGGCGGCAGCCGCTTTGGCGACCGCTTCCCCGGCGCGCGCGTTGGGGCTTCTCTGTGCGGGAGCAGCCTGTATTCCGAGCGTCGGGAAAACAGATATGACTTGAAGTGCGTAGGTATCTTCCATCGTCTGGAAAAGCTTGAGTCCCTCTTTCTTGTATTCGACGAGCGGGTCGCGCTGGCCGTACGCCCGCAAATTCACGGAGCTGCGCAAATATTCCATCGCCTCAAGATGGTCGACCCAGAGAAAGTCGACGGTCTGCAGGAGGAACCGCCGAACGCCCGGATAAAAGGACTCGCCGAGCTGGGCTTTTTTCTTCGCGATCATATCGGTAAACGCTTCTTGCGTAACCTGCCGCGCGCTCGCCGGCGCGTCCGGTAGCGGCACCGTAATGCTCGGCGCGAGCTCGCCGATGCGGGCAAGCTCCTCGTCGACGGCTTTTTCGCCGCCCGTAAGGAGCGCGCGGCGGCGCCCGTAGACGGACTGGCGCTGGATATTGAGAACGTCGTCGTATGAGAGCACGTGCTTGCGCGCGTCGAAGTTCACTTCTTCTATCCGCTGCTGCGCTTTTTCGAGCGAGCGCGTGATCATCGAATTATAGATCGGTTCGTCCTCGGGAATACCGAACGTGCCCATGACCCGCTTGATCGCGTCGGACGCGAAGATGCGCATGAGCGAGTCCTCGAGCGACACGAAGAATTGCGTGGTGCCCGGGTCGCCCTGGCGTCCGGAGCGCCCGCGCAGCTGGTTGTCGATTCTTCGCGCATCGTGGCGCTCAGTGCCCAGGACGAAGAGCCCGCCGGTATTTTTCACGCGATCGTACTCTTCGGTAGAACCCGGGTTGCCGCCGAGCTTGATGTCGACGCCGCGGCCCGCCATGTTGGTCGCGATCGTGACGGCGCCGTAACGTCCCGCCTGCGCGATGATCTCGCCTTCGCGTTCGTGGTTCTTCGCGTTGAGCACCTCGTGCGGGATCCCCTCCTGGTTGAAATGCGCTGCCAAAAGCTCGTTCTTCTCGACGGAAACGGTGCCGATCAAGACCGGCTGGCCTTTCCCATGCAATTCTTTGACGGTCTTCGCGATCGCTTTCATCTTGCCGTTCTCCGTCTGGAAAATAAGGTCGTCGAGGTCCTTGCGCTCGGACGTCTTGTTCGTCGGGACGACGACGGTGTTGAGGCCGTACACTTTGTAGAATTCCTCGGACGAAGTAACGGCGGTCCCTGTCATGCCCGCCAATTTCGCGTACAGGCGGAAATAGTTCTGGAACGTAATGGAAGCGAACGTGCGGGATTCCTGCTGCACCGCAACGCCTTCTTTTGCCTCGATCGCCTGGTGCAGGCCCTCGCTCCAGCGGCGGCCCGGCTGCAAGCGGCCGGTGAACTCGTCGACGATAACGACGGTGCCGTCGCGAACAACGTATTCTTTGTCGCGGCGGTAGAGCGCCTTGGCGCGCACGGCGGTCTCGAGATGGTGCACGAACTTGATGCCGGCATCGGTATAAATGTTCTCCACGCCGAGCGCTTTCTCGGCTTTTTCGATGCCCTGGTCGCTCAATTGGATCTGTTTGCGCTTTTCGTCGACTTCGTAATCTTCGTCCTCTCCGGGCTTCAGCTCCCGCGCGATCGTCGCGAATTTCTGGTAGAGGTTCTCGGCATCGGCGGTCGGCGCGGAAATAATGAGCGGCGTACGGGCTTCGTCGATCAGGATCGAGTCGATCTCGTCGACGATCGCGAAATGGTAGCCCCCGTCCTGGGGAACGCGCTGTCGCAATTTCGCCGGCTCGTATTCCAAATTGTCGCGCAGATAGTCGAAGCCGAATTCGTTGTTGGTGCCGTACGTGATGTCGGCGGCATAAGCTTCGTGCCGTGTGCTCGGCCGCAAGAAATCTTTTTCGACCTTAAAGCTGCCGGTCTGGTCCTCTTCTTTCACTTCTGCCGGTGTCACATGCGAGGGATCAAAGAGGAACGACGCTTCGTGATTGATGATGCCGACGGAAAGGCCGAGCGCATGGTACACCTGCCCCATCCATACCGCGTCGCGGCGTGACAGGTAATCGTTGACAGTCACGATGTGCACGCCCTTTCCGGTGAGCGCATTCAGATATGCGGGCAGCGTCGCGACAAGCGTCTTGCCCTCGCCGGTGCGCATCTCGGCGATATCGCCGTTGTGCAGCACCATGCCTCCTATTAATTGAACGTCAAAGTGGCGCTGGCCGAGCGTGCGGCGGCTTGCTTCGCGCACGGTGGCAAACGCCTCCGGCGCGAGATCGTCCAGCGCGGCCCCTTCGGCAAGACGTGTTTTGAACTCAGCGGTTTTGGCTTTCAATTGGTCATCAGAAAGCGCCTTGAACTGATCTTCAAGCGCGTTCACTTTGGCGGCAATCGGCTCCGCGCGTTTGAGTGCGGCCCTGTTTTCGTCACCGGTAAGTACATTCCAAAACGCCATAGTTTGCACATCCTACCCCAAATCGCGACGCTTTGCGATTAGCGCGGCCTCGCGCGGCGTTACTCGCCCAGGTCGTATAGCTGCTGTACCTCGCTTGCGGAAAGCGCGCGGTTGTAGAGCCGGAAATCGTCGATGATGCCGCCATAGTAGCGGCCGCCGCCGTTCACCTGCCCGATATACCCGGTGCCGCTGCCAAAGGTGTTGCCCGCAGTGCCCGTCGTATTGAGCGCGCCGTTGACGTAGAGCTTGTTGGTGCCGCCCTGGCTCGTGACGGTAATGTAGATCCAAGTGCCGTTTTTCCACACGTTCGAACCGGTTACCGGATACGAACCTCCGCCCGCCCAGTTGGCGATAACGCCGCCGGTCTTGCAACTGACGCCGATGTTGTCGCCGGGCGAATCGAAAAATTGTACCTCGCTGCTTGAGCCACAGTTGGACGGCTTTGCCCAAAAGGAAATCGTGTAATTGGAGAGTGACGGGAGGCTCGGCAACGTCACATAGCTGCTTGACCCGTTGAACTTGAGCGCCTGCCCAAGCTTACCGATCGTCTCGGCGCTCGTGGTTGACGTGAAGCCCATTAGATAACCGGTGTCTCCGGTTCCGCTCTCATCGGCGACGTTCTGGTACATGTCCTTGCCATCGAATGTCCACAGGCCGACAAGGCCGCTCCCGAGCGTCGAGCCATCCGTGAGATTTACCGATGAGGCGTTGAACGTTGCAGTAGAACCTGAAAGCTCTGCGACATCGCTCGACGTAAACGCCTGGTCGTAGGCCTGGAGATCATCTATCTGGCCGTTGAAGTAGTGGGCCAGATCGCCGCAATGACCGGACGAGTTCGTGAAGCTGCAACTCTGCTGCTGGAGCCCGGGCAAGAAGTAAATGGTGCTGGGCGGACTCCACGTTCCGCTCTGCGTCCCCTGTAAAACGCCGTTTACATAGAGCGACTGGGTATTCGCAACGCCGTCGTACGTAAGAATGACGTGGTACCACTCGCCTGCCGAGATCGGCGAAGAAGCGATGTCGCCGATATTCCAGAAGCCTGCATAAAAGGCGCCGCCCAAGATGCCGACGAGGGTAAAGTGGTAGCCTGTGTTCGCGACTTCGCTGTCTTGCTCGACGAGGATGCTCTGCTCGGTCGAGACGTCGTTGGCCTTGACCCACATCGAAAGCGCGACCGAGGTCGGCAGCGTGCCCACCTCGCCGGCGGCGTACTGATTCGTGCCGTTGAGCGTGAGCGCGTCGCCCTCGTAACCAGGGCTGATCGATGCGCCGTTCTCCAGCGTTAAGTTGTGCCCGTTACCGGAGAGGTCGTCGACAGTGGTGCCGGAAACGGTCGACGCATCGAATGACCACGATGCGGTGAGAGAGCCCGATAACCCATTCCCGCCTGAAGAGCCCGCATTGACGGTGATCGAGTGTCCTCCATACAGCGCCGCAACTTCGGTCGAACTAAGTGCGCGGCTGTAGATGCGCACCTCGTCTATATCGCCATCGAAGTACTCGTTATACGCGGCGTCGGTCCGGCCTATCTCCGGGTCGGCATTAGTCGCTGCATTCGGCACCGACGGCGTATCCGACCCGACCGCGACACCGTCGAGATATATCGTGCGCGTCGTCCCGTCGAACGTGGCGGTTACCATATGCCACGCACCAACGAGGCTGGGCGTGCTAACAAGCAGGTCCTCTCCCCACCAATAATTGTCGATGCCCGAGCCGGTAAGTCGCAGCGCATTTACCGAATTATCGCTGCCATAATCGCCCCATCCGACGATGCCCTGCTCGTCGTTCATTGCCGTGGGCTTTATCCAGGCCGAAATAGTGTAGGGGGAATTTCCCGTAGGGATGCCCTTGGTCCCGAGCGCGACAGTTTGCTGACTCGAATGCACGAAATTAAGGGCGGTGCCGAGCCTGCCGCTTACCCATGCCGGTGAATTGACGAGCGTGCCAGTATTGCTGTTGCCGGAATGGTCGGCGACGGTCGTGCCCGACCCTTCGTTGAAACTCCAATAACCCACGAGGCCGAGGTTATTGGGCGGCAGACCTATGACGAACGCGTCAGCGAAAAGTGGCGCGAAGAGCAAGAGCGCGCAAACAAGCGGCAGGATTTTTTTCAGTTGAATTGCCATGTTGTAAATATAGCCTGCAAGAGCGGGTCGAGTCGCGCATACGTCGAGATCTGGTAGAGGTTGCCGCGGAAAACGAACCACACTTCGCGGCTCGCGCCGTCGAACGCGGGATTGTCGCTCAAGAACGCAAGGCCGACATAGGCGGGCGACGTTGTCCCGATGTCTACGGGTTGTATGTCGTCTATCTCGAGATCGGGCAGGTCTTGATGAATGCGATCCGCAGTGAGCGTGTACCCGTGCCCCGTGTCTTCTCCGAACGGCGAGATGACGATCTGTATGCCGTCGCCGCTTTGGTTCTGCAGAACGATCGTATCGTCGCCGCTCGAAGGATCTTGAGACTCGCTCGCCGAGAAATCCGCCGGCATTTTAAGTGAAAAACCGTATATGGAGTTCGCGTAGTCTCGCGAAAGCGTTGGGACCGCGTAAGCAGCATTTTGGGTCACGGGCAAAGCGGCGCGCGGGCGCACTTCGTACCAGGTTCCAAACGCGATCACGATAACAAGCACTGCTGCCAAAATCCAACGCATGACCGAATGATACCTCACCGCAAGCCCTAAAAAGAAAAATCGCCTCTTTTGTAAGAGGCGATTTTTCTGAGCGCTAGCGGCGCTTCTTTGCCTTTTTGGCCTTCTTTTTCTTTGCCATGGTGATACGTATCTTTTGTTTCTTGTGCTAAGGTCGACCCGCACGCGCCGAACTTATTGCGGCGAAGATGCGTTTTCTCTTTCAGTATTGCACAAACGCGAGAAAAAATATTTTTTTCTCGCGGATATGTGGATAACTTTTCTCCGCGGCATCGCGTGAAGATTTTTAGAAAAATATTTCCCGGAAACCTGATCGCTTATGCGGATCATTCAGCGTCAAGATCAATCTCGGCGCTCCGATGTACGTAATATAAAAGCGAAAATGCACACTTCCGCGCAAACTTTTTCACAAATGCGAAAAGGCGCAATGCGGAGGACGGGTGCGAGCTCCAAAGTGAAAGTCTTTTATGAGTGCCGCCGCCCTCCGCGCTGCGCCTTTTAGCGCTTACTAATATGAAGAGTAGCACTAGCGAATCGACGTGCAACCTGCCTCAACGGCAGAAACCGAATACCCGCCTTGCGGCGGGTACATCGGCGACTTTCACATCTATGAGCCGCACATTCACACGAATGTGTGGCACTCACGGAAAAAGTATACCGCCGCGCTCGTTTATTGCAACTATTGCACCTTCGCCGAGCCGCTTTGGATCTCCTGTATTACTTGCTGTGCTTCGCTCGCCGAAGAAGGGTCCGCCGTTTCCGCCTCCTCTAGGATCGCGATCGCCTGCTTGGAATTGCCGGCGGCATAGTACGCGGCGGCAAGCGTAAAGTAATTCTGTCCGTTCGTCGGGTCGGCCTGTACGGCTGCCTGCCAGATCGTGATGATCTGCCCGTACTGTCCGATCGACGCGTACGCCGACGCGATGCGCGGGTCGGCCGCTTCCCCTGTCGGAATGATCGGCGCGAGCAGCTGGCTGGCGGTTGACTCATCGCCTGCCTGGATCGCGGCGGCCGCGTAGTACAAACGCGCGTCGAGATAGTCGGTTTCGAGATCGTACGCCGTTTTGAAATAACTGAGCGCGCCCGCCGTGTCGCCGCGCGCCTGCGCGTTGAGGCCGAGCTCGAAGAGGATTGTTTGCTTGTCAGGAGAGAGCTGGCTCGCGAGCACAAGCTGCGGCTGCGCGTCCGCGTAATCGCCGTACGCATCGAGCATCGTTCCGAGGAACAGCGGGAAGCGCGGATCCAGCGGCGCGGCTTTTTCCTGCAGGAGCATCTGCTGCGCGGCGAAATTCAGGAACTGCGATTGCGTGGATGTCGAAACTCCCTGCGCACCGACAAGCTCAGTCGCGACCTGTACGATCTGTTCGCGCGCTTCCTGCTCCCCGTACGTCCCGTACGAGACCGCCTGCTGGAAATCGGCGAAATTTTCCGAAAGTCCGCCCGGCTCCTGCGCGAGTCCTGCCAGTATCGCGCGGTTCTGCTCGTACGCCGGACCGTTCACGAACCACATCGTGCCGAGCGAAAGTACTGCCGCCGCGCACAAGGCGACTGGCGCTGCCGAAGCGGAGATCGTAAGGAACGGAATTCGCGGCAGGTCATCGGCTTCGCTCGAACGCCATGCGATATACGCGAGCACCGTCCCGAAAAGGATATAGCTCGTGATGTTATCGAAAACCGTGAGGTTGTGGATGAAATAGCCCGCGAGGAGTCCCGTCAAAATGCTTTTCTCGGCAAGGTCGAATCCTTTCGTGCGCCACAAGACCCAAAGGTATGAGAACAGGAGCCCGAGGTACGACAAGAGCCCGAGCGTGCCGCCTGCCACCCACCAGTCGAAGACGATGTCGTGGACGCGGTCGAACCACTGCTCGTCCGGATACATGCGCGGGTCGTAGAACTTATCGAAGACGATCGCGTATTCTTCCTGGCCCCAGCCCAGGACCGGGCGCTCTTTGATGCCCTGCCACGCGATGTCGATGTTGTAGAGGCGCGAAGCAACGGTCGTTTCGGTCGGAGATATTTCGACGAGTCGCTGCAAAAACCCGACATCGGCGACGGCTGCCGTATCGCGGGCGAGCCACAAGCCGCCTGCGGCAACGACGATTATCGCGATGCCGACGAGGATGTATTTGCGGGCCTGCTTCGCGTGCGGCGCGAGAAATACGTAGATGAGGCCGCCCAAAATGGTTCCGCCAACGAGGCCGAACGTCGTCCCGCGCGTGCCGGTGAAAAGGAGCGCGACGGTATCAAGCGCTATGACGAATGAAAGAAGGTAGGCGCGCCGCGCGTACATGAGCGCTGCGATGCACGCGAGAACGACGAGGTAGAGCAGCACCGCTTGCCATGTAAGCGCCGAACCGGTGAGTGATGATTGCGCGGCGATGTAGAGAAGGCCGACGATAAGCGTGACAGGGAACGCGACCCACTCCCACAATTCCCACTTTCCTTTGCCGGACTGGTAGATGAGCAGCGCGGCCAGGAAAATGTGGAAGAGCATGTACACCGCGAGATAGATCGGGTTCCCGAACGTCGCGTCGATGCGCGCGCTCAAGCCCGACGTGCCGCCTTCGCCGAGCGCCACGACGCCAAGGATCTGCGAGAAGCCCCAAAGATCGATAAAGACCGAGATCGCGATCGAGAGCTCGAATACCCTGCGCCACAAATTCTCGGCGTTGATCACGCAGGCTGCCACGACCGTGTAGCAGAAGAGGTGCGCGATCGTGATCCAGCCGTCCATGCGCTCGAAGTTGCTCCAGAAGCTCTTGAACGGGTTCACGCCCTGCGCGTCCGCGATCGCGATGATGAGGATGAATACGAGGAACGCGGCGAATATCCAGCTGCGCCGCGGGCGGTACTTCGGATTGATCAGGCACAACGCGAGCCACGCGAAGGTGATCGTCTCGACGATCATCCGGAAAAGGAAGTTCTTGCCTGTTATGTACGGGAAGAAGAGCGACGTTGAAACGACGAGCGGTATGAACGGTAGCGCGAAGACCCCGATGAGCACCACCCATCGCAATATCTTCTCCGACAGTGTCATGGGCGGCATTGTAGCATTATCAAAAGGGCGCGCCAGTTCAGGAAGAGAGAGCGGCACGTATCAGCGCTTCGTGCAAATGCCCGTTGGAAGCCGCAAGACCTTTCTGCACGCGACGAGAGGGATCGCTCAATAAAAGCGGTTCACCCCGGATGTCGGTCGCAAGGCCGCCGGCTTCTTGGAGGATGAGCGAAGGGGCGCAGACATCCCATATGCCGAGCGGCGCGTCAGTCCAATAGCTTTCCGCCTCCCCCATCGCGATGAATCCCAATTTGATGCCGATGCTGCCGACAGGAATCGGCTGCGCTCCGAATGCCGTGCGAACCGCCTCTGCCGCAGCCGAAGGATGGGAAACGCTTACTACCATCCGCGCTGCGTTCGGGTTCGACACATCCGACACCGAAATGCGCCTTGCGGGGCCGCCATTCCCGTACCAGGCACCTGCGCCCTGCGTCGCATACCACCATTCCCCGCGGTCGGGCGCATATACCACGCCCTGCAGTGCCGCCTTATCTTTTACGAAAGCCGCCATAACGCACCAGTCGCGGGTTCCAGCGACGAAATCGGAGGTGCCATCCAAAGGGTCAATAACGAAGGCGTACCCATGCTCGGGAATAGATTCACTGTTCTCTTCGGAAACGACGGGAAACCCAAAGTGCGAAAGTCCGGCTTCAAGGACATCATTCGCGGCACGATCGGCCTGCGTAACGGGGAAGGCCTCGCCGAGATGGGCGCCTACGGCGTTTTTGTGCTCGCGTGCGGCTTCGCCGGCTTTGGCGCAAAGCGCGATCATGTCGTCAACTGACGGCTGCGCGCTCATGCGCTCTTTTTTTCGATAAGGCCTCGCGAAATGAGAAATCCATAGATCCGCTCGGCCGCTTCCTCCGCTGATTCTTTGTCCGTATCGAGCGTGAGTTCCGGATGTTCGGGAACCTCGTACGGGTCGTCGATGCCGGTGAAATTCTTCAAAAGCCCCGCGCGCGCCTTTTTGTAGAGGCCCTTGGTATCGCGCTCTTCGCACAATTCGATCGGCGCATTGACGAAGACCTCGACGTAGGTGCCTTTCTTCTCGATCGCCCGCCGGTTCACTTCGCGGGAAGCTTTATATGGTGCGATAGCCGCGCAGATCGCGATGCCGCCGTGCTTGGCGATCTCGCCGGCGACGAAACCGATGCGCTCGATGTTCGCTTCGCGGTCTTCGCGCGAAAACCCGAGGCCTTTCGAGAGATTGAGCCGGACGACATCGCCGTCGAGGAGCGTTACCGGGCGGTCCTGCCGCTCCAAAAGCTTGTGGTAAAGGACGTGCGCGATCGTCGATTTGCCTGCGCCCGAAAAACCGGTGAAAAAAACGACGGCTCCTCGGCGTTTTTCCTTTTCCACTGCGATACGCAGTTCTTCGACCACTTCGGGAAAAGAGAACCACTCCGGCACTTCCTCGCCCGCACGAAGCATCTGCCTGAATTTCGTACCGGAAATATTTTTGGTGACTTGCCCGGGCTTCAACTGATCAGCCGCGACGTACGCGTCTTCGCTCTCGACGTATGCGAACTCTTTCATCGGCACGATGACGACGCCGATCTCTTTTTCATGCGCTTTCGCGAGGTTCTGCGCCGCGTACGGGTCGTAGAACGGCTTGCCATTGGAATCGTTTCCCGGACCGGCGTGGTCGCGCCCGACGATGAAATGGGTCGCGCCGTAGTTGCGGCGGATGATCGCGTGCCACACGGCCTCGCGCGGACCCGCCATGCGCATCGCGATCGGCAAGAGCGAAAGGATCGCGCTGTCGTTCATCCTGTTCTCGACGAGCCGCTTGTACGCGCGCACGCGCGATATGTAATCAATGTCGCCCTCCTTGGTAAGCCCGACGACCGGGTGCACGAGCGCGTGGGCGCCGTGCTCTTTGGCGGCGCGCGTTACCAGCTCGAAGTGTGCGCGATGCATCGGGTTGCGGGTCTGGAACGCGACAACCTTCTTCCAGCCGCGATCCTTGAACGTTTTTTTCAACTCTGCGGGAGTGCGGCGCAATTCTTTAAAGTCATGCTTCGGAGAATAGCCGATAAGCTCGACCGGCCCGCCGAGATACACCGGGCCCGTTTCTTCCATCAAATATTTCACGCCGGGATGCGCAAGGTCTTCGGTGCCGTAGACGAGCCGCGCCTCTTTTTTCTTGTCGGGCGTATAGATGGATTCAATCGTGAAAAAAGCGATCGGGTTGCCGAACATGTCGCAGAGAATGAGCTCTTCGCCCACGGTGCGCCCGTGGCCGTTTTGCTGGTCGAGAACGATCGGCATCGGCCAGATCTCGCCGCTTGCCAGGTGCATATTCTCGACAACCGAGTCGTAATCCTTTTCGCTCAAAAAACCCTTCAGCGGCGAAAAGCCGCCGCAAAGTATTTGCTCGAGGTCGAAAAGCTGCCGGTCGGTGAGCGTGATGCGCGGCAAGCGTGAAAGATCGTGCGACTGAGCGTCCGTCTTTTTTTGCATCAGCCGATAATACTATGGCGCCTCCGCGCGCGCCACCTTGGATCAGCGGCGATAATAATTATTCATCCACCCGAACAGCGTGGTGAACAGGATGCGCAGGGAGCGCGGCATGTCGGTGCGCCATTTCTCGTCGCTCCGGATCGCATCCGTGCCGAAGCGCATCCGGTTGCCTTCGATCTGGTGGTGTTCATTCTGTCGGAACGCGAGCATCTGGGGCTCGAGCGGCACGCCGAGCATCGCGCACACGCGCTTCAGTTCTGTCTGCGGATCGCGTACAAGATCTTCGTACCGCATGCGGATATGCTTGCCGCGGGCACGACGCAGGAAGAGTTCCGCTTTCACATTCGCAGTGAACCAGAGAAAAAGGAATGGGAATAATTTTTTATACTTGCGGATGTATGACCACGTGACCCCCCTGCCGTCGCGGATGAGATGGATGAACACCGGCTCGATGTCCGGCGAGCGGGAGAGCGCATCCGCGTAATCCACCTGCGCTGAAGAATCCACAATGATCTCTTTCCCCTCCCGCTCGAGAACGGTTCGGTATATGCGCACCGTTGAAGAAACAAATTCTTTCGCGTCTACCGGCTTTCGCGTCGAAGCGGAAAGGAACGGCCCGCGATCGAACAAAAAAGAAAGCTTCGTGCGGTACACTTCGCGCCGCGGCCATGGCGGCGGACCGAAGACGTCATGCCAGATCCGGCACACCAAGACGCTCCGGCCGCACGTGCAAACGGATTCGGGCCGCGCCCGTTCCAATTCCCCGATGCCTGCTATCTTTGAATGGCCGTCCAGAAGAAGGTCGAGGAGCGTCGAGCCGGAATGTCCGCTGCCAAGAATGAAAACGGCTTTCATGGCGTTTTGCAGTTCATCACGCGCGGCCGTGGTCGTCCTGCAGCCGGACGATGTCGTCCTCGTCGAAATTGCCGTACGCGACTTCGACGACGACGCCGCCTTTTTTCGACGAAAGCCGGTGGACCTGCTTTTTCAGGACGCGGAAGACCTCGCCCCTGCGAAGCGGCACGGTGTGCTCGCCCGCGCTGTCCTCTATCGTTGCGGAGGCGTCGCCGGATACCAGCAGCCACCACTCTTCGCGGTGATGGTGGTATTGCAGGCTCAGCCTCGCGCGCGGCTTGATGTAGATCGTTTTCAAATTCCAGTCCTTTCCGGAATCCCACGCGTAATATTCGCCCCACGGCCGCGCGCTGCGCGAAGCGGGCCGGCGCGCCGCGTTGATCATCCACGAAGAGGACTGCACCTTGCCGCCGGGGCCGACGTTGTAGAGCATCTTGATGCCGAGTTTTTTGCACAGCGCGACTTCGGGGACGGGATCCCCGTCGGGTTTGCGGTCGCCGCCGTTGGCGAATATCGCCGGGCGCACTTTTGCGAGCGTCCGGCACACGCTCATGTCGGGGTCGTTCTTCTTGTGGTCCGTGATGACCACTTTATCGACGAACGGGAAGCTCCCGATGATCTCTTTGCGCTCTTTTTCCGGCATGAACGAGAATCCTTTTTTCGCTTTGAGCCAATTGTCGTTATTGAGTATGACGACGAGCTTGTCGCCGAGCTTTCGGGACTCTTTGAACATCCGCACGTGCCCGATGTGCAGCGGATCGAATCCGCCTGAGACGGCAACCCACCTGACGCGAGCTTGCTTTTTCATCGGCCGATAATACTACGACACCCGATTTGTGTCACTTTTCTATAACCGCCCAATAGTTGATCTTGCCGCCGACTTCCCTCTTATCGGTACGAAGTGCCAGTATCTTAAATCCGCACGTTTCCAAAAGATCTTTTAGCTCTCCTTCCTCGAACGAAAGTCCGTAAAACCATTTACTTTTCATCACGGGAGTTCCTCGGAAATTCATTTTTGCCCTGCCTCCCCGTTTCAAACATCGTTTGATTTCTTTCAAATTCTTTTCGATGACGGCTCGTGAAGGCATGTGCTGGAACACGGCATTTGAAAGTACAAAGTTGATGGACTCATCGGGAAGAGGGATGCTCTGCCCATCTGTTTCGAAGAATATTGCGCCCGGCACATGTTGCTTGGCTTGCTCGATGAACTCGCCTGAGATGTCGGTTCCGTATACCGGATTAAAACTCTCCAAAAGAAACTCCGTTAACCGCCCGACACCGCACCCAAGATCAAGCGCGGCACCAGCTCTCGGCACGAGAGGGTCGTTCTTCACACGTTCATCGTATTGCTCTCGACCCCACTCACGGGTCTCCTCGTGTGTCATAGGGCGAGGAGAGACGCCGATCCCCGCTGCTGCGAGAGACGCCCATAAGCGCTTGCTCTCATCGGCAGATCTGGAGGGCCGAAACCAATTATAGATTTTGATGAAGTAAGTCCGACCAAACGCGCTCATATAAAAGGATTATATTCCCATGAACGCTTTCGAAGCAACTTGCAACAGACTTGCTTGTTAATTTGCCGGGAGTATTTCAACAGCTGCCATGCCATAGTCAGCAGCGGTAGGTTTCGGTGGTTTAACTGTTGATAGCTTCTGCAAGGCAGCTTTTTTTCCAATAAAGCCCTTTGAAGTGGCTTCAAATCGCTGTGCCGCGTATACTAGCCGGAATGGATGCCATACGAAACCGTATCCACCGCGCCCTGCGCTGGAGCGAACAATTCCTGAAAACAGACATGATTTACGCCGCCTCCGGCGGCTTCTGGATGATACTCGGGCAGGCGATTCTTGCGATTACGTCGCTCGTTTTGGCCGTGCTTTTTGCAAGACTCGTGCCCAAAGACGCGTACGGCACCTATAAATACATTATTGCGGTGATGACCATCCTCGGCGCTTTCACGCTCTCGGGCCTTGAAACATCCATGTTTCGGTCGGTCGCCCAGGGATTCGAACAAATTGTACGTAAGGCATTCTGGACCAAAGTGCGCTGGAGTCTCGGCGCTTCTGCCGGCGCAGCTCTTTTCGGCATCTACTATTTATGGAAAGGCAACGAAACACTCGGGATCGGACTTTTGGCCTGCGCGGTGTTCCTGCCGTTTTTCTATTTCGGCTCCACGACAAGCGCATTCCTGCGGGGCCGTCGGAATTTCCGCGCCGCTTCCATGTATTCGATTGCGCAAAGTTTCCTGTATACCGCACTCATGATCGTGGCTGTTATCTTTATCCGTGATGCGCTTGGCCTTACGGTTGCGTATCTTTTTATTACGGCATCGGTGGCGGTCGGATTGTACCTTCTCGCGCTTCACCGATATAAACCGAACGATGCGGAACTGCCTGATGCGCACCGATTGAGCAAACATTTGAGCTTTCTCAATATATTGGGCACCGCGGCGAATCAGGGCGACGATATCATTCTCTTCCATTATCTGGGTCCCGTGAGTGTATCCGTTTATTCTTTCGCGGGCGCGATACCGCAACAATTCACCGGCCTCATCTCAATTGCGTACGCACTCGCGTTGCCGAAATTCGCGACCATGAGCAAGGCGGAGGGCAAGAAAATCGTCTTGCAACGAACGTGGTATTTCATCGCGACAGCTGCGGCAATCTCGCTTCTCTATATACTTGCCGCGCCCTACATTTTCAGAATATTCTTCCCGACCTACCTCGCTTCGGTCCCCTATTCGCAGGTGATCATCCTCGACTTCTTTATTCCGTCCATCGCGACACTGCTCGGAGGATACATTGACGCACACTCACTCATACGCGAAAAGTACATCATCGGCATCATTTCGAACGTGTCACGGGTCATTCTCATGATCATCGGCGGCGCACTCTGGGGCATTTGGGGCGTCATCGCCGGAACGGTCATCGCACTTGTCATTTCCTGCATTACGAATTTCACTGTCATATTCTTCTTCACATGAAATTGGATTTCATCGGCATCGGCGGCGAGAAGTGTGCGACCAGCTG
>Ga0206854_1107_pt1 | contig 23031 bp, 16 predicted proteins | sample Alteio_BWOrgCont_50_FD_152870 | JGI IMG/M metagenome (GOLD analysis project Ga0206854, IMG submission 152870) | Enriched cells from forest soil in Barre Woods Harvard Forest LTER site, Petersham, Massachusetts, United States -... | ecosystem: Environmental > Terrestrial > Soil > Temperate forest >...
TAAACTTTTAACAAGATTAGCAAGCACCACTTTCATTAATTGGAAACTAATAGTTATTAATGCAACCGTATTGATCATTTTCGCCGCTAATAAGTAAATGTCAATAATTTCCCCTCAAGCTCCATCCCTGGAGGGTTTTCTTGGTAATATCTAAGGTTTCATATAAAGACAGTTGTTGCAGGCATTTGTCAGGATTGTCAATTCATGTAGCCATTGAAAGAAAAATTGCTGACCATAAATGACGGTGAAGAAATCGTGAATTTTTTTTTCATGAAATATTATTAAAACAAATAAAAAACAATTTACTCCAATTAGCATCCTCCTTTAAGGGGGATTTTTTCATTAAATACTAATGTGCTAGTAGCGTTTATATATCTTGCTCATCTAATATATTATGAACTATTATGAGAAGAATCTTACTAATAACTTTTTGCCTTTATTTATCTATTGCAGCTTTAGCGCAAACTGCCCCGCAAAAAATAACTATTAAAGGTGTTGTTATCGATTCTGTTACTAATAAGCCATTACCCTACGTCACGGTGAACTTATCGGATCTAAAAACAAAACAGGCTATAAAAAGTACGCTGACAAAAGAGGATGGCGGATTTGAATTGAAAGGCACAGCCGTTAAAGCATACAATCTTGTTTTTTCTTTTGTCGGTTACAAAGGCAAGGCGATAGTCATAAATGGCACAAGCCCGGATGTAAATATGGGCAAAGTACTTTTACAGGTTGCCAATAAAGGCTTAAAAGAGGTTTCAGTCACGGCGGCCAAACCCTTAATCAAACAGGAGATTGACCGAATTGGTTATGATGTACAGGCTGACCCCGAGTCAAAATCGTTGAACGTGTTGGATATGTTGCGCAAAGTACCATTAGTAACCGTTGACGCGAGCGATAACATCTTATTAAAGGGAGGCAGTAGCTATAAAGTGTTGATCAATGGGAGATCGTCTTCGTTAGTGGCACATAATCCTTCTGATGTGTTTAAAGCAATGCCGGCCAGCAGCATTCAAAAAATTGAAATTATTACCATTCCACCAGCCAAATATGATGCAGAAGGCTTGGCAGGAATCATTAATATTATTACCAATAGGAAAGTTGACGAAGGTTATAATGGAACGCTAAACAGTCGCTACAGTAATCTATCAGGTTTAAACAATTCTGCTTCAGTTAATGCAAAAGAAGGAAGATTGGGATTATCTGCTTATAGCAGCTTTAATGATCCGAAAAATATTCCTGGCTCTACGAGCAGCAGCTTACAGACATTTGGAGCTAACCCTAGTTACCTGATGCAATCAGGCAACAACGACCAGCTTTCGAAATTCCACTATACCAGTGCGGAACTAAGCTACGAGATCGACAGCCTAAACCTGCTTAATTTTGAGTATTCCTCTGTTCACTCGAATGTAAGTCTTGACAACAATCAGTTTACGCAACTATTTGGGGTTACGAATAACATACTCCAATCGTACCGGATCACGTCCGCTAGCAATTCGAAGCCGGGTGGTACTGACCTTGGATTAAATTATCAACTTGGCTTTAAACGAAACAAAAACCAATTGTTGACCCTTTCTTATAAATACTCAAAAACGCCTTACGATAATGACAATACGGAATCTATTTATGATCGCTTTAATTACGGACAGCCAAGCTATTTGCAACACAATAATTCTGGAACCAATGAACAGACCATACAGGCGGATTACGTGCACCCACTTAAAAAGATCAATATTGAAGGTGGGTTAAAAGCTATCCTCAGAAGCAGTTTTAGTAATTTTGAGACGAATAACCTTGACAGCATTAAAAACATTTATGTTGCCGATCCCGGCAATTCGAATAATTTCCATTACAACCAAGATGTTTACAGCTTCTATAATGATTATCAATTAAATCTGAACAATTGGGGTTTTAAGGGGGGCTTACGTATAGAAAGAACTGTCATTGACGCAGACTTCACTTCAACATCCAGCGTTTTAAACCAGGGGTACAATAATCTAATACCGTCAATTGCCATACAACGCAGGCTTAAAGGTAATGCCAGTTTTATTTTTGGATTCACCAACCGTATAGAACGACCAGACATCACGGAATTAAATCCGTTTGTAAATAAACAGGATCCCAAATTCATCAGCACGGGAAATCCCAATCTTCAGCCGGTGCTTAATCATAGTTTTGAATTGAATTACAGTAAATTCTCCAAAGGGTCGATCAATATTGGTCTTAGCTATTCATTTGCCAACAATACCATTCAAAATGTAACGCGTCTGCAAGATACAGTGACATTCACAACTTATCAAAATCTTGGCAGTGACAGGAAATTGGCTACAAATGTCAGTGTAAATTATCCATTGACAAAAAAACTAAGCCTGACTATTAATGGCAGTGTAACAAGTGTTTGGTTGCACGGCTTCGTTAGTGGTCGGGAATATGACAATCAAGGTATCCAGGGTTATTCTTATTCATATACCAGTTATAAAATTTCAGACAACTGGCGTACTGGCTTAAGCCTTGGATTTTACAGTAGCAATGTTTTATTGCAAGGAAAATCGAGTGGGTACGTATTTTCAAATCTTGGGATCACGAAAGATATTTTTAAGAAAAAAGGCTCTGTATTTTTTAATGTAGCCAATCCCTTTACTCCAAACAGAACGGTTACAAGTTTTACCAGTGCGCCTGACTTTTATCAAACTACGGCTTCCCGCTATGTATACCGGGCATTCTCCGGTGGCATTAACTTCCGTTTTGGCGAATTAAAAAGCGCTATTAAAAAGAATAAGCGCGGCATAAATAATGATGATAAAAAAGCAAGCGCCCCTGCAAGTGTCAATTAATTTTTACTAAAAAGGTCAATTTATGTACCCCTTAAGGGTGGATTTTGCAATTAAAGACGAAGGCTTTCGTCGCGCTGGTATATCTTGCTTGCTTAAATTATACGATGAAAAAATTTTTACTGATAATTTTTTGCAGTTATCTGCCTGTTATCGTGTTCGCTCAAACTGCTCCGCAAACATTGGCTATCAAAGGTGTTGTTATCGACTCGATAACTAATAAACCGCTATCTTACGTAACGGTAGCGCTCTGGGATATAAAAACAAAACAGCCCATAAAAAGCACCTTAACAAAAGATGACGGCGGATTTGAACTAAAGTCGCCGGCAGGAAAAACCTATGAGCTTGTTTTTTCTTTTGTCGGATATAAAAATAAAACGATCAATATCCATGAAACCGGTTCTGATTTGACTACTGGTAAAGTACTTTTACAAGTATCAACTAAAGGATTAACGGAAGTTTTGGTTACGACGGCTAAACCATTGATCAAGCAGGAGATCGACCGGATCGGCTATGACGTACAAGCTGATCCGGAATCCAAAAGCCTTAACGTATTGGATATGCTGCGTAAAGTGCCCTTAATAACTGTTGATGGCAGCGACAACGTCTTACTGAAAGGGGGCAGCAGCTACAAGATACTGATCAATGGAAAAACGTCATCGCTGGTGGCCCATAACCCCTCGGATGTTTTTAAAGCAATGCCTGCCGCGAACATTCAAAAGATCGAAGTTATTACAACTCCGCCTTCTAAATATGATGCCGATGGACTGGCAGGCATCATCAATATTATCACCAATAAAAAAATTGACCAGGGCTATAATGGGAGCATCAGCAGTATTTACAGTAACCTTTACGGACCGAGCGGGGCAGTTTCATTAACGGCCAAGGAAGGAAAATTGGGAATATCAGTCTATAGCAGCGTTAACGACCAGAAAAAAAGGGACGGTACAACAGGCAATACCTTACAAACATTCGGTGCAAATCCCACCTATTTATCGCAGCCCGGTGATTTTTTCGTTAAAGGCCTGGGCCTGTTTAATTACACAACCTCAGAAATCAGCTATGAAATAGATAGCCTGGAGTTACTTACCGCTACTTTTACTCATAGTGGAGGAAATTCTACTACTAGTAATAACCAATTCTCGCAACTGTTAGGCGGTTCAAATAATCTTCTTCAAAGTTACCGGATAGCATCAATTGCGAATACTAATTTCAGCGGAATAGACCTGGGGCTGAATTACGAGATAGGTTTTAAAAGGGATAAAAATCAAATTTTAACATTTTCCTATAAATATTCAAAGTCACCAAATTCAAGTGACGACACCCAATCCATCTACGATCGTATTAATTACACTCAGCCCAGCTTCTTGCAAAACAATACAGCAGGAACAAAAGAACAGACAATCCAAGCGGATTATGTACATCCCTTAAAGAAAATTAATATCGAAGGCGGATTGAAAGCCATTATACGGAATAGCTTTAGTGATTTTGAAACCAGTAACTTGGATACTATAAAAAACATATATGTGAGTGATCCGGCTAACACGAACAACTTCCATTACAACCAGGGCGTGTATAGTTTTTATAATGACTACCAGTTAAAATTAAATAATTGGGGCTTTAAAGGAGGTTTGCGGATTGAACGCACCGTAATAGATGCTGACTTCACATCGACTGCTACCGTTTTAAACCAAACCTATAATAATTTGATTCCTGCAATCTCCGTTCAGCGCACATTAAAAAATAATGCAAGCTTTACATTCGGGTTTACTAACCGCATAGAAAGGCCGGATATCAGCGAGTTAAACCCTTTTGTCAACAAGCTGAATCCTAAATTTATTAATACGGGAAACCCGGGTCTTCAGCCGGTTCTCAACCATAGCTTTGAGTTAAATTATAGTAAGTTTTCAACCGGTTCCATCAATATCGGCTTGAGTTATTCTTTTGCAAACAACACCATACAAAATGTCACACGTTTACAAGATACGGTTACTTTCACTACTTATGAAAACCTGGGCAGCGACAGGAAGCTGGCTGCCAACATCAGTGTTAATTATCCTTTGACAAAGAAACTCAACCTGACTATAAACGGATCGGTGACCGAAGTTTGGTTGCAAGGCAATGTCAGCGGACAGCCTTATAAAAATGGGGGCTTCCAGGGAAATGGTTATATGTTCGCCAGTTACAAAATTTCCGATACCTGGAGGGCCGGCTCAAGTTTTTCATATTATAGCGCCAATGTGTTATTGCAGGGGAAATCCAACCCGTATATTTTTAGTAACGTGAGCTTGACTAAAGACGTTCTTAAAAAGAAGGGTTCGGCTTTTTTGTCATTATCAAATCCTTTTACCGCCTACAAGAGCAGTAATAGTTTTACCAGCGCCCCAGACTTTTATTCAACCAATACGTTCCGGTTCCCCTATCGTACGCTTAATGCAGGATTTAATTTCCGTTTTGGCAAGCTTAAGGACGCCATTAAAACGAATAAGCGCGGTATAAACAACGATGATAAACGGGCCACAAATTCCTCAAATAGTAATTGATTTTTTCATTTGTGTTCTCACGCTTCAAAAATCCTCCTTGAAGGAGGATTTTTGAATTAAATACGAATTGATACTTAGACGGTCGATAACTTGCCTTTCCTTTCCCGATTTGTTTTACTATAATGAGAAAAATTCTATTAATGGCCTTTTGTTTGTTAACAACGACAGCCATCGCAGAAACAACATCTTCAGTACTAAGTGTTAAGGGTGTGGTAACAGACTCGTCAAGCAACAAACCGTTATCCTATGTAACCGTAGCGATATGGGATACTAAAACAAAACAAGCAGTAAAAAGCACCTTGACGAAAGAGGACGGCAGTTTTGAATTAAAAAGTACGTCGGGCAAGTGGCTATTTATTTTCAAATCTGGGTATTACGAAAGACATTTTTAAGAAAAAAGGCCCTATCTTTTTCAATGTAAGTAATCCATTTTCTGTAGATAGAACTGCGGTCAGCTTCACCAGCGCCCTGACTTTTATCAAACAACTGCATAAAGGTATGCTTACCGGTCATTCTCAGGAGGCATAACTTTTCGGTTCGGCGCACTCAAAAGTGATATTAAAAGAAACAAACGCGGGATAAACAATGATGATAAAAAAGCAAGTACTTCTGCAACTAATTAGCCTTGGAAATCGTCATAAATCCTCCCTCAGGGAATAGTTCGTTTTAATAATGAGGCATTAGTTTTGATAGTAGATCCGACAATATTGCTAACTAAATTTTTCAGTCATGATAAAGAACCATTTGAAAACAGCTTTCCGGAATATTTGGAAAAGCAGGGCGTATAGTCTGCTAAATATCCTGGGCATGAACACCGGTATAGCTTGCGCCGCGCTGATATTATTATGGGTTGAGGATGAAATAACGTATAATCATCAGTTTGAAAAAAATGGATTATTTATATATCACTAAAATTAGCAAGACATATGACGGAACAACATTTATTTTTGATGCTATGCGTGGCTTATTTGCACCTGCTGTAAAAGCTGAAATCCCCGGAATAAAAAATACTGCCCGGTTAAGTTTTGGCTCTCGGCTTTTTTTTTAATTAAATGATAAATCAATCAACGAGTCCGGTGCCTATGCAGACTCTTCTTTATTTTCCATGCTTAAACTGCCGTTCGTATACAGGAAAACTGAAAGCCTTTTCGTACAGGTTCATTCTATAGTGGTGTCTTTCGCGATCTTCCCGAAAATGTTTCCTTTAAGTTCGACTGGTTTCCAGGCTATAAAAGTGGCGTTAAGGAATGCCATAAAAAGTTTGAGGACAGAATATAGTTTGATATGGGATAATATAGCTTAGCTGCATCCACAATACAAGAAAACATGACAAATGCATGTAATAATATAAGGTAGGAGAGGGTAGGTTAATCCATTTCCTACCCTATGATCCGTTTTAATTCAACCGTGCACCTTCATTTTATTTTATTTTTTCATAAAAATAATCCACACTTTTGCCGTTGCCCGATATACTCGCTTTTATTTGGCTGTTTACTAAATTACAGGCTATTTTTTTGGGGAAACCATGTGAAATTTTTCACAAACAAACTATTTGGGGTGATTGAAGTCAATTTAAACCAGACCGGCTTTTTATCCTCTGTTAGTTCAGCTACATAATAAATATGTGACGCCTTAATAACCACTTTCAATCAACAAAAACAGTATCCTTTCCCTTCATAGTTATTCCCTTAACTCTGTAACCGTCCGGAACTATCTTTTTCTGATTACGCTACTTTCATGATTTTCAATTAACTAATACATTCTATCAATGACAAGAAGTCGGGGTACGGTTGGATATGGGTGAGAACTACAATGGTTTAATATGAGTTCAAGATAAGAAAAGTCTAAAAAAAGGTCGTTTTAAATTTTAGCCCAGGTAGTCCCATCAAAAAGCCAAGTATCGTTGCCTCTATTTCGCGTATTAGGATCAGGCCCTATGACACCTCCAAAGACAAACAAGCCTTTTCCCGGGATAAATACACTTCTATGTTCTGCACGTGTATCCGGTGTTAAGCCGCTACCGGTGGGGATTTGTGTCCATTGGCCGTTATCATACTGCCATAACTCATTAGTTCTGCCTTGATCATCGAACCCGCCAAACAACAACATCCTGTCTTTTTTCTGATCATAAGAAATAGAAGCATGAATTCTACCAGGGCCACCTTGGTTGCCCATATCATGCCAGTTACCGTCTTTTAGCTCCCAAAATTCATTTACGCCTTTTCCGTTAACATACCCGCCATATATAAATACGGCTCCAACTCCATCATTATAGGCCATGCAAGCTGAAGAGCGCGGGCTTGGGCCTGGATCCTTTAATTCTTTCCACTGGTCATTTTTCAATATCCATGTATCGCCAATAGCATTTTTATTGCTATCCATGCCTCCAAAAAGAACCAGCTGTGACCCGAGCTTATCAAATGCCATGATTGCCAGTTGGCGCGAATCGGGAGAAACAGACGTGTTTATTTTCGACCATGATTTGCCGTCATAGGCCCATAGGTCATTTTCAGTCCCTGCTTCAGAGCGGCCGCCAAAAACAACCACACGTTTTTTTTCGGCGTCATAAGCCATGGGGGCGTTCATCCTGGCTGACGGCCCTTTAACAGCTATTTGTTTCCAAACCCCATTTGACCATTCCCAGGTATCATCTAACCGGTTGTTTGCCTGGTCTTGTCCGCCAAACAGAACCACCACCCCACGTCCAGCATCATATGCCATCGCGTATCCGCTACGGGCTGCAGGGATGTTGATCTTTTGCGCAACAACAGATAAACTTATAGTAAAAACCAGGAATAAAATAATAGCGATCGTTTTTTGTATATTCATATAAGATTGATTCATAAATTTATATTGATCTAATATCTTCTCAAATTTCCATAAATAAAAGCTTATATATTTACCCCTTTAAGGAGTAAGTTTTTCAGGTTAACGAGCTTTGATTTGCTGCAGTTTTACTACCGAAGCAGGCTGAAAATTTTTACTTATATTTTGCTTTGCCTTTAAAGAAGAGTTATTCTTTTGCAAATCTTCGATCTGCATTATTTGTGATTAAACTATGTTAATAAATATCTGCATATATTTCATAACCAAGCTAACGTTCGTTACATTATTTACCTCTGTGCATAAACAATATATAATATTTCTTCAGTATATTAACTATTTGTAGGTTATAAATACCCCTTTAAGGAGGAGGTTTGATATGTTTAAGCATGTTTATCTTTAGCCACATTAAACACCACTTGAATAAGAAAGCGTAACGTATATCACTTACACTTGGTAGGCTGATAGGTTATTGTTGGGGTATAAATTAGATAAATATGAAGAAAAATTTACTTACTGTTATCATTGCAATTATTGCAATATCATGTGTTACCAAAAAGAAATTTGAACAAAAATCGGCTGCGCAACCACCAGTCGCTGCCATCAGTCCACCGCCCACAACCGCGCCTGCAGGTACGGGGACTATTCCCGGGCCAGTCACAGGGCCTGGGAACGCTGCCAGAAAAGAAGCCATTAAAAAATTTGCAGACCTGATCCCGGCAAAGACCAAAGCAAATAAAGGGCTCTTTAATACCTATAAAGTGGACGGCAAATACTATTATGAAATCCCCGATTCCCTGATTAATAGAGAAATGCTGGTGGTTACCCGATTATCGAAAACGCCGACTGGGATCAAGGTTGCGTACCACCAATATGGCGGAGAGATCGAAAACGATCAGGTTTGGAAATGGCAAAGACACGACAAACAAATTCTGCTACGGGTGCCGAGCTATTCTATAAAAGCCGACAGCACAACGGATATGTACCAGTCGGTCAGAAACTCTAATCTGGATGTGGTACTGGCATCCTTTGATATCAAAGCATTCAATCGTGATACTACCGGTGTATTGATCGACGTAACCGATTTTTACAGCGCAGATGTACCTGCCATAGGTATCCATGATGAATTAAAAAAAGCATTTAAGATCAGTACACTCGATCCAACACGCTCGTTTATCGATACCATCAAAAGTTTCCCAATTAACGTGGAAACTAAAGTATTGAAGACCTACCGCGCGACGGAATCCCCTACAGACAATTCCAACGGCGCCATCAGCTTCGAGTTGAACACCTCCATGTTGTTATTACCTAAAACACCCTTCAAGCCTCGTTTGAGCGACGATCGTCTGGGTTTTTTTGGTCAGCGACAGACCGATTATGGAACCGATGCACAGAAAGCAGAAGTGACCTCTTATATCAAGCGCTGGAAATTAGAGCCAAAAGATGAGGCTGCTTATGCCAGAGGCGAATTGGTCGAACCTAAAAAACAAATCGTTTATTATATCGATCCCGCTACTCCTAAAAAATGGGTACCTTATTTGATACAGGGTATAAATGATTGGCAAAAGGCTTTTGAGGCCGCAGGTTTTAAAAATGCCATCGTGGGTAAAGAAGCGCCAACACCCAGGCAGGATCCGAACTTCAGCACGGAGGATGCAAGGTATAGTGTCGTGCGTTATTTCGCATCAGACGTAGAGAATGCTTACGGACCTGCCGTGTCTGATCCGAGAAGCGGTGAAATATTGGAAAGTCATGTCGGCTGGTATCATAATGTGATGCAATTACTACGCGACTGGTATTTCGTACAAACAGCTGCCGTAAATCCTGAGGCGAGAAAACCAAAGTTTACTGACGAGCAAATGGGTGAATTGATCCGCTTTGTTTCTTCACATGAGATCGGGCACACGCTTGGCCTAATGCATAATTTTGGCTCTAGTTACGGATACCCGGTTGACTCTTTAAGATCCAAAACATTTACGGATAAGCACGGAACAGCGCCTTCTATTATGGATTATGCGCGATTTAATTATGTGGCCCAGCCTGGCGATGGTGTAACCCATTTATATCCGCAAATCGGCGAATACGATTTGTGGGCCATCAAGTGGGGCTATACCTGGTTCCCGGGGCGCCAGTCGGCACACCAAGAAAAAGAAACGCTGAATGCATGGACAAAGGAAAAAGCCGGTAACCCGCTTTACTATTACGGAAGACAAGGAACTTCTATCGACCCGCGTTTACAAAATGAAGATCTGGGTGACAACGCCATGAAAGCGAGTACGTATGGGATCGCCAACTTGAAACGCATTTTGCCCAATATCGAAAAATGGACTTATCAAAAAGGGGAAGATTATGATGACCTGCAGCAAATCTACAATGAGGTCATCAACCAGTTCAATCGTTACATGGGCCATGTAGCGACCAATATAGGCGGCATGAATGAAAACTTTAAAACCTACGATCAGACAGGTGCAGTTTACGATTTTGTAAGCAAAGAGCGCCAACATGAGGCAATGGAGTTTTTTAATAAGCAATTGTTTACCTCACCGCTTTGGCTGATCGACAAAAATGAACTGGCTAAATTTGACAATGGCGTCACGCTTAACCGTATCAAAAGCGTCCAAACAGGCACGCTAAACGGCATTTTATCGCCATCGCGACTATCGCGTATGTATGATAATGAAGCCAGGAACGGCGAAAAAGCTTATACTGTCGCCAACTTATTTTCCGATTTGCGCACTGGCATATTTAACGCCAATGCTCCGGATGCGTTTAAACGTAATTTGCAGCGCGATTACATCGAAGACCTGAAAAGCCTGCTGAATGATGAGCCAAGGCCTTCGCAGGGGTCTGCTGTACAGTTAGCTAATTTTGGAGCTACCCCTATAAATATCGTATTGTCAGATATCAGGCCAATGATAAGAGCCGAGTTAAAGAAAATTAATGCAGGCTTGCCCAAAGGGGGCGATGCAATCACCAGCGCCCATTATGCCGATTTGCATTTGCGTATTAAAGAAGCATTGAACCCGACGCGGCCGGTAGTAAATGTTCCCGGTGCACCAGCTGCCCGTGCGTTGACAGAAAGATCGCCCGATTTTGAGTTAGATTACTGGCAGGAATAATAAATTGTTTTAATAATCAAAGATCAGTAAACGCCGACTGTCGCGTTTGCTGATCTTTTTTATTTATGTACCTCAGTTAGATATCTCCACAAACTCGATTGGTGTTCTTAACTTGGTAAGTTTCCACCCATACTTTGCAATTAAAAATTTATTCAGAAGCGTGATATCTCCTTTTTCTACAATCATATCACATTTGCGGTGATTGTAGGCGGGATTGGAAATTACGATTGGTATACGAACATAATCTTCCAGCCGTTTTACTATATCCTCCAAAGTCAGGTTAGAATAAACCAGCTCACTTGCTGATTCGCTCGAAGATCCATGTGACGCAGATGCTTCCTGAAGCGGTTTGCTGGCGATTTTAAATCTTGACGGGTTCACTATTTCCAGCATTAAAACAGCCGACCGCTTTATTTTTTTACAAATTTCAAATGATAAGCTTGCCTTAATAAATCTAATTCCGTTCGGTTAAATTCCTCCTGGTTGATTTTAGAGGAGTTCTCATATCTCGTATAAATAGAAAGAAATTTCAGTTTATTCGTTATTCGGTCGTAAGGTGTATTCGTGTAATAGTTGTAGTAAAAATCGAGCGGACGGGCTTTAATCTCAACGAATTTATTGCCTGTATTTTTATTGATGCCGGCAGACATGTTCCCGCTGGCAAAAGGCAGGCTCGCGGTTATTAATTGTGCGGTTCCCGAATTAATGGTATCCTTTGGCGTTATAGAAAATATTCTTTCCATTTGTTGCGCCTTATTTAGTGAGTTATTCGTTAGCATATTATTGGCTTCGATAACAATCTTACTATTACCATGTATGATATTAAAAATAGTTGACGCTGTCAGATCTGAGGCGGTTCCTGTCCAGACGAGTTGATTATTTTTATCTATTACAACCGTGTAAGGAATTCCCGTGACACTAAAATTCTGCGCTGTTATCCCGTACAGGTCGTTATAGCTAGTGCTGGCTTTAGAAGCCGATGTTATTGAATCAAGTAGAGAATAAGCCTTAATTTTCTGAGTTTTCAGAAACCTTGCGACTTTTACCTGCGGTTCAGAGGAAATAATGGCGAAAACGACGTTATCCGAAGAGAATTTTCCGGATAGGCTATCCATATGGGGAAATGATGCAATACAAGGCCCGCACCAGGTAGCCCAAAAGTCAAGAATGATATATTTATTTTTATAAAAGCCATTTTTAGTTGTCGGATGGTTCAAGCATTTGCTAAATAGGATTCCAGGGGCACGCTTAACAGTATCCGTTGCGTAGACCTTGTTAAAAAATAAAGTATATACAACGAGGAAAAATGCAAGTGTTGAACAGCGAATGGATGCAATTTTTATATTTTTCATTTGTTCGATTATAGCTTGAACAAATGTCTTTTATTTAATTTTAGCGCTGTGTGCAGGAAAGGATGATTTCGGTAGTAAGACCAGAATGAATAAAGGAGTACTACCATTAAAAGGTGTTTAACGCACGTGCCAATTCTTTTCTACCGGATATGTTAAGCTTTTGATAAACACTGCTTACGTGGGTTTTCACCGTCGAAACCTCGATAAACAAAAGCGTCGCAATCTCTTTATTAGATTTACCTTGAATGACCAATTTAGCAATTTCCAATTCCTTCTGTGTAAGTCGGTCAGTCGGTACAGCTATTCTTACGACTGCGCGGCTCATTCGTTTAACACGGAAAAGTCGAAAGATGATCACTCCGCTAAGGAATAGGCATATGATGATCAGCATTGCAAAATATCTGACATTAAGGACGTTCCTGATTGGTGAAGCTTGAAAGTTTACAAATTTCAATTTCTCGTTTAATTGAATTCCGTACTTATTATCGGGTAGCTGTTCATTTAAAGCGTCCACTTCTTTTTCAATAAAGCGGTGGTAAGCTGGATTTTCGATGGACCAGTTAAGGTGTGACAATGCAAAAATTGTATAATATGGATTGCTATTTTTACTAATTGATTGCTATATCAGTTGGAACGCCTTTTCATCGTTGAGGTGAGTTTTGGTATATGGGCTATAAAAGTTTTGCCGATTCAGATAATAGATATTTTTATAGAAATCCGCAAACAGAGAACTATAAGCCGAGGCCTTTATCTCCGCATAATAGAATGGTCGTGTGTTCAAATCTGCGTTAATGACTAAAACTGAGTTGTTATTTAAAAGCAGGTGAATAAAATTTTGTTCTTCACCTGTAATTAATTGCATGGACTTCTCGCCATCGTTACTTAAATACACGCGGTAAAACAGAACATCGCTCGGGAGATTATTGCCCTGCAATACGAAATTGCCTTGCTTATCGATTACTGCTTCATTAATTTTTAAATCATCAGAGGCGCTTTGAAAATCGTTTATTGACCTAATGGCAGCTAAATAGATTTTACTGTCCCATTTCGGTGAGAACCCAGTTAACCGGCCGCTAATAACATAAGCCGAACCTTTGGTGATACCGGTTAAATGTATTACCAAAAAAAAATAGCTAACCGAATTTTTGCCCGACCAAGACTTTTTTTCATTTACTAGGGTTTTAAGTTAACGGACCATTGCAACCATACAGCTCAGAAGTAACGCTATACTTTAAATCTGTTATCCTCCTTAACGGTGGATATACTTGAGATTATACCACATTTCCAAAAATAACTCAGTCTAATCCATTAATGAACCATCGTCCGTTAGGGAGGATTTTTAAAGTGGTTTGTAACTAATCAATTCAGATCGCTTTTTAAAAGCATGTTCATCAATAATAGGATACATGGAATTACTCGATACTAGACAGCCATAATGCCTACCAAGCTTCCTCCTTAAAGGAGGATTTTGCAAATAAATACTCTATTACTAATTCATTAGTAATAAATTCGCTATCACCATCATTCAAGTCTTTATGAGAATTAAATTAATCTTATTATTCTGCTGCTTGTATTCGCTTCGCCTTTCTGCGCAAATCGGCTACTCAGTTAAAGGAGCAGTCGCAGACACCGATTCCCGTATCAAGCTTTCACAGGCGGGGATCAGCGTTTTGAATCTCAAAGACTCTATCTTAGTCAATTACGCGTTTTCAATAGAAGATGGCTCATTCATCGTGGCCAATTTACCCGCGGGAAATTTTCTTTTATTAATAAGCTACCCTGAATATGCGGATTATGTGGAGCCGTTCATGCTCGATGCTCAGCACCCGCTGCATGATTTTGGCAATCTAAACCTGCGCCTTAAGACAAAGCTTTTGCAGGAGGTGATGATCAAAGGTCAGGTGCGCGCGATAAAAATAAAAGGGGATACGACAGAATTTAATGCCAAGGCTTATTCGATACAACCGAATGATAAAGTAGAGGATCTGTTAAAACAGTTACCGGGAATACAGATCGACAAGGACGGTAAGATCACGGCGAACGGAGAAACTGTAAATAAGGTATTGGTAGATGGGGAAGAATTTTTCGGCGATGACCCTACGTTGGTCACCAAAAACATTCGTGCGGATATGGTAGATAAAGTGCAGCTTTATGATAAAAAAAGCGATCAGGCCGCCTTTACCGGGATTGATGATGGGCAAAAAACAAAAACACTTAATATTAAATTAAAGGATGATAAGAAAAATGGCGCATTCGGTAGGTTAAGCGGTGGCATAGGAAATGAGGACTATTACGAAACCCAGGACTTTTATAACAGGTTTAACGGAAAGAACAAGTTTTCGGCGTATGCTACGATAGCGAATGATGGGAAAACCGGGCTAGGATTTGCCGATAATGGCAAACTGGGAACTTCAGGTAGCAATGTACAAGTGGGGGACGATGGTAGCGTACGCATTTTTACTGGTTCGGGCGGAGATGATCTGGATTCATTTAACGGTACTTATAGCGGTAAGGGGCTCCCATTGGCCCGGTCGGGTGGATTGCATTACGACGGCAAATCGGCAGACAATAAACAGGCTATTAATTTAAACTACAAAATCGGTTCAATGCAGCTTGACGGGGTCACCACTACCCAAACACAACAGTCTCTGCCCAATAGTGTTTTGAATACGAATTCCAGCCAAACATTCCATAATTACGCATTCCGGCAAAAGTTTGATGCCACCGACCAAATAAAAATGGACACCTCAACTACTTTAAAATTGAGCGCGGATGGTACTATAAAAACATTTAAGGTCAACAATATTTACCAATCGGTAACTGATAATAATGATACCCTGGTCAATCGCAGCAACCGCAATGTTATTAATAACGGCACCGAATATATATTTAACGCCAGTGCCTTTTTTACAAAGAAATTCAAAAAGCCACGCCGGACCTTTTCCTGGAATGTGAGTGAAGCCTATGATAAAAATGAAACACAAGGATATTTATTGTCAGAAGTCGATTATTTTAACAAGCTGGGCGTACAGGACAGCGTACAAAAAATCAATCAATACAAAACGATTAATACCGTAAGTTCTGCCCTTAATAGCAATATGACCTTTACGGAACCGCTGTCAAAAACGTTCGCTATAGTATTTAACTATGGATTGGCGGTTAATAACAGTACTTCTGATCGCAAATCGTTTGACCAATTCGCACCCGGAGTTTATACTATTTTAAATAAGGCTTATAGTAACGATTACCTGTTTAACCAACTTACTAATCAGGCGGGTGCTATCTTTAATTATAAGCAAGGAAAAACAACTTTTAACTTCGGCACAAAAGCATCAGATGTGGATTTTAAACAGACTGATGAAATAAGCCAAACCGTATATAAACGTGATTTTATCAATTGGCTTCCGCAGTCTAATTTCCAATATAAGTTTTCTCAACAAAGATCACTATCAATAAGCTATAACGGCAGTACGGTACAACCTACCATTCAACAGATACAGCCAATCTTGGTCAATACAGATCCTCTGAATATCACGTTGGGTAACGCCGGCCTCAGACCATCATTTAAAAATGCCTTCAGCTTTGGTTATAGTTCATATCAAGTATTAAGTAATACTAGTTTTTCTGTAAACGGAAATTACTTTGCTACCACTAACGCAATTGTTAACAATACAACAACCGATTTCACAACCGGTAAGACAACGATACAGTACGTAAATCTGGCTAGCAGAACTCCAGAAAATTATTTTCTTTATACTTTTCTTAATACATATGTCAAACCACTCGAGATGTATGTCGGTTTTAATACTAATTCCAATGTCAATATTTCTTATAGCTACATCAACGGACTTTTGGACAAATCCGTTACCGCGAGCTACAGTGCGCAGTTTTTACTTCAGAAAATTGTGCCAAAAAAATATGATTTTTTAATTTTTGCAGGGCCGGTTTATACCGTCAATGAGTTCTCTTTACAGCCCCAAAATAAAAACAACGCACCGGGCTTAATTGTAAATGGTAGTGGTGATTTATACTTGCCTTTAAAATTCATTATTGCGCCGAGCATAAGCTATAATTATACAGCAAAGACGCAGTCGCTTGATGCGAATCAACGTACGATAATGAACGTTACGCTTGGTAAGACTTTTTTTAAGGATGATAATCTTAAATTATCATTGGCAGCCAACAACCTATTTAACCAAGATGTAAACTTTAGCCGCAGCATTACCGCTAACACGCTTATGCAAACCACGTCTACCAGCATCAGGAGATTCTTTATGTTCTCAGTTAGCTGGGACTTTACCTATTTCCCTTCGTCAAAAAGTTAATATTATGAAAACTGTTTTAATGCTTCCCATTCTCCTATTATCCGGAGATATCCTGCTGGCCCAGCAATCATCGAAACTGGTGACCAGCGGGACAATAGAATATGAAAAAACCGTGAACATGTACGCGGTTATTAAAAGCGATATGGATGACAACAATTCCATTGGTAAAATGGTCTTTGAACAATACCAGAAAAATAACCCGCAATTTAAAAAACTAAAAAGCACCATGGTATTCAGCGATAATAAAAGCCTGCACACACCTGCGATAACGGAAGGGTCTGCAAAGTTAGGCGATGAGTATGTTGGTCAAATCAATACTACTTTTACTGATGTTGTCGGCCATACTAATATAATACAGAAGAATATATACGGTGAGAACTTCTTAGTGAAAGACAGCCTGCGTAAAATCAAATGGAAGATCACTGATGAAACCCGTGAGATAGCTGGTTATTCCTGCCGCCGTGCAAATGGCTTAGTCATGGATTCCGTATATGTGGTTGCATTCTACACCAGCAAAATACCGGTGGCCGGTGGCCCGGAAACCTTCAACGGTTTGCCGGGTATGATCCTGGGTGTTGCGCTCCCTCATGAAAACATGACCTGGTTTGCCACCAAAGTATCAGACGGAGTTATTCCTGCTACCACTTTGGCACCACCTAAAAAAGGAAAGGTGGTGAGCCGTAAACAACTCCATGATCAGTTAAAGGGAGTCATGAAAAATTGGGGTAAAACCGGACCATACGAGCTAAAGGTTTTTATGTTGTAGTAATTTCCTTTTAGAATTTAATAACACTTTCAAAAAAATGAAAAAACCTTTCCTTTATCTATTATTATTTTCGTTGTCAACACCTCTGGTAACTTATGGTCAAGCCACATCAACAGACGCTGATCAGTGGGTAAATAAAGAGATTTTACAATTACCCCTAAAAGATAGCCTTTTGGGAAAGGAAATCAGTGTATTCAGATTTGTTATGCAATCCGGAGTCACCAACACCAATGCTCATAGCCACGCGGCGTATGTGATTGGTTATGTAGTCGAAGGCAATATAGAAACAAAAATGAAGGATAGGAAAGCACAGTTTTTAAAAACAGGTGACATGTTTTATGAATATCCTAATGAGATCCATGAATACATGCGAAACCTGGATGCATCCAAGCCAGCCAGGATCATTTTATATTTTCTCGCCGATAAAGGAGGGGTTTTAACCAAACTTGTTCAGGATAATTAGCTGTTTTAGTACAAACCTGCGCTGTAGGTTAACAACTTAAGGCTATCATTTAAGACCATTTTAAGAGAGATTAAAAAGATGCGACATTTGAAAATCCTCCTGTAAGGGGGATAAATAAATTAAAACTGGTGTTTAATTTAGACAATCGTCAATAGAAGTGGCGAACAAGATTAAAACAGCCGATGGTGTTTCACACCCAACTGATCCCTCGTCCAAAACTGGTGGTAAGGGTAAATCCTGCCCATCCTGCGGAACCAATTTTCACGGGAAATTTTGCTATGCCCGTGGTGAAAAAGACTTCCCATCCCTCGGACCTGAGTTTTAAAAAGACACTATCACAAACGATTGACGTTTTCACCCATTTTGATACCAAATTTATCCGAAGCATAAAATACCTTATGTTTTATCCCGGATTTTTGGTGAAGGCTTATATAACCGGCAATCGAGTAAGGTACGCAAAGCCAATGCAAGTTTTCTTGCTGGCAAATATTTTGTTCTATTTTATTACTCATTTCTTGCAACGGATTGATTATTCTCCCAATTTGGGCGATTACAGGGCATATCAATTCAGCTTTTACTGATCTTTCAATGGGTTCCAGGTTTAGATAATTTAATTATTAATGGTATTGAGCAGTTATTTGGATGGAAAGAACATCAACTCGGCCTTACCCAGGATGAATTCGTAGACGCTTTTTTCAGAACAATTCTGTTTTTTCAAAAACTTTTATCATCCTGTTGATACCATTGTATGCTTTGGTTTTTTTGGCTGTTTTTTCAAAACGTTTTAAATAATATGGCGCTGCCTTGATCTTCGCAGTTTACTTTGTTTCTTTTCAACTGTTCGTTTTCTCTATCACCTCTCTACTGATATGGGGTTTGAAAATTAATTTACTGAAACCGGTGGTATGGCTATTTTTTAAAACCCCGCTCCGGTTATAACTAATTTTTTATTAACTAATTTTTACGGCCAGGTTTTCGAATTCACCAACCTTTTTTTTTGGTTTCCCTATTTGTTTTTTGCCATACAAAAGATAGAAAAACGCAATCCCTGGTTAACATTTGTAATTAGTTTTCTTGTTACCAAAATAATGTTCTTTATTACATTCGGGATCTATAAAAAGATATTGATAGTAGTGACACTATTATTAATGCAGCATTAAATGAAGTAAATACTACATTAGTTCGAATAATCAACAATATAATTCAAGAAGTAAATAAATCCAATCGTCTTATTCAAGGTCTTTCATCGCTCTTTTTAAAAAGTAAATATTCCATTGGTTAGTTGATCCCGTTCATCGCCTTAGTCGATTCTTCCCGGAACTTCTTTTCTTCCTTTTCGAATTCCTCAGTTGACATTTTCTTTCCTTTTGCCGGCTGCCTTAATTCCTTTTCTTTTATTTCCGGCTTAATAGAAACCGCTTCAAATAATACCGTTCCTTTCGCATTCTCCACCTGCAGAATCAGCCCAGGTAATCCTGCATATTTATCTGGTCCAGTCGGTGAAGTGATATCAGATGTAAACCATGCGGTCACTGAAACCGTGTCAATTTTCTGATTGACGGAAACCACCCGGTTTTGTACACTTGTGGTCAATACTTTGTTGATGCTTTTCCCCGTCGCCTTTTTGCAGGCATAACCCAATATATTTTTTATTTCATCCGAGATTACCCAACCAAAATCCGGTAAGGCACCTTCGATTATATAATCATTAGTGCCTAGTACTTTGGTTCGAACCTGAATTTTTTGATCAAAATCATAGTATTGTAATTGAAGTGTGTTGTTGGAAACCATACCTAATGTGGAACCGTTTGACTGTATTTTTTGATCCTCAGCGGTTCGCGGGAGATTTTTGAAAATGCTTTTGGACCCGCTAAATATGAGTTCATATTTATTAACTATTTCAGGCATTTTTTGAGTCTGTCCATTCAAGGTGAAAGCCGGAGAACTTACTTTTTGATAGAATACAGTGCCTTCCTTTTGTTGCGCGTATACTTGATTAAAAAGTAAAAGCCCGGCGGCGATTAGAAATAAATGTTTCATGATGTTTATGTTAAGTTTTAAATTAATTATTCGTACTTCTTAATCCGACCCTAGTAAGACTGTAAACGAAGCCCAGCATAAAGTATCTTCGCAGCACTTGTGTATGGGAGTCTTCAATATAACTTTGGGTTATGTTTCGAATGGTACTGACATTTTTGTTTAATGCATCCGATACGCTTAGCCGCACCTCACCTCTGTTGTTTTTCAAAATAAACCTACTGATGGAAGCAGCTAGCAATGGGAAACTGCTATTAAAGCCAGGTGCGCGACCGGTATTGATGATATAAGAAAAATTACTGCTCACGACCCAATTCCCTGGAAGCTCATCGATGATGTCAAAATCATATTGCTGTTTAAAATAGCTGTTACTAAGCGTTGGCTGAACGGAGTAGACGGCTTTGTCATATTCCACTAAGGCATTCAGCGTAAGATCCAGATTTTCTGTGGGATTGCAGGTTAACCTGAGTTCCGGCTGAATATTCAAGTCTTTAGTGTCACTCACTATTCCATTGGTAAGCTGGATATTATTGGAAAAGCGTCCATAAACGTCCAGGCTTAAATAAGATTTTATTGCCTTTAGCTTACATGAAGCATCGATAGCTGCAAAGATGTTGTAGTTGCCATTTCGGTTAACTGGGATCGATTTTTTTATGCCTGTGCTGTTAATGCTATCTGCGTTGATAATCTTGTTTTTTGTATCGGTGAAAGACAAATTCATCCTAAGGCTGTTTCCGTTATAGGGATGGGAGGTAGAAAAAACAAACTGGAGCGTATGATTATATTCCGGCTTGAGGTCGGGGTTGCCTTGTATGACGTTAAGCGGGTCGGTATTATCTATCAGGGGCTGCAACTGGTAGCTGGCCGGTAAATTAATCGCAGTTACATAGGTGAGCGTAATGCTTTTATACTTGTTAAAAGTATATTTAAATTTTGCGTTGGGCAGCAAATTCAAATAGCCGTTATAGAGGACATTTTTATTAAAGTCCAGTACTTCACTATACAGATCCGTCTGTTGAATAACCGTCCCAATCGAAAAAAAAGTTTTATAACCCGAAGTCAGCCAGCGGATATCCGCGTTATCGTAAAAATTAGTACTCCTGAAGTTATTGCTTAACAGCTGATTGAGCGCATCGTATTTACCTGATAAGGGATTCAGGTCATAGGTTTGTTGACTGTCATTGTTCAGCTTCCCGCCAGAACTTACGCCGATTTCGATCAACGAACTATTAAACAAAGGTTGGGTATATACGGAACGCAGGGTAAATCCCACATTTTTGGAACCGGACCCAGACTGTTGATTGATCGTATCGGTAAGGTACCGAAAACCGGATCGGTAGAAATTGGTTTGGGAACTCAATTGCCCCGTGCCAGTTAGATCACCGGATTGCAGGGACAGGGCTACAGAAAACGTCCGGCCGGGGCGCGAAAGCTTTTTACGGTAAAGAAAGTCGACCTTTGCACGATAGCCATTTTTGGCGATGTTATTATTGCTGAATCCATCATTCGCCCTGGTCCCATTTTCATCGAGGGTATTGTAAGCACTGGCTGCATTGATCCTGGTATCTTCCAAGTTCAGTGAAGCTGTAGTTTTAACCGATTCTTTATCATTGATCTTTTGATCAATGGAAAAGTTAAACGCATGGCCATTCACCGTACTGGATGCCTGCTGATGTTGATTATATAGCCAGGAGGTATCCGGAAGGAGGAACTGCCGGTGAAGGTCGGCTACTAAAAGAGGGCTGGTGAGCGTATACAGATAATCGACGTGTATATCTTTTTTCTCATCTTTAAAATTATTCAGGTTCGCGCCGCCGCCACCCGAGGTTAATATACTGTTTGCGGTCGTAAAAACTGGTATATTACTTTCCTGTTTACTACTCCTTTGCAAGGGCGACCCCGTGAGTCCCTGATGAGCCAAAACATCATCGTTGATATTGTTTAATGCGCCTATTACGGATAACTGGTTCCCCGGATTAAATAAGTTTACATTTCCCTTTTCTGCGTAGCGGCCATCTGTTCCTTCAGCCGTATTTAATTTACCAAACAGGCCATTCTTCTTATCGTCTTTTAAAGTGATGTTGATCGTCTTTGTCGCATTGCCATCGTCCATGCCGGTAAACGCCGCCTGGTCGCTCATCTTATCGGAATTACATGATTTTAGGCGGGAGGAGATAATTTCTTAATCAGTATTTTTACATTATTGGGCCTTAACTAAAATCCTCCTTTAGGGAGGATTTTTAATTTACGAAGTGTTCGTAGATTTACGGATGTTCCGTAAAAATTTCGCCCTGATATGAAACTTATTGGTTTGTTGTTTTCAATACTGCTGTATTCTGCAATTAATTGCTTCGGTCAACAGAAATATGCGCTATTGAAAGGGATAGTACTCGATTCATCAAAAAGGAGCATTGAATCTGCCTCTGTAAGTATTCTAAAAAAAAACGACTCTACATTTATAAGTTTTGCTGTAACCAATAATCAAGGCAGATTCGAGATAGATCGGATACCGTCTGGAGAATACCGGCTATTTGTTTCTCATGTCAGCTATCAAAACGTTATTGAAAACTTTAAAATTGATAACAGCAAGTCAATCATTGACTTGGGACAGCTGATCATGCCTGAAAATAACAGTCTATTAAAAGATGTGACTATTAATGCGGAAGCGCCGCCGGTTCTTTTTAAAGGGGACACCACTGAATTTAATGCAGGCTCCTTTAAAACGCGGCCAAATGCTGATATCGAAGAGTTGCTGAAAAAACTCCCGGGCAT
>Ga0206854_1020_pt2 | contig 23024 bp, 23 predicted proteins | sample Alteio_BWOrgCont_50_FD_152870 | JGI IMG/M metagenome (GOLD analysis project Ga0206854, IMG submission 152870) | Enriched cells from forest soil in Barre Woods Harvard Forest LTER site, Petersham, Massachusetts, United States -... | ecosystem: Environmental > Terrestrial > Soil > Temperate forest >...
GTTTCACGCCATCGAGGCGCTCGGTGCCGAAGTGGGTGAATTGTTCCGCCACACCCGCGTAAAAGCCGTAGGGCTTTTCGTGGACGACTTGGAGGGTGGGCGTGTAGCAACCGCAGAGATCACAGGCGAAGCCGGAAGCCGCGGTGGCGAGAGAGGTCAGGATGAGAAGCAGAGATTGGGAAATTTTCATGGAAAGGTGTGGAGTGAGAGGGCGGCGGCGCGCGTCGTGCGCACCTGTCCCGCGAATGGATGGAAGCCGCTCCACGAAAGGTGGACGGCAGGGAACGAGGATGGGGATTAGGCCACCGCGCTTCGGGGGGGCGGAGCCGTCGGCTGCTCGGCACGCAACTCGCCGTGCGCTTCTGGAATCTTCAAACGCCACGAGATTCCTTCCAACCTCACTATCACCGTCACCGCTGGAGCCACGAAGACCGCATTCGTTTCCACTTCCAAGGCCCGCGCCGGCTGTGGTTCGGTGCCTTTCGACTGCGCGATCCGTTTGCACAGGTCGCAGGGATGCTGGGCATCAAACGTCTTCACCACTGCCGTCGCGAACCGTCCCTCCTGCGAATACGAGACGAGCATTCGCGACCACGCGACTGATTGGAGCACCATCCAATGCCCACCCGAGGCCGCGAAGAGCACCAGGAGCATGAGCACCTGGCCGAAGCGGAGGAGGGTTGGGGGCATGCGCAGCTTGTTAGAGGGACTCCCGCCGCTGTGTCAATGCCCATCCACCGATGGCGACGGCCGCGGCGGTCCATTTCTTTTTCATTTTCTTGTTCTTCTTCTTTTTCAATCCGCCTCGTGAGGTGCAACCGATTTTTGGACCGTTTTGTTTTTTAGTTGGCTGCGTGGATCTGGGCTTCGAATTGGTTGGGGGTTTTGTAACCGAGCGAAGAGTGTTTGCGGTGGGTGTTGTAGTAACCTTCGATGTATTCGAAGATTTCGGTGCGGGCGTCGGCGGCGTTTTGGAAGCAGCCGCCTTGGAGCATTTCGTGTTTGAGGGTGCCGATGAAGGATTCCGTCCAGGCGTTTTCGTAGGGGTTGGCGCGCGCGGACATGCTCTGGCGCAGGCCGGCCTGGGCCAGGGCCAAGCGAAAGAGTTCGCTCCCGAACTGGCTGCCGCGATCGCTGTGGAAGATGGTGTTGTCGATGGATCGTGTTTGCAGGGCTTGATTTAAGGCGTCGCGGACGAGTTCGGAGCGCAGGTGGTCGGCCAGACTCCAACCCACGATGCGGCGCGAGCACAGGTCGATGACGACAGCCAGATAGAGCCATCCGGCGCTGGTGGGGATGAAGGTAATATCGCCCGCCCAAGCACGGTCGGGCCGCCTCGGCAGAGGAGCGTCGCGGAGGAGATTGGGAGAGGGTTTGTCGGCGCGGCCGTCGCTGGTTTTGGGGACGAAGTTTTTGGGCTGGAGGGCGCGCAATCCTCGCTGGGCCATGAGGCGCCGGACTCTGGCCGGGGCGCAGGTCACGCCCTGATCGGCGAGTTCCTCCACCAGGCGGCGATAGCCGTAGCGTCTGCGGTGCCGGCGAAAAATGGTCTCGATCAGCTCCCCCATCGTGACGTCGGCGAGTTGGGTGGCGCTCGGTGTGGCGGCGCCATAGAAGCTGCTGCGTGCCGCACCCAGCACCGTGCAGACTTGGCGAATACTGCCGCCCGTCTGCTCTGCGATGAGTGTGATCATCGCCCGTCTCCCGGCTGGGGATTGGTGCCGAGAATAATCGCCGCCTTTTTTAAAATGTCGTTCTCCAGTTTGAGGTGAGCGATTTCGCGCCGCAACCTGCGCAGCTCGTCCGCTCCGGGCTCCTCGCCTGCGGCGCGGAGCCCTGCGCTCCCGAGCTGCGCAGGTTGCTCACCCTTGTAAACCCAAGCGTAAAGGAGGCTCGTCCCCATCGCGAGGTCCTCGGCTACCTCCCGCACTGGTTTTCCCAAACTCACAAGCCCGACCGCCTGGGCTTTGAACTCCGCGGTGTATCGTTTTCTCTTCATTGATTTCATGGTGGCTGACTCTTCTATTTTCCGGTCCAGAAATCTCGCGCACCTCATCGGCCTTTCCGTAATGGGGGAGGAATAGGAAGAAGAATAAGAAAATGAAAAAGAGGGGCGCCGTCTGCGAATGATGTTGATTTCAAATTCGCGGATGCTGCTTGCGGCCTCGCTTTTGATGGAGCCGCCGGGCACACTCTCGCCGCGCCATCACATGGGATCTCCGCTCACCTTCTTCAAATCGCGCGCTTTCTGGCTGTGCGTGACCGCTCTGGCCGTCGTGGGGGCCGGCTGTATCGCCGCGGCCAACTACTGGATCCTGCACAGCACGCGCGCCTTCATCATCACGAAGCCCGCGCGCCTGCCGAAAAACGACGTCGCCCTTGTCCTCGGCACTTCGCGCTACAATGCCGACGGCTCGAACGGCAACCCGTTTTTCCAGGGCCGCATGAACACCGCCGCGCGCCTCTACCACGAAGGCAAGGTGCGCCACCTCCTTGTGAGCGGCGACAACGGGCACAAGGGCTACGACGAACCCACCTGGATGCGCGACGCCCTCGTGGCCCGCGGCGTCCCCCGCTCCGCGATCACGCTCGATTGCGCGGGCTTTCGCACGCTCGATTCCATGGCTCGCGCCAAGGCGGTCTTCGGCCTGCACCGGTTCACCATCGTGACCGATGATTTTCATGAGGCGCGTTCGGTCTTCCTCGCCCGCTCGATCGGCCTCGATGTCGTCGGATTTCCTTCGGAACACGTCCCGTTTCTGTGGTCGAAAAAGACCCGGATGCGCGAACTCCTCTCCCGCACCGTGGCCTGCCTGGATGTTTACGTCCTGCACACCCGGCCACGCTATTCTGGCCCGCCGGTGAGAATTCAGATGACCGCGCTGTAGCTGGTTTCACCGAACCCGGCCGGTTCCCGCGGCCGCTGTAGCCGAGCTCTGTGAATCCGGAAGCCTTAGCCGGAACGATGCAGTTGGAAATCCCCGGGGATCGGAGAAAACGCAAAGACCCGGCGCGGCAGAGCCGCGACCAAAAAAAGGGAACCACGAAAAAGTAGAAATAGACGAAAAGTCGGGAGAGCCAGCGAATCACGCGAACTACACAAATAAAGGAGCCCTTTTATTCGCGTGATTGGGGTGATTCGCTGGCCATCTCTCCTCCGGCGATTTTATGTGCCTCGCAGATCTTTGGTTTGTTTCGTTCGCCCGAAATCTACGCAAGGCGCGGATGTTTTTAAGGTTAGCACTGCGGAGGCGCGGAGGTCGCAGAGGAGGAACGCGCGCCGTTCACCAAATGGTGCCTGCAATTCCGAACTCTTTTTTCCTCTGCATCCTTTGCGCCTCAGCGTCTCCGCGTTTCAAAAACGATTTGGTTTGAATCGTTCCGGCTTAGTCCGCGTTCATTGAACCCGGCTACAGGGACTCTTTCGCAACGGGCCTCGGGAATGGCATGGAAGTAGTTTACCTTCTGGGGCCGTCCCTTTATTTACCACCATCCCAGAACGGAATGCCCACCCCGCTCGCTTACAGCCTTGTGATCGCGACCTTCGAACGACCGGAGGAATTGCGCACTACGCTGGCCAGCGTCGCCGCACAGACGCGCCCACCCGCGCAGGTCATCGTGGTGGATTCGTCATCGGACGATCGTTCGTTCGCGGTGTCGCAGGCGGCTCCCCTCCCCGTCCACTATGAGCGCGCCCGAAAGCCGAGCGCCGCGGTGCAGCGCAACCAGGGTGCGGCACTGGTCACGACCCCGCTCGTGGCATTTTTGGATGATGACGTCTTTGTCCCACCGGAAAGTTTCGCGACAATCTGCGCGGCCTTCGATGCGGATGCGGAGGAGAAAATCGGCGGCATCGCGGCGCGCATCGAGGGCATGGAGCATCGCGCGCCACGCGGCCTGTTGCGCTGCTACTACCGGCTCCAGGCGGGTTACGCGCATCCCACCTACGGCGGCAAACTCTTCGGTGCGGCTGTCAATTGCCTGCCCACTTACACCGAAGCGGAGGACGATCTCATCCCGGCGGATTGGTTGAACTCGACCTGTGTCTTCTATCGCACGGCGCTTTTTCAACGCGAAAAGTTTCCTGAATTCGAGGGCTACAGCTTTCTCGAGGACGTGCATCTCTCCGCGCGCGTCGGCCGTACGCACCGGCTCTTTTTCCATAAGACGGCGACCTTCGAGCACCGCGATGCGCCGAGCACCTTCAAGCGCAACGCGCGCGCCCTGGCCCGCATGCGCGTGCGGCATCAGCGGCTCGTGGCGCGCGACATCCTCGGGCTGCGCGAACCGGTGCTGACCGCCAAGCTGCTGCTTCACCGGCTCTTTGCCACGGCGGTCATCGTACGGCAACACGGCCCGGCGTGGCCCCAGGAACTCCTCGGCACATGGACATAATCGTCCGTCTCCTCGCCGGCCTGGCCTCGCGCCTGCGCATCGCTTTCTATCGCGTGCAGGGCATGCGGATCCGCGGCCACGTGTTGTTGCGCGCCATCGAGGTCAAGGGGCCGGCGGCGTGCATCGCGCTCGACGACGGCGCGGCGCTGGATCGCGGCGTGGTGCTCCTCGTCACCAGCGAGCGCGCGCGCATCGTCATCGGCCTGCACACTTACCTTAATCGCCACATCATGATCGACGCCGACGAACTCGTGGAGATCGGCGAGCGCACGATGATCGGTCCCTTTTGCTACATCACCGACCACGATCACGCCATCCGCGCCGGAGCCGCGCCGGCCGATGGTCCGCTGGTGAGTGCGCCCACCCGGCTCGGAGCGCGCTGCTGGATCGGCGCGCACGTGACGATCCTCAAGGGCGTGAGCATCGGCGATGGGACCGTGGTGGGCGCCGGCAGCGTGGTCACGAAATCGCTGCCCGCGGGCGTGATCGCGGTGGGCAATCCGGCGCGCGTCCTGCGGGAGATCGCGCCGTGAGCCTCAGCGTGGCCATCTGCATCGCGACGCACAACCGCCGCGACGAACTCGCCCGCACGCTCACCGCGCTGGCGCGGCTGGAGCCAGCGCCGGAAGCCATCTGGGTCGCCGCGGATGGCTGCACGGACGGCACGCTGGAGTTGCTACGCGACCAGCATCCCCAGGTGAAGTTGATCGTCCATGAAACGCCGCGCGGTTCGATCCCCTCGCGCAATGAATTGGCCGCGGCCTGCGGGTGCGATATCTTCGTGAGCCTCGACGACGACAGCTATCCGCTCGAAGCGGATTTCATTGCCTGCGTGCGCGAACTCTTCGCCGCCCGCCCGCGACTGGCCGTCGCGTCCTTCCCGCAACGCTCGGATGAATTTCCCGCGTCGCTCACCGCCGTGGATTTCGGGCCTTCCTGTTTCACCGGCAGTTATGCCAATTCCGGCGCGGCCCTCCGGAAATCAGTTTTCACGGAACTCGGCGGTTATCCCGAATTCTTTTTCCACGCCTATGAGGAACCCGATTTCGCGCTGCGCTGCGTCGCGGCCGGCTGGCAGGTGTGGCACGAGACCTCGCTGACCATTCGCCATCATTTCACCGGCACTCAGCGCAATGAAATGCGGACGCACCAACGGCACGCGCGCAACGAATTCTGGAGCGTGCTCCTGCGCTGCCCCGCGCCGCAATGGCTCGGCGTAGCCCTGTTTCGCGCCGTACGGCAATTTGGCTACGCCTGCCATCGCGGGTTCAATTGGGTGCTGCGCGAACCCGCGTGGTGGCTGGCGGCGACGCGCGAGATTCCACGCTGCTGGAAGGAACGCCAACCTTTGCCGTGGCCCAGCTATCGCGGCTGGATGGAACTGGTGCGGCGGCCCATTGCGACGGAAGCGGAATGGCGTGCCAAATTCCCGAGCGACACCTAACTGCCGGTCGAAATATTCCTCACCGTGTTATCCTGAACGGAGCGGAGCCGGCGCCAAAAGCAATAAACGCCTCAAGCCGAAGCCTTGCCTCTCCCGCGCACACGCTGCTGCGCCGCCGTGCGGGACTTAAGGATGCCACTGATGATCGGCGGCCACCGGTGCCAGCGGAAGACGTTGCGGCGCAGGAGCAGGCGGCGGCGCAAAATGCGGTGCCACAAAAACCAGCGCCGCCAGCGCGGCGGGACGTGCCGGTAATAAACAAGCCACGACGAATAATGCTTGTCGAACTCACTGGCCACGTTGGTCGTGTCGTTCAACCGCAACCCACCCGCCTGCCAGTGCAGATGCCGCACGGAAGCCTGCGGCTCGAAAAAGATCCGCAGGCCGGCTTGCGCCATGCGCATCGCGAGGTCGGTGTCGTCGCCGTAGGAGTTGCCGGTAAAGATCGGATCAAACCCGCCCACGCGCTCAAACGCACTCTTCCTCACCGAACAATTGCACGTCGAAAGATGCGCGACCGGGCGCTTGCCGGAAGATCGCCGGTTGAAAAACTCCGCCTCTTCATAGAGCGACGCGAATTGCGAGTTGTCCGGCGCGGTCGCGGTGAAATCCGGTCCGTTGAGTTCCTGTCCGCACACCCCGTCAATGGCTGGGTCGGCATAATTTTCCAGGTGCCGTTCGAGAAAAGCCGGGTCGTCGATCCGCACATCGTCGTCGAGAAAAACGAGGACTTCGTACTGGGCCTGGGCCGCGGCGAAATTGCGGGCCGCGACCACCCCCGGGGCGCAGCGCAGGACCCGCACAGGCAATCCATTTTCCAAGGCGAACGCCTCGCGGTCCAGGCAGGGCGTGGGCGATTGATCCACCACGAGCACTTCCCCGCGCGCCGGCGAGAGCCGTGCGAGATCCGCGATCACCGCCTGCAAAGGCTCGGCGCGCCGGTACGTGGGAATGATGATGCTGGCGTGGAGAGCCATGGCGCCGCACTCTGCCAGCGACGGGTTTCCGCGCGAGCAAATACCGCTCTTTTGCTTCTCATGCGCCCGGCGCGGCATAGAATTCGCGGTGCAAGTTCGAAACCTCCACCCGGACGCCCGCGCGATGATCGTCACCAGCCAACAACCATCCTCCAGCTTGCCCTTAATGCCGCCGCAATACGGCCTGGGCTCGCCACGGCAGGCCCGGATCGAAAGAGGTGAGGTCCACGAAATACACGAAAAAGCACGAAAAGGGAAAATCGCATGACACGTGCCCCTTTTCGTCTGCTCGTTTTTTCGTGCCCTTTCGTGTATTTCGTGGACCTCACCCCCTCCCTGTCGTTGCCAGAGTGCGCCGCGTGAAGATTTCGCTCTCGGCGACCAATCCGTGCCATATGTATCCGTTTGCGCCGGAGTTGCACCGGCGTGGCGCGCTGGGGGCCTATTACTCCGGCTATCCGGCGTGGAAGTTGCCGGAGAGCAGCGGGTTGCCCCTGCGCACGCACAGCCTGCGGACGAATGTCGTCTACGGCGCCCTCAAGTTCGTCCCCGCCCGCTGGCGCCCGGAATCGAAGCGGCTCTTTCGCTGGCAGGACCACGGCTTCGACCACTGGGTGGGCCGGCACCTCGAGGCCTGCGATTTCATTCACGCCATGCCGGGCCAATGCCTGCGCACCTTCCAGGCCGCGCGGCACCTCGGCGTCCGGACGGTGATGAATCATGCGACGGGGCCGGTCCGGGAATGGGTGCGCATCATGGAGCCGGAATACGCGCGCGTCGGCCTGCGTTTGACGGATGTCAGTCCCTACGACGACGCCTATTTCGCACGCGAGAATGAGGAATACGCCCTCGCCGACTGGCACTGTGTGGCCTCGAAGATCGTGCGCACGCAATTGATCGGCCTCGGGATCGACGCCCGCCGCATCTGGCTCGTCCCGTATGGGGCGGACGCCCGCATCTTCCACCCGCGGACGGAATCCTCGCCGGAACAATCCCCTGCCCCCTTTCGGATCGTCTTCGCCGGCCAGCTCGGCGTGCGCAAGGGGCTGCAGACACTCCTCGAGGCGCTCACGCTCGCCGATCACCCGGATTGGCGCATGGATTTCTACGGGGGTGTTGCGGACGAGGCGCGGCATGATCTCGCGGCCTACCACGGCGCGACGCCGCTGGCGTTTCATGGGCCAGTGTCGCAGGAAACGCTGGCCGAAGCGTTTCGCGGTGGGTCTGTTCTCGTGCTGCCCTCGCTGGAGGAAGGCTTCGGGCTGGTCGTGCCGCAGGCGCTCAATGGCGGGCTGCCGGCGATCGTCAGCGATCGCGTCGGCGGCGGCGATTTCGTGCGCCACCGGGAGACTGGATCGATCTTTCCCACCGGCAATGCCGCGGCCCTGGCCTCGGAACTGCTATGGTGGGCTGAAAACCCACGACGCGTGTCGGAAAACTTCGGCTGGAGCCAGCCCGCAGAAAAGCTCATCGAATACAGTTCCGCCGCCTTGAAATGAATTTCCCTCGACCGAGACATCGCAATACCCAGCCACCTCCGCGGCCCGTTACCTCAGACCAATCCACGGTCGACGGTCCGCTGCATCCGACCCCCGACCTGAATGGCACCTTTGGCACGCTGATCGGGCTGGCGCTGACGGCGCTGCTCGCCAATGGCGAACTGCCCTCGACGCTCGCCCGTGCGTCCTCCGTCGGCACACTCCTGAGCCTCGGGTTCGGCGTGGCGATGGATCTGCGGCTCGGCGGTCTGCGCAACCTCATTCGCGCGGACCTCATGGCGATCCTGGCCTTCTATTTTCTCACCCTTTTCGAGTTTCTTTTCCCGCAGGGGGCTTTCGATCGGATGATCGACGTGCAGAGCACCCATCTGGCCATACTGGCCGTGGACCTGGGATTCCTCGGGCTGCTCGTCGGGCGCCACCTCGTGCACCCCAGCCGCCAGCCATTTACGCATACGCTGACCCGCGAGATTCCCGCCATTTGGATCGTGGTCATCTTCTGGATCGTGACGCTGATTGGCTATCTGCACATGCTCATCGCGGTGGACTTCGATGTCATTCTCATGGTGGAGTGGTTCATGGACCCGCGTTTCAGCCAGCCGTGGCAGCGCGGGAAGTTTGGCGATTGGAAAGCACTGCTCGTGGAGCTGGGGCTGTTCCTTTATCTCATCCCGCCGCTCGCCGGCATCATGAATGCCCGCCGCGCGCGCTATGGGACCATTTCACTCTGGCTCGTCAATGGCATCCTCGCGCTGACTTTTTTCTATGGTTTCACCGGCGGCACGCGCAACATCTTTGCCGCCTATCTCGTGACTTTTCTCATCGCCTACTGCTTTGCGCTGCCCTTTGCGCGGCGCAAGGAATTAATCCTCCTCTGCCTTGGCAGCGGCGCCTTCATGATCCTGGCCACTTACTTCATGCTCCAGTTCCGCGGCATGGGTTTCCGCGATTACATTCATGGCAACTACGAGCCCCAGGTCGCGCAGGAGAAAACCCTGTTCGTGGACAACAACCTTTACGCCATCTGCCGGCTCGTGGATATTTTCCCCCACAAACAGCACTATCTAGGCTGGGAGATCCCCTACCAGGCCCTGATCAGGCCCATCCCGCGCGCGATTTGGCCGGGCAAACCGGAAGGGCTTAGCTCGACGATCGAGGACGCGCTGGGTGTGGAAGGCGTCACCATCGCCGCGAGCTTCGTCGGCGAGGCTTATATGTCGGGCGGATTGTTGGCGGTGTTCGTCATCGCCATTATCTTTGGCGTCATGACGGGCTGGTGGAACTACCTGGCTTCCCCGCATAACTCGGAGCTGGGTATCTTGATTTATGCCTCCGGTTTCTTTGCCACCATTATCTCCATGCGCAGCCTCTTTGTGTTTACGACCGCGCTTCTGCCCACCGTCGCGGCCCTCGTCATCGGTGCGTATGCCGTGAGCCTGCTCAGGTCGCAGGCGCAGAGGATATTCAAAAAGGCCGCCGAACGGAAGATCCCTCTGCGTGCCCCGGCGCGCGGCCCGGTTCCGCGCCGGCCATGAGGGCAGCGTTCGTGTCCGTGGTGCCGTCGCCTTACCAGAGCGATCTTTTCCACGCACTTTCCCGGAAATCGGAAGTGGAACTGCAAGTCTTCTACCTGGAGGCTGGTGTTCCCGAAGCCGCATGGCCGCAACGACCGCTCGCCTCCTACGAGAAGATCCTGCGGGGCTTTTGGTTTCGCGCCGGTTCGGGGCGGACTCACGTCAACTGGCCCTTGCCGGACCTCCGATCGTTTGACGTTGTGGTCATGAACACCCTTATGTCCGTCACCGCGCAATGGCTCATTCGCGGAGGCTTGCGGCGGAAACCGTGGCTCTTCTGGGGCGAAAGACTCGGCCGCGGCGGCCGCCTGCACGAATGGCTCGCCGCGCCTTTGCATCGGGCCGCGGGCATCGCGGCCATCGGCAGTTTTGCCCAGGAGGATTACCGCGAGCGCTTTCCCGAACCGCGCCATTTCTGCATCCCCTACTACTGCGATCTGGAACCATTTTTTGCGGCACCCCGGCGCGTGCGCGACGACGGGCACGTCGTCTTTTTGTTCTGTGGGCAAATGATCGCACGGAAGGGCCTCGACCTCCTCTTCACCGCGTTCCAGCGGCTGGGCAGCGCGGCCCGGCTGTTGCTCGTGGGCACCGAGGCGGATTTGCCGGAATTCCTGGCACCGCTTCCGGAGCACGTGCGCGAGCGAATCGATTACGCGGGCTTCCAGGCGCCTGGGAATCTGCCGCGTTATTTTGCCCAGGCGGATGTCTTCGTCCTTCCGAGCCGCTACGACGGGTGGGGCGTGGTCGTGAACCAGGCCCTGGGCGCCGGGTTGCCCATCATTTGCTCCGATATGGTCGGCGCCGGCCGCGAACTCGTGGAAGTGGAAATCAACGGCCTTCACTTTCCCGCCGGTGACGCCGCCGCGCTGGCCGCCGGCATGCAACGTTTCATGGCCCAGCCGACGCTGTGCGAACAGTGGGGGCGCAACTCGCGGCGCAAAGCCCGGCACTGGACACCGGAGGCGGGAGCCGCAAAATGGGTCGAAACCTTTCGTACCGTCCTCCCAGCGTGAAGATCCTTTTTGCCAGCAGCAGTTCCGGCTCCCGCGGCGGCGGAGAACTCTTCCTGCTCTATCTCGGCCGCGCCCTCTCGCAGCGCGGTCACACCGTGCTGCTCTGGACTTCCGATCACCCGCGCATGGACGAGTTGGCCAACAGCTTTTCCGGCATCGGCGAAGTGGTGCGCTCCCCCTATCGCAATACCTACGACCATCGCGGGCGCTCCATCACCAGCTATCTCAATCTCCGCGCGGTCGGCCTGCTGGCGCGCGAATGGAAGAAGGTGCGTCCCGATTTCCTCCACGTAAACAAGCAGAACCTCGAGGATGGCCTCGATTTGCTGCACGCGGCGCGGCGCGCCCATCTGCCGAATATCTGCACCATCCACCTCACCCAGAGCGCGGAGTATTTGAAGGCCAAGCTGGCGCCGGCGCGGGATTTTGTCGCCCGCCGCGCCTTGCAACACTACCACAACCCGATCGTCACCGTGGCGGAAAGCCGGCGCCGCGACCTCGTCCAGTTTCTTGGAGAATCTTCCCGTGTTCGCATGATCCACAATGGCGTCCCGCTCTACGATTTGTCGCGGCGCGCCGCGGTGCGCGAGAGTCGGCGCGCGGAACTCGGCGTGGCCAGGGACGAATTGCTCTTCATCGCCGTGGGCACGATGGCCCGGCAAAAACGTCCGCTGGATTTTCTGGCGCGGGCCGGGGAAATCCTGGCGCGCTTTCCCAAGGCGAAATTCCTTTGGGTCGGCGACGGCGCCCTCGCGCAGGCCTGGGACGACTGGGTGGCGGCGCATCGCCTGGGCAAGGCGATCCGCCGGCTCCCGTGGCGGAACGATGTCCCTTCGCTCTTGCAGGCGGCGGATGTCTTTCTCCACGTTGCCGAATTCGAGGGGCTGCCGCTGACCATCCTCGAAGCCATGTCCGCCGAGCTGCCGTGCGCCATTTCGATGAATCTTCTCACCGACCTCGTCGAGCGCGACTACTCATTCAGCACGATGGCTGAGGCTTACGAAGCGCTTTATCTTGAGGCGCTCGGCAAGACCGCAACATGAGAGCGCGCAGTGGTTTAGCCCATCCACCAGCCGATCTACTGCCCGTGAAAAAGGCGCTGTTGGTCAGTCCTGTGGCCCCGTGGGGCTTGTTTGGCGGAACGGCCACGGTTTCGCGGAACCTCATCGAACTCTTCTCGAGCGTGCTCGATCTGCACGTTTGCTGTTTGCGGAGTGATGGAGGCGGAGACTTTCCGCAGACGATCCATGGCGCCACCGTCCTCAGCGGGCCGATCTCCCCCGTGGTTCGTCAGCTAAAGTTCTTTTGCGATTTCAGCGTCGCTTCGTTCGCCCACCGCCAGTTCGCCCGCGCTGCGGTGCGGCGCCGTTTTGCCGCGCTGCTCGACCAGGTGCAGCCGGAATTCGTCATCTTCGATCACATCTATTCCGCATGGTTGATCGATCTGGTGAAGAATCCCGCGACGCGCGTGGCCTACATCGCCCACGATGACATGGTGGCCTATGCGGATTCCCTGCTGGGCTTGTCGCCAAGTCCGTTGCGCAGGCTCCGCTTCTCCGGCCTGCACCGCCAGTACCGCGATCTCCAGGAACGCATCCTGCGCCGCTGCGCTTTCGTGCTCACGATGACTTCAGAGGATGTCACGCGTCTCCGGGCCTCCACCCCCGCCACCGTCGAAGTCGCCCCGCTGTATTTCGATTTTCCGAGCGTCGCCCGGGAGTATTCCGATGACTTTCGCTATCTGATGGTCGCGGGCAGTTTCGATACTTGGGAAAAGCAACTCGGGCTCACGCAGTTTCTCGACTCGGTGTTCGCGCCTGTCCTCCAGCGGCGTCCTGATGTCCGATTGGTCATCGCCGGGCGCATCCCGCCCGCAGTGCGACGGCAGATTCAGTTTTCCGAACCGCAAGTGCGCATCGTCCACGCCCCGTCCGGCAATGAAATGCAGACGCTGGTCCAGGAGGCGTCCGCTGCCGTGGTGCTCGATGTGCAGATTTCCGGCCTGAAAATCAAAACGATCGATCTCGCCGCCGCGGGCCTGCCGCTGGTGAGCTGGGCGCCGGGCATAGAAGGCAGCGGACTCGTCCCCGGGGAAAGCTGCCTGGTCGCGGATTCGCCAGGGGAGTTCAGCCGCCATTTGGATCGCCTTTGCACCGATCCGCCGCTGCGCCGCAAATTGGGCACGGCGGCACGCGCGGTCGTGGAAACCGAATTCTCCCGATCAGCCGCCACTGAACGCTTCCAAGCCTCCCAACTTTATGGCGCGTTTGCGGAAGCCGGCGCTGCCATACCCGGCGTATGAGAACTACGCCGCCCCTCCACGGAGATTCTGCGCCAACGCCAGTTCGCGAAAAATTCCTCTTGCCTCCCCCAACAGGCAGAGGCATTTTCGCTCCTCACGCAGACGGGGTCTTAGCTCAGTTGGTAGAGCGCCGCAATGGCATTGCGGAGGTCAGGGGTTCGAACCCCCTAGGCTCCATTCTCTCCCCAGGCTGATGGCGGAAATGTTCCGAGGCGGTTCGCTGGTGGGCCCAAGAAAGCGAGTCGCCCCACACGGCGCCCCTGGAGACAAGACGCAGCTTCGATGGGAGGAAGAATTGCGCGTAATCTTCCGTGAATATCTGTTGCTATTCGAGCCGCAGAGTTGAGCGTATCGGGCGGTATTTTACGTTTGATCTGCTCCCTGGTGGAACCGGCGTGAGGCCTTTCCATATGTCAAAATCCAACACGCAGAAAATTGTCCTTTTTGAGCCCAATGAGGAGCAGCTTAAGAACGCGTTGATCGGCAGGGACCTTTCACCTGGGGTCGTCGAATTCCTCAATCGTCTGCTCACGTCGAAAAAGTGGGCCCGCAAAATCAATATCCCGGCGAACATCGAAGACGTGGCAGCGGTCCTCGTCTTCACCACAACCCTGAAAGAAGCCGGCCTGGAGATTCTGAGTGAACTTCACGTTTATTTTGCCGGCCGCATTATGGTCGAGAAGTGGCAGGTCGTCGGTGAGTCGGAGCGCACTTCTCTCCTGCCCAAGGAAGTCTTTCGCGCCATCGAAATCAGCAAGGTTCGGGTCGAAGGCAACGAAGTGAAAATCGAATGCAGCGTGCCCATGCTCGGCGGTCAAAGCAGCACGATCACAAAGACCTTCGATTTTTCGATTGAAGATCCCGAAGTTCGAATCGTTCCGCATCCACTGCTTGAACTCCCAACGGTCAGCGTCGAGGCGCGGGCGTAGTCGGCGACGGGCCTGAGAGGCTGTGAAAAAAGGCCAGCGAATCACGCGAATGACATGAGGCGGCTTTGCCGCAACCAGTGCCGAAGGCGCCCCCCCCAAAAAAAGCCTGTCATTCTGAGCTTGCGAAAGCCGAGCGAAGCGAGACGCCTATGGGACTGTGGGGCAAATCTCTGATCTCGCTCCGGCATCTGACGCCTGACGATAGAGGAAAGGCAGAGATCAGGCTCGCCCGTCCGCCGTCCCCCTCTTGTCCCCTCCACCTCCTCGGTGGTTCTTCGCAAGCTCAGAATGACCGTGTTTTTTCGAGCGGCTAACGCTTTCAATACGCGGAGAGAACTTCCAAAAAAAAGAAGAAAGTCACGAGTAGTGACACAAATGAGATGTCTTTCTATTCGTGTTACTACTCCTTCAAGCCTTGTTTTTCTGAGAAGATTTTGCCACGTGGCATTTGTAAATACCAATTCCTGTATGGGTTGGGATTATGGTATTTCAACGGAGAAATTCGTCTGGGCGTCCGAATTTCGTGCTTTTTCGTGTCCTTTCGTGGACCATCTTCTGGTTGCGGCAAAGCCGCCTCATGTATTCTGTGTGATTCGCTGGCCAAATATTATGCCGGATCATTTTTTCACAGCTTCTGAGCGACGGAGTAACTGTTCGGCCCGGCGATCAAGACTGCGGGCTTCCAAGGCAAGTGGAATCCGAACAGTGGCCTGAACTGTATTTAGGTCCTTGCGCACCGCCTCCCGTTGGACGAGGCTCGGTCAGTTAAGGGCGCCTTCGCCCCAATTCAGGGACGCTCCAGACTCACTGGCTGCGAAAAACAGTTCTTCTGAGTGACATCGTGCTCATTGGCCAATGTTTGGACGGCAAGGCTCCTGACAAAAAATGAAAACACCGATAGATTATGCAGCCCTTCGTGCCGTTGTGGATGCCGCCAAGCGCGCCGGACGGGCGACCTCCAATGGTTCCGATCCAGAGCCTCTCAAAGAGACCCTCTGCCCCGAACCCATCAACCCGGATCTTCCAGATTGGTTGCTCAAAAGCATGCACGCCACGAGAGAAGCATCGCCTGAGTGGAAAGATCGTTAGTGTCTCGCTCTCGACGGTCACACTGCCGGTTCACGCAACGCTTCGGTCCAGGAGTCGAGATTCCCGTCCTGGATGGATCAAGTGCAACTATGCTGAACGGTCATTGATCCGGTAGAAGGATCCACATTCATGCTGGCGCAGAATTCGTCGTTTCCCGCGAATCTCAGGGTGAAATGCACCACCCCATCCTCCGACGCCGAACTGCCCAGATTGAACCCGAAGCGTTTCAGTTTTTGATCTTCAAGCCGGCACAAGCTCAAACGAAACTGTTCAGCGCTCAAACCGCCTCCCGACAACCAGCGAGCCATATCCTGAATCTCGCCGGAAATCTCTTCGCAGACCTCTTCTGAATATGGCCGTTCTCTCATTTGTTACAATACCAAGGAACCTCAAAAGTGAATGACACGAGCACCCCAGCAGAGAATTGCGCCAGCCAAAACAACGAGGGACCAGAATGGCAACCAAAAGAGTAGGGCGATTTTGTGGCGTTTGCGCACTTGCATACTGAAGTAACGGCTTCCAGCCATCCCTGCGTGTATCAAATGACGCCTTTCTCACCGGCTTGGGAACTTATTGATTTTAAAGCTACGCGATGCTGCACGAGGGAACATGAATCAACGAAAAACCGGCGCGGTCCCCACGGAGCGGTGCAGTGTGTGACGGCCACTTCCGATCCAGAGGCCGATTCAGATGGCACCAATGAAAAAGATCACCGTTGAAGTCGATGACGAGACAAAGGTCAGGCTGATTGAAACCGTGACCATCCATCACCTGAGCGACATCGGAGAAGGCGTGAAGGACGTGGTTGAGGATTTCGTGCGAGACAACGAAGGAGTCGTGTTCCCGCCGGTTTCGATCAAGGTGACGGAAAAAACCGGCGGGTGATCTTCCGGGGTTCATGAAGCCCAAAAGAAGCCGCACCCAATCCGTCACTTTTTCCGGACCCTGGGGCCTGGATTGGTCACAGGAGCGGCCGACGACGATCCGGCAGGAATCGCCACGTATTCCATCGCGGGAGCGCAGCACGGCACCACTCTCTTATGGACGGCGCTGCTCACCTGGCCGTTGATGGGTGCGGTTCAAATGATGTGCGCGCGGGTCGGCATGGTGACCGGGCTTGGCCTGGCAGGTGCGCTGCGAAAAAAATTCCCGAAGCCTCTTCTTGTCATCGTCTCGTTTGCTCTCTTCGTCGCCAATACGATCAATATTGGAGCCGACCTCTCCGGGATGGCTGATGCCACGGGAATGTTGAGTGGCCTCGGTGCGCATTGGCTGGTGCCGCCTTTGGGCTTCGTGATTGCCCTCGCCGCCGTGCGCTTTCGTTACGAGCAGATTGCCGGGATCTTGAAATGGCTGGCGCTCGTCCTCTTCGCCTACGTCATCACAGGCTTTATCACGAAGCCCGATTGGGCTCTCGTGGCCCGGAGCACATTCAGTCCCACGTGGCCATCGGACCATGAAGCGTGGGGAACCCTCGTCGCGATTCTCGGCACCACCATCAGCCCCTACCTGTTCTTTTGGCAAAGCTCTCAGGAGGTGGAAGAGGATAAGGCAAAGGGGAAAATGACAGTGGCCCAGCGCCGGGGAGCCAGCATCAAACAAATCGATGATCGCAAACTCGATGTGGGTGTCGGCACGCTTGTCTCCAACATCGTCATGTATTTCATCATTCTTACGGCCGCGCTGACGCTTCACAAAGCCGGGCAAACTCATATCGAAACTTCCCGCCAGGCGGCCGAGGCGCTCAGGCCATTGGCGGGGAATTTCGCGGCGATTCTTTTTACGATCGGTATCGTCGGCGTTGGATTTCTGGCGATTCCAACACTCGCTGGTTCTGCGGCCTACGCCTTCGCCGAAACATTTGGGTGGAGGCAGGGGTTGGACGAAAAATTTACCCGTGCCCGTTCCTTTTATTTTGTGCTCGTCGCCGCTGTGGCCATCGGAGTGATTCTCGATCTTCTCAAAGTCAGCTCGATGAAGGCCCTTTACTGGAGCGCGGTCGTCAACGGACTGCTCGCGCCGTTTTTGCTCATTGGCATTTTGCTCGTGGCCCGTGACCCGGAGCTGATGCAAAAACAACCGAGTTCCAAGTCGAGTCTGATGACGGTTGGCGCCACGACGCTGCTGATGTTCGGTGCCGCCGTGGGGATGTTTTTGTTTTGATGGACGCTTCGGCTGGAATGGGAGAGCCTTAATGGATTGGGGGGAAATGGATCTTCAACTTGTGGCACATGAAGAGAACCAGGATCGCGCCCAGAGTGGAAAAAATGAGGCCGGCGGGATGAAAGCGCTCGTTGGTCGGTCGTGAAAAGATGTGGGTAATCGCGCCCCCGAGGATCGAGCCAAGAACGCCAAGAACGATCGTCCAGAATAGCGTCATGTGTACGTGCATCACCGATTTCCCAATGAACCCCGCGATCAGCCCAACAAGAATATACCAGATGAAGTGAAACATAATTTTTCCCGTCGTGGTCGACAAGAATCACCCCACATTTGGCGATTGCCACCTTTTTCGGATGAACAATGCTCATCCGAAGCGCATGCCTTGAGGTTTTGATGTGGCTGGACTTCGTGCGTCGCCAGCGCCGCAATGGCATTGAGGAGGTCAGGGCTTCGAATGCCCTGGGCGCCATGTCCTTGATTTTCAGGACTCCCTAAAACAACGCCGGCGACGATGGCCAGGAATCTGCTCGCCGGCAGAACCAGCGCTCGACGGATCGAGGTGCCGGGTCCTGCCTGCCTTGGATGCTGGCAGTTTCGGCTGGGCTCGTACACTGTGTCGAGTGTTCCAACGAATCCACAATTATGAATATGCGAACGTCGGTCATTCTCTGCACGGCACACGAATTTTTGGGCCCATTGCGTCGCTGCCCTCGTCTCGTTCTCCTCATCCTGGCCCTCTCGGCCCTGGCGTCGCTCGCACGCGCGGTGACACCGGCGCCGGGCGGAGACTATGGCAACGGAAACACCGCGCTGGGCCTCGATGCGCTCCATAGCCTCACCACGGGCAGCGCCAATACAGCTCTTGGATCTGACTCGCTCTTTGGCAATACCATCGGCTCGGCGAACACAGCGATCGGCGATAATGCTCTCGAAAACAACTCTTCTGGAAACAACAATACAGCCACCGGTTTCTTTGCGCTGACGAACAATACCACCGGCGGCAGCAATGCCGGCTATGGGGTGGGTGCGCTGCAAAGCAATACGACGGGTAACTGTAACACCGGCCTCGGCGCGAGCGCGCTTCTCGCCAGTACGACCGGTCATGACAATACGGCAACCGGCTTTGAGTCTCTTTTAAACAATACAACCGGCAGCGATAACACCGCGAGTGGCTTCCGGGCGTTGCGCAGCAACACCACGGGCTTCACCAATACGGCCACCGGAGTTCGTGCGCTTTATGGCAACAAAACGGGAATCAACAATACGGCCCACGGGGCGGATGCGCTGAACGGTAACACCACGGGAAGCGACAACACCGCCACGGGTGTGGATGCGCTCTTCAGCAACAGCACGGGCAACGCGAACACGGCTTGCGGGGAAAATGCGCTCTATTCCAATACCACCGGAAGCGACAACACGGCCCACGGCGTCGGCGCACTTTCGAGCAACACCACGGGAATTCTTAACACGGCCTCTGGCTTTGAAGCACTCTTTGGTAATACCACGGGCCGGCACAATACCGCCTCGGGCGTGGACGCACTTTCGAGCAATACGACCGGAAATCAAAACACAGCCCATGGCATGAATGCCCTTTTGGGCAACACCACTGGCATCGAAAACACGGCGGCTGGATACGCCGCCCTCTCCTCGAATACCACGGGCGGTTATAATACCGCAACCGGTTGGGAGGCGCTCTATCGGTGCACGGGTAATTTCAATATCGCTCTCGGACGTTTGGCCGGCGACCTGCTGACCACCGGCAGCAACAATATTGAAATCGGCAACCGGGGAGTCGCCGCGGAATCCAATACCATCCGCATCGGCACCAAGGGAACTCAGACGGCCGCCTACATCGCGGGGGTAAGTGGGGCCCCAGTGGCCGGTGGTGTATCAGTCGTCGTGGACGCGAACGGCCATCTCGGCACGGTGGTCTCTTCGCGCCACTTCAAACGGGACATTCAAGACATGGATAAGACCAGCGAGGCCATTCTGGCGCTGCAGCCAGTCACCTTTCGCTACCGGCAGGATCTCGATCCGGAGGGCATTCCTCAATACGGTCTGGTGGCCGAGGAAGTGGAGAAAGTGAACCCGGACCTGGTGGCGCGGGACGCCGATGGAAAAGTCTTTACGGTGCGCTACGAGGCCGTGAACGCGATGCTCCTTAATGAATTCTTGAAAGAGCATCGCACCGTCCAGGCTCAAAAGGCGACCATCGCGCAACAGCAAAAGGACATCGCCCGGCAGCAAAGTGCGATGGAAACGGTCATGGATGCGCAAAAGCAGCAAGCGGCGCTGATTCGCGAATTGAGAGAGCAGGTTCAAGCGGTCCAACGCGCGCAACAGGACACGGTTAAGAATCATTGAGCGTGACTGCCGGCACATCAGGCGGCGGCTGAATCCGCTCGCCCCTCGGGAGGTGGAGGACCGTCTGCTCGCGCGTGGTCTGGAGACTTGGGTCGGCGCGCCGGCAGGCATTTGACATGAGCGCCGTTTCACAGAGATTCATCTGCAGACGGATCTCAGTGCGCGAAGGCTGCATGCCTGGATGCCGCTCTCCCCACCGGCCGGATATCTCCTCCCAAACCAACCCACCAAACGATAAAACCATTCGTTATGAAGACCAAAGACTCGATCAGCAATGGCCGCTCCACCTCGCAAGTGTTCTCCTCCTGGCTCCGTGCGGCCTGCGCCGTCGTGTGGTTGGCGGCGTGGCCCGCGCTTCACGCGGTCACTCCCGCGCCAGGGGGGGCGTATCCGAACGATACCACGGCGCTCGGTGCGACGGCGCTGATCGATCTCACCACCGGAACAGATAACACAGCGATTGGCTTTGACGCCCTGGGTGGCGCCACCGACGGCAACTCTAATACGGCCGTAGGCAGCTTTGCTCTCACAAGGAACACGCACGGCTCCAACAATACCGCACTGGGGAAGAGCGCGTTGGCGTATAATCTTGGCGATCTAAATACGGCGGCCGGGTTTTCCGCGCTGCTGTCGAATACGAGCGGCGCTTATAATACGGCCTTCGGCGCCCAGGCCCTCTACTCCAACACGACGGCCAATGGAAACACTGCCCTGGGTTACAACGCATTGTATGCCAATACCACGGGCACCTTCAATACGGCCTCCGGTTATTTCGCACTTGAATTTGCCACCGGATCTCAAAATACAGCCAATGGTGCGTCGGCCTTGGAACGCACTACTTCCGGCAGCAGCAATACCGCGGCGGGTGTGAGCGCGCTGGAGAATAACAAAACGGGCAGCGGCAACACTGCCGGCGGTGTCAATGCCCTGAATGCCAATACCAGTGGCAGCAACAATACGGCTTTCGGACTCGAGGCGCTCTATTCGAGCACCAATACGAATTATAACACTGCCCTCGGATACCAGGCATTGCGCGCCAATACCAATGGTGATCAAAACACGGCCACCGGTTTTCAGGCTCTCCTCGCCAACACTACTGGCTCCACCAACGTCGCCACGGGCGTATATGCGCTCACCGGCAACACCACCGGCTTCGGGAATTCGGCCAGCGGTTTCTGCGCCCTCTTTGTCAATAGCACCGGCAGCGAAAATACGGCGACTGGGAGAGACACACTTTTTCATAACACCACCGGCAGCCATAACACCGCCTCCGGCGCGGAAGCGCTCTACGCCAATACCACGGGGAGCTATAACACAGCCGATGGCGAAAACGCGCTCACCGGCAACAACACCGGGAGCCAGAACACGGCCATCGGCAATGGCGCTCTGGAAGTCAACTCCACCGGCAGTGACGCTGTCGGCGTCGGGTTTCAAGCGCTGGCCGGCAATACGACCGGACAGCAAAGCACGGCCTGTGGAGCGAATGCCCTCTTGAGCAATACCACCGGCACCGAGAATACGGCCACAGGATATGCTGCCTTGAAGGACAATCTCACCGGGAACTACAATACCGCGAATGGCTGGGAAGCACTTTTGCGTTGCACCGGCAGTTTCAATTTGGCGATGGGCCGTTTGGCCGGAGACCTGCTCACCACGGGCAGCAATAACATCGACATTGCCAACCGGGGAGTCGCCGCTGAATCCGGCACCATTCGCATAGGCACGAAGGGCACGCAAACCGCCACTTACATCGCTGGTATTAGTGGAGCCACGGTGGCGGGCGGGGTGTCGGTCATTGTCGATGCCAACGGACATCTCGGCACGGTAGTATCGTCGCGTCGATTTAAAGACGACATCCAGGACATGGAGCGCTCCAGCGAGTCCATCCTGTCACTGCGGCCAGTGTCGTTCCGTTACAAAGCGGAACTCGACCCGGAAGGCATCCCTCAATACGGACTCGTCGCCGAAGAAGTGGAGAAAGTGAATCCAGCTCTGGTGGCGAGGGACACGGATGGCAAAGTCTTTACGGTGCGCTACGAGGCGGTGAATGCCATGCTGCTCAATGAGTTCTTGAAAGAGCATCGCACCGTCCATGATCAAAAGGCGACCATCGCCCAACAACAGAAGGACATCGCCCGGCAGCAGGGTGAAATGGAGACTGTGAGGGATGCCTTAAAGCAGCAGGCGGTGCTGCTGCGGGAAATGAGAGAGCAGGTCCAGGCGATCCAACGCGCGCAACGGACGGCGGAGGATCATCGCTAGGTCATATTTGTAAATATAGTTGGCGTGTCATCCTGAGCGGGGTGTAACGCAGTCGAAGGATCTCGCACAGTCACGGAGGATCAGCGGTTCCTTATGCGATGTCACCTCTGTGACCCTCATTTCACGTTGGCTCACCGCGCCATTCCATTCTGCAATTCTGTCCGAGGCGGCGAAGCCTTTCGTCCTGCGGCGAGATCCTTCGACTACGTTACACTCCGCTCAGGATGACGGACGCTTTTTGAAAAATGGACGCCTGCCTCGTCCACGGAGTCCGCGCCACAAAAATGACGCTGGTTCTTGCCCCGCAAATAATCCCGCGAAGCGCGTTTTGCCCTAGTCCATGCCCAGCTTTTGCCGGCCTTCCACGGAGATCAGCCCCGGCGACCACGGCGGCTCCCACACGACCTCCACGCTGGCACCGGCCACGCCCGGCAATGCACCAATCTTTTCCTCGGCTTCGCGGGCGATGACCGGACCCATGCCGCATCCCGGCGCGGTCAGCGTCATCTTCACGGCGACGGTGCTGCCTTTGTCGCCGGCTGTGACTTCGCAGCCGTAGATCAAACCGAGATCCACAATGTTGACGGGAATCTCCGGGTCGTAGCAGGTCTTGAGCACATCAATGACTGCAGCCTCCGTGACCTCACCGCCCGATGCCGCGGGCGCTGCGGCAACAACCTGGCCGATGGCGTCGGCATCATCGGCCGTCAGGCGGAACAACCCGGCCTGCGTCGGCACGAGCAAGGTGAACGAGCCGCCGAGCGCCTGGGTGATGACGACGGGCGTATCCGCCGGGAGGTTGATCTGCTCGCCACTTGGAATGCGGAGGACCGCCACTTCGCGCGTCGTCCGAACGGTTTGATCTGCGCTCACGGCTGGCTCCTTTCCTTGGCGACATTCGCGGAACCACGACGGATTTTGCCCACGAAATCCTCGACGAGCAGCAGTCCGCTTTCCCCTGCCCGTTCGACGATTTTCAGCAGTTGATCCATCGAGGCGACTTCCTCCAC
>Ga0206854_1108_pt1 | contig 22856 bp, 25 predicted proteins | sample Alteio_BWOrgCont_50_FD_152870 | JGI IMG/M metagenome (GOLD analysis project Ga0206854, IMG submission 152870) | Enriched cells from forest soil in Barre Woods Harvard Forest LTER site, Petersham, Massachusetts, United States -... | ecosystem: Environmental > Terrestrial > Soil > Temperate forest >...
TGCCGAAGCGGAGAAAGACGATGACGACGAGTTCAGGATTTTCCCATTTGGATTTGGAAGGGAAAGCAATGGATCCAAACCAGATGTGTTTATAGATTTGCGCGAGGCTCGTGGGAATGCAGTCGGGATTGAAGACGATTTCTGTGGTGCTCGATTTGCCGATCATTTGATGTTGCAAGAGGAGATATTCGTGCAAAGCTGCTGGGTCAGAGAGTAATGATCGAATGGACGAGTGGCGCACGTTGCCTTGACCGCTCCATAGACATCGGTCCATCCCTTCCATCAGAGTGTTTCGGATGGATGGCGGTAAAGGAATCGAATGTCTGATGAGGGGCGTTGTGATGTCCCTTTCTTTGACAATCTGCGGCTTAAGGAGATGGCCTCCATTGGCAAGACTTGCCACCATGAGAGCTGATTGGAGAGGGGTATTTAAGAGAGTGTGCTGGCCAATTGCATAGGAATAAAGGCCTGTCTTGTTGGTTTTGAGATCGGAAGGAAGGTTGCCTTTCGCTTCATTGGGGAGATCGAGCCCTGTGATCGCCCCATACCCAAAAAGAGAGGCCGCATGGTTGAGATCTTCGGGGGTTTTGAGATAGTCTCCCGCCATGATGGAAAAATAAGGATTGCTTGAATGTTCGAGCGCTCCTAAAAGATCGATTTTCCCTACATTCATAGAGGCTGTTTTGGGAAGTCTTCCTCCCTTGTATTGTCTTGGGTAGGGCGTTTTATTGATGCCGTAAGCTACGATGTATTGCTTTCCTGACACATCTTTTCTCTGTTCGTCGATGATGGAAAAATTGTGCCCTTGTCTTAAGCCTTCATACGACGCGATGAGCTTGAAAAGGGATCCTTGAGGAGACGTTGCTTGGAACGCGTAGGACCTACAATATCCAAATCCACCAAGGGGATAAAAGGCAGAAGCGAGATCTTTTTCTGTTTTGTATTTGCTACTTTGTGTGAAAGAGGGGCGATCCAGTTCGCTAAAAAAACGGAATGTGCGGATCCACTCTTCTTCTAGATTTTGAGGGAGCTCTGCAAGGGTTTTTTGAAGAAGGAGCGCGTCTGGATCTGTAGAGGCAGCATGGAGCGCTTGGAGCAAGGTGGAAATTTTTTGTTCTTCCCAGAAAAGTGCAAACAACTCTTTTTCTTGTTGGTTTAGATAGTCGATATACGACTTGGCGTACGTTTTATTCTTTTTTTCTTCCAACCTTTTTTGTGCAAGAAATCCTTTTTGATTTTTTTCTCTCCATAGAGGGAAATCAACCCCGTGAAAATTTTGAAATGCCTCTTCTTTTTTTTGCGCAGCAAATCTACAAAATGCTTGGTTTAACAAGCGATAGGTAGGGATCTTCATGGAGCCCACTTTCGAAAGAAGTTCATCACTAAAATAGGAACTCTCGACGCATAATCTGCACAGATCAATCACAAACAGACGGTTTTTTACAGAAGGGATGGAGCTGAGCGTATGTTCTAATCGTTTTAAATACAGAGCCGCATCACTTTGACTCCGGAGTTGTTCCCAGAGAGGAGAATTTTTTGTCGTGATCGCCTCCATAAGAGCCATGGGAGAGGGGTTGTTTCCAAAAAAGGAAAGGGCGAGGAAATCTTCTTGAAGTTGGACAAATCCTTTGATGTCATCAACCGTATCAAAAAAGTTTTTGACAGAACCTTCTTTGGGGAGCGCCTGTTGTAGATAAAATTCCCAGGTGACGGGAATGCGCTCTTCAAAAATCGACTTCCCCCCGCGCTCTCGGTTGAGGGTCTCTCTTCCTTCCCAAAGAGAGGCGATCATCCGTTCATTTTCTAGCCATCGAGGGAGATTTTCTTTGCGGACGAAATCATTGGGATCAAAGCGGGGGGTGCTTGCGAGGGTGAGAATTTCGCCTGTATTTGGATCCAAAGCGATGATGGCGCCCCCTTTAATCCAGGGCTGTTTTTGTTCTTTGCGCTTTTTGTCTGCAGGATCAATGCCAAAGCTTTTATGGTCTCTTTCTTGCTCGTTTTGAATGAGGAGCTCTTCAGCAAATTGTTGGAGCTCTGCGGAGATGGTGAGTCTCACTTGAGCCCCCATCTCCGGAGGTTTACTGTGGGGCAACTCACGGATGGGTTTGCCTTGATTGTCGACCTCAATACTTTTTTTTCCCCAAGATCCTCGGAGATCTTCTTCAAACTGCCCCTCGATGCCGCTTTTCCCCACACGGTCGTTGAACGTATAGGCTTTATCCCTAAGATTTGAAAGCCTTTGATAGACTTCCTCGATCGATTCATACTCGGGCGGCATTGTGGCTAGAGTCTCAAATGCCTCATATTCAGAAATAAGAGCTTGGAGAGACCTGATTTCTTGTACAATGGCAGTATATTCTTTAGAAGAAATTGACCCCAAAGTCCCAAGGATGTGGCACCCCACTTTTCCTAGAGGATAGTTTCTTTCGGACCCAATTTCTGCATGGAGTCCAGGAAAGTCTTTTTCTAACATTTTGAGGCGGTAATATTCTTTTTCTGTGAGGTCTGCTTTGAGGATGAGAGGCACATGGGGAAGGAGGGATGCTTTTGCGTGGATCAAGTCTTCAACGAAGGTTTCATCTAATAGGAGTTCTTTTTTTAAAAGCAACGCTAAGGCTTTGATGTGTTCTTTTCTTGGGGAAATGCGGATTTTATTCCCTTCAGCATCCAGGCCCCATCCTCTAGAAGGGATCTGTTGGATTTGGGCATAATAAATCGCCGCATTATAGCAAATCCGATTGGTGGCCATTGAGATCCCAAAACGGTCGCAAATTTCTCCCCGATCCGCCCTCAAGCATAGCGTGCGGAGCTTCGGCTTTTCCGACTCTTTGAGCCTGTCTTCCCTCTGCGCAATGCCCAGATGGGCAGCTTTAAGCGCAATCAGAACAAAAGCAATACAGATGATCTGGAGGACGTAATTGGCTTGGCGTTGTATCGATGACATAGACGGTTTTATACTACACGATCAAAATCTTTTTTTATAGATCTGAAGAGTCTTTAAAAATTTCCATGGAAAAAAAAGACATTTTCCGTAAAAATGGTATTTCATTTTTTCTAGAAGGGGAACCTCCCGAGGTTTCTTCTCTTGGAAGGATGAATGCGCGCCTGTAGTTCAATGGTAGAACAGTAGCCTTCCAAGCTACGAGTGTCAGTTCAATTCTGTCCAGGCGCTATCCTTTAAGATGTCTGCATGTAGGTTTGCAGGCGGGGATGAGATGTATGATGTATATTGTTTTTTTGAGGAACTAATTTGACTACCACACAACATGATTCACAACAAGATGCGAAAGTAACGATTCAAGAATTGCTTGAATGTGGAGCCCACTTTGGGCACCAAACTCGTCGCTGGAATCCAAAGATGAAGCGCTTCATTTTTGAAGAGCGAAACGGAATTTATATTATTGACTTGGCAAAGACGTTGCAGCAAATCCGATCTGCGATGCAAGTGGTGCGCGATGTGGTAGCAAGGCGCAAGTCGATCTTGTTTGTGGGTACGAAAAAACAGGCAAAAGTCGTTGTGAAAGAATGTGCTGAGCAAAGCGGCGAGTTTTTTGTATGCGAGCGTTGGTTGGGTGGAACACTCACGAATTTGTCCACAATTCGCAATTCCGTCAAGACGATGGAACGCATTGAAAAGCAAATTGGCAGCGGCGAAGGTCTCAAGAAGAAAGAAGTTTCTGGGCTCAAAAAAGATCTCGTGAAACTCAATCGGAACCTTGAAGGGATCCGTTCTATGAGAAAATTACCAGGCCTCGTTGTGTGTGTCGACCCAAGTTGCGAGCATATCGCAGTTGCAGAGGCAAATAAGTTGGGTATTCCGGTCATGGCTCTTGTCGATACAAATTGCGATCCAGATCCGATTGATCATGTGATTGCATGTAACGATGATGCGCTCAAGAGTATCAAGGTGATTCTTTCTTCTTTAATGCAGGCGATTATCGACAAGAAAAACGATATGAGTATTCCTGCTGCGAAAGGCGATGAAGAAGATTCTTCTGAGACTGAAGATGGATCGAAAGACGACGAGTAGGAGAAATGGTGGCCATGAAAGAACAGATTACTGCTGATATGATCCGGGACTTGCGTGAGCGTACCGGTGTGGGGATGGGCAAGTGTAAAGAAGCTCTTGTCTTAACTCAGGGCGACATGGAGAAGGCGATCGATCATCTCCGTAAAGCGGGGATGGCGGCGGGCGTCAAGAAAGAAGGTCGTGAGACGAAAGAAGGTTTGATCCTCACGGCAGAAGATCAGAAAACACTTGTCCTTGCAGAAGGCAATGTGGAGACTGATTTCGTGGCGCAGAACGATCGTTTTAGACATTTTCTTCATGATGTTGTGAAACAGGCCATGGAGAGTAAACCTAAGACGCTTGCAGATTTGTTAGATCAGCCCTATTTCAAAGATAAGTCGATCACAATCGATCAGTATCGCAATCTTGTGATTCAGGCATTAGGAGAAAATATTCAAGTACGCAGACTTGAAGTGATCCATAAGCATCCGAACAGTTCGTATGGAATCTATTCTCACATGGGTGGAAAGCTCGTGGTGGTGGTAGAGATCGAAGGGGCATCGGATCAAGAAGGGATCGCGAAAGAAATTGCGATGCATGCTGCAGCGGAAAGTCCCGATTATTTAAGAGCTGAAGAGATTCCTCCCCACGTGCTTGCACGGGAAGAGGAGATTGCCAGATCTCAAGTACAAGGCAAGCCTGAAAATGTTCTCGAGAAGATTGTGGCGGGCAAGCTCAAAGCATTCACAGAACAGGTTTGTTTAGTGCATCAGAAGTACGTGAAAGATACTTCTGTGACGATCCAGCAATTTTTAGATACTTGCTCTAAGAAAGTAGGCAAGCCTCTTTCCATCCGTTGTTTCTGGCGTTGGAAAGTAGGACAATAAGGTCTATGCATAATCGCCATAATAACTTAGTATTCTATATAGTACTTAGTTTAGGTGGGGGATGATATGAGTCAGGTAGAGAGTCAAGTGAAAGCAGCGATGCAAGCAGCGCTGGATCATTTGAAGTTAGAGTTAAAATCATTGCGTACTGGGCGTGCAAACGCTTCGATCTTGGATAAAGTCCAGGTAGAGGCATATGGCGCTCGTGTGTCGTTGAAAGAGATCTCTACGGTTTCTGTGCCTGAAGCGCGTCAGATTGTGGTGATGCCTTTTGATATAAGCAATCTTGGAGCTATTCGCAAAGGAATTGAGGCTGCGAATTTGGGCGTCAACCCGATGGTTGATGGCAAAGTAGTTCGGATTCCGATTCCTCCGATGGATGAGGGAGTGCGCAAGCAGATTGCGAAGCAGTGCAAGGATCTTGGCGAGAAGTCGAAAGTTGTATTGCGGGAAGTGCGTCGCAAATATAACGAGCTTGTGCGTAAGCAGAAAGCGGACGGCACCATTGCTGAAGACATGATGAAGAAGTTAGAAAAGACGATTCAAGACCTTACAGATCGTTTTTGCAAAGATGTAGACGCTATGACAGCGGAGAAAGAGAAAGAGGTGATGACGGTCTAGGGACGTGTCCCAACATCCTTACTTGCAAAAAAATCAAATTTTTGAGTAAGATTGTACCATTCAATTTATGGCCCCGTCGTCTAGCCCGGTCTAGGACACCGGATTTTCATTCCGATAACACGGGTTCGAATCCCGTCGGGGTCATTTTTTTCGAGACTTTAGCTCAGCGGTAGAGCATCTCACTTTTAATGAGAGGGTCGATGGTTCGAATCCATCAAGTCTCAACAACAAAGGCCATTGCGAAAGCAATGGCCTTTTTTTTTGAGAGTTGAAGAAGCCACCAATGTGGCTTCTGTATGGATTCGAAGCGGAGGTTGATGTTTTTCGCATCGAAAAACCAACCGTAGCCGGCTTTCGGGACAAAGACAGGCGCCTCGCCTGCTCGCCAGAAAGGAATCCATCAAGTCTCAACAACAAAGGCCATTGCTTTCGCAATGGCCTTTTTTTTGAGAGTTGAAGAAGCCATCAATGTGGCTTCTGTTATATTAATTTAAATCTTTATTATTACCTGGATTTAAAATGTCCTTCTAGGTTATGATTTTCTGTATAAATTAGGAGATTAGAATGACAATTTCAGCAATACACGCATCCATAAGCCGCATATGTTCGAGAAATCCGATAAGAGACATGAGATCGACAGTATCTGCATTATTGCGAGAGAAGGGATATTTTGTGATGAACGGAATGGGAAGTGTCAAAACTCGTAGTTTTTGGGATCAGCGAGTGGGCATAGTTCTGGGAGCTGCTGCTACGGGAATGGTTTTAAAGGGGATAACAGCTCCAAGAGTATTTGCTCAGGAGATCTCTACCACAGAGGTTGGTTTTGCGGGAATATCAGGGGATTGCAAGAGAGTTTCTGGTACACACAAAAATGGAAGTCTTAGATTAAGAAATCGGATCATTCAGGGAAGTGTATCAACGAATGGTTCTTTGAGTGTAGAAAATGTGAAGATTCAGGGAGATACCAGGACAAACGGTTCTTTTACTGCGGACAATGCGGAAATTCAAGGGGATGTTAGGACGAATGGTTCTTTCACAGCAACTTTGGTGACGGTTGAAGAGACAGTTGGTGTCAATGGAAGAGCCGATCTTCAGTCGACTCATGTAAAAGGGACTACGTCTGTTAATGGGGTTCTCAGAGCGAGACGATCTCATTTTGACCAAGACATCACTTTGAGTTGTAAGGATGCCAGTTTTGAAAATTGTCAAGTCAACAGCTCTATTGTAGTTAGGCCAGCTAGCTTGATAAGCGGCAACACTGTTTATGGTATGAGTGATGTAGTGATTATCGGTAGAATAAATTATTGCGCAACGATGATCAATGGACGTTGTATAGACGCACATAAAATGCAGTCAGAACCTCTTCTCCAGGTGATCGATCTCTCTGCAGGCACGCGCGTTTCTGGTAATATCATATTCGAAGGTGGGAAGGGAGAGGTACATATTTCTGATGCTTCACAGATACAGGGACAAGTGATTGGTGGGGAAATTATTCAAAAAGGATAAAGTTCACAGAAACATCAGCTAAAACCCGAGCCACAAACAAAAAAAAGGCCATTGCTAAAAGCAATGGCCTTTTTTTTGGACTTGATGAATTCGAGAGAATGTAGATACATTGTAAATTAATGTGATTTTTGTTATAAATTGTAACAAATTAAATCGGTTATTTATTATCCATGTCAATCAATAATTTAAATTCATTGCTGGAAAGATCTCCAATCATGCCAGAGTATTTTTGGAAGGAATTGGAAGAGAGCAATCAAGCCAAGGCAATTCACGTCCCTCTCGCTCTTGTTTTGCAAGCAGAAAAAGATGAGCCTGGCAGTTTTGCGATTGCAGAATCTCGAGCCCAAATTCTTACTATTGCAAAGACACATCGCGTGGCCTTCAAAATGATCGGAAAGCAAGCAGAGCTCCGGGAAAAAATTCAGGAAACAAAGCAACAATTGGGGCGGTCCATTGATCTATTAGTGATTTGTGCTCACGGATCTCCCGATGCGATTCACTTAAGCAAGGGCGGGGACTATACTACAAAAAATCTATGTAAGGAAGATTTCGAGGATTTAAGTACAACGGGGAAAATCATCCTTATTTCCTGTAGCACGGGTCAGTTATTTGCGCCACAACTTGCCTCCATTACAGAATTAGATGTCGTGGCTCCAATCGTTCGTAGTTATGGCGCAACGATCCTTCTGTATTCTTGTGAAGAACATGGATTCGAAGTGAGCTCTGTGTACAAAGGAGATCAACAAATGAGGATCTTTCATCCAAGACAAGAGCTCACAATGCCGTGTATAGAAAATCCACCCAACACTTCGACGCTGGAATATCTGATGAAAGATGCGATGTTAGGGAACGCCAGGAGTCAATGTAGCTTAGGGATCAGGTACATGGGCGGGTTATATGTCGAGCAATCTTCTGCATCTGCCTTGTACTGGCTTAACAAGGCTGTAGATGGTGGATCAATAGAGGCCCGCACGGCATTGGGCCAGTGGTATTACAACAACGGTGATTGTGAAACTGCAGAACGACATTTGCTGGTAGCTGCGAAGGTTCTTTTGGAAAATGATGCGCTCGGAGTCATTGACATTCGCAGCGGGGGTGCTGCCTGCGAGCTACTAGGAAGGATCTATAAAGACCGACACCATTGTCCTGAAGAGTCCCTACAAATATTCAACAAGATAGTTGAAAAATATGGATCTCCAGAAGTTACAGCAAAAGCCAAAGTTGCGCCCCTGGTGTAGCCTATCATAGAAAGTTCGGTAAACTGCTTGAAAAATTGTAAACTGTTGAAAATTAGTGTCTTAGTGTTTAAATAGTTCGCTAAGGGTGCTATATTTATGAAATTAGGGCCATTTTTTTTGGACGTTGTCACAAAAAGATGCTATTTTTGTGACAAATTAGGAATGTCTTAAATGAGTCTGAGTATTGCGGTCATGGTGAAAAATAGAATTCTCGAACATGGTCGTGGGTGGTGTTTCACACCCATGCATTTTTTAGATTTAGGTAGCGAAACCTCTATTCGAAAGGTTCTTTCACGCCTGCAAAAGCAAAAAATGATCCGACGGCTTATCTAGGGGGTTTATGATTATTCTAAAGTACACGACCTATTGGGGGTAATCCCTCCAGATTTGAATGAGGTTGCTAGAGCAATTGCGGAAAAAAATGGAGTACAAATTCAACCGGCTGGAGCCCTTGCTGCAAATTTGGTGGGTCTTTCAGGACAAGTTCCTGGGAGGATTGTTTTTTTAACTGAAGGTCCCTCAAGGAAAGTCAAAATTGGTAGTCAAGAAATTGTTTTTAAAAAAACCACCAAAAAGATCATGTCTTCTGCAGGAACGAGAGAGGGGCTTTTGATTCAAGCTCTGAAAAATTTGGGAAAAGATCATGTTGATCGGGTTGTCCGCGTGCAAGTAGCAAAATTTCTTAAAGATTCAAGCGAAAAAGAAATTCGACAAAATATGAAATTTGCTCCTGCATGGATACGAATCCTTGTCTTTGAAATCATGGAGATTCAATCATGAATGAAATCCATCTCTTATCTAAAGATGAACCTGAGCGTTTAGTGACGATGACGGGAACTCTTCATTTGAAAATTCTTAATAGTGATCCAGATTGTGGTCCTGTCGAAAATGGTGGGCAGCCCATCTACTGTTGGATTGTGAAATTGAATCCAGAGTCGTTTGAGGCTGCATGCCGCACTCCTGTCAGAGCTTCTTTCCAGACGCCGGCAACAATTCAGTCTTCTTGGAACCGCGATGAAATGGAGTTGACGGGCGAGTATGATGAGGGATGGCTCTGCGATCATGAAGGGGAAATAGTAACGGTGCAAGGGTATTTGTGGCATGCTCATACGGGCCATCACCATACGCCAGTCCTGATGGATACCGATCCTTGGTTCAAGTAATTCGGTCTGGTATTGCTGCTGCAGGGCAATTGTCAAAAAATCTCTTACATGATATCCTTTCCCGCTCAACTTAAAGGAAATAGGTTATGAACAAAGGAATTTTTGCTCTGAGCGCGTGTTTGTTGTTATGCAAAGCTTCTGCGGTTGAAAGTGCGGTTCAATTTGAAAACGATTCGGTCACTGCCTTGAAGGTGAAGATCATGGCTCATGAGGAAATTGGACTGCATCGCGATGAATATCCCCAAATCGTATTCTCTGTGAAGGGCGGAACGATCACTCGAATCGAAATGGATGGGTCTACTCGAGAGGTTGTGTTTCCTAAGGGCGAAGCGGTATATAGAGATGCAGACCCTGTGGGTGAGTTACATCGAAGCGTCAACAATACGTGCAAGCCGATTGAACTCTTGATTGTTCAACTTAAGAAGAACTGAAAAACGGGCTTTGAGCCCGTTTTTATTTCCAATATCATTGTGGCGCAGGAAGCTTCGTTTTTCTCTCCTGGATGAATAAAAGGATAAACCCGCTAGAGCCTATACAAAGCGCTATCGGAATGATCGCCACTCCATAAAAAAGGGCATCCGATGTGGTGGGGCCTCCCATCGCATTGATGAGGCTTCCTATGATCGTGTGGAATACATATCCGAAAACCATGATGATCATATTCGCGATGGCAGTGGTAAGACCTGCTGTCTCTTCGCGCACATAGGTGGAAGCTTTGTAGATTGCCAAAATTTGATAGGCGCAGCATATCCCAATGATTCCAAAGTTGAGACCGGCTAAGCTTGGGGTCATTGGATAGGCGAGAAGAAGCGCAAATCCGCAAGCCATGACAAGTCCTGCTCCGATAATGGTCAGGAGATAGTTACTGGTTTTTTCGGCAATCAAATTGAGTATGGGCGATCCAAAACACATTCCGATGAAGATCATCGAGGGGATGCTTGCGGCAGTAGTCGCTTCAAGGCCGCAAAACTGTTTCAAAAAAACGGTTCCCCATACATCTCCAAATCCTTCCAAAGGTCCCACCATCAGTCCTGCAGAAAGGCAAATCCATAGGACTTTTTTGTTGCGGAGCACCTCTTTGATATCAGACATGACCGCGCCTGAAGAAGTAGTCTTGATGTTCGGAATGATCCAATAGGTCGCGAGAGCTAGGAGAATCCCGCCGAGCGCAAATACATAGAGGACCACTTCGTAACCTAATGTCTCGCGCATATAGTTCACCGGCCCCCCTCCATAGATCGCTCCAATGAGGCCGATCATCACCGAGAAGCTGAGCATGCGAGGAAATTTTTCTTCTTGGAACGTCATTCGAATAATTTTAAAAAGACCTAGGATCGCGGCAGAAGAACCCAAGCCAATCAAAAATCTTCCTATAATCGGATAGACCCAATGATTTGCAAAGATGAGGGGAGAGAGTCCTATTACAGTCAAAATAATGGAGAGAGTCTGCACTTTTCTAGGGCCGTAACGGTCGAGCATAATACCCAAAGGCAAGTGCATGAGAGAATAACCAATGTAATACACACCAGAAAATTGGCCAAACATCGCTGCATCGATGTGAAATTTTTGCATGATGTCTCCAAGCATGATGTTTGGCATCACTCTTAAAACATATTGATATGCATAGAATATGGATGCGATGGTCCAGATCATCCAGGAAATTCCTCGCGCATTTGAAATAGATAAAGTCATAGAAAGCAATCCTTTTTTAATAATACATTTTCATTTTTGGATAGATGAAGATTTTGCCAAAACCATGGATGGTCATAGATGCATGGAGAGGGACGTGTTCGCAACAGGTTTGCAGAAGGGGGTATCCTTCATGCTCCCAAGTCGTATTATTCTGAAACACGATAGGGACTGTGGATAGATCGGAATCTTCAGGAAGGTTCAAGAGATGTAAATATTCTTGGAGTTGAGGATGTTTTTGGGGGATAGAGCGGAGAATGTTCTGGTAGTGTTCCCTTAAGTTTTCTGTGACAATTCCTGAGTAGGAAAAACGAATGATAGTATCTCTTTTGTAAATTGCTAAGCCTCCAAATGCAGAGTAGACGGGAAGCAGAGTATCTCCACCTATTTTGGATCTTTTTTCGTCGAGATGTTTCCACCAAATTTTATCTCCAAGCATTTCTGCTCCGAATGGGAAATGGGAGTCTCGAAAAGAATATAGATCTAGGAATTCTTGATTGGAGTTGATCCCATTGGCGCAAATGCAATCCCATTCTTCGGGGAGCTCGAGAGCTTCAAGAATTTCTTCAATGGGCCATAGAACTTTGGAGAAATCGAGATCCGCCATAATCAGGTACTTGAAATCATCATATTGAGGATCTTTTGCTAAAGAAAGGACGTTATTGCGCGCTTTCGCAATGATTTCTGTGCGAGAGGTTTCTAGTTGATCTTGTCTTATAATTTCGGAAGTGAAATGGACCCGAGAGTTCTTTTCTGCCCACTCTCGATAAAGACATGGGGTATTGTCTGCCGAATTGTTTTCATAGATGATGACTGCGTAGTCTGCAAAATGGGCGCCCAGAGCCTCTATGCTCTCAATTGTGAAAGGGACCGATTTTTCTGTGTCTTTGCACACACCGCAAATGAGCACTTTTTCTTGACATGCGGTAGAGGTGTAGGTTGCAAATAGGAGCCACGCAAAATATATTTTATTCATTGCTTTTTTTAAAATTTAGAGTATCATCTTTCGCGATGTTCTGGTTACTTCTCATTTTTTCTTTTTCTTTATTTTCTGTGCAAAATACACTTCCGCAGGTCATAGATTTTAAGTCATTTCAGGCTCCTCATCAAGAGGATTTTCGGAAAGTTTCTCCCTCAGCTTTCACAAGCTCTCTAGAAATTGGGTCGTTTTTTGAACATCTAAAACAGACTTATTCTATCAATACTATCATTGAAACGGGATCTTATTTAGGGCAAACTTCTCTTTTTTTTGCTCATGTTTTTGAGAATGTTCACACGATAGAAATTTCAGAAGGATACTACAATTGGACTCAAGAAGCATTGAAAAACTATCCTAATACGACATGTCATTTTGGGAGCTCAGAAAAAGTTCTTCAAGAGATCTTGCCGAGTTTGGAAAATAGTCCTTTGATTTTTTATCTAGATGCCCACTGGTATGACTATTGGCCCTTACTGAGCGAATTAGAAGCGATCAGCATGACACACCGAGATCATTGTATTATCGTTGTCAATGGGATCAAGATCCCCGAAAGAGAGGATATCATTCATGATCGTTATGGGGGAGTTGATTGTAGTTATGAATACATCAAACGCTCACTCGATACAATTTTCACAGACTATACGATTCATTACGTAATCCCTGCAGATATTCAATGTGGAGCCAAACTCGTTGCCATTCCAAAACAGTTGCAAAAGACTGTCATTGAGCCCTCACCTGTAACAAGAGGGAAGGAAATTTGTCTCGTGGAAAATTGTGGGGCGAACCCAGATTATTTAACGACAGTTTTAAAAAGTAGGAATGTCGACGCTAAGGTGGTGATTTCCCACCTAAGTGAATTGAGCCACCCTTTGAGTAGAGAACCTGGAATTTGCGATTCCGCCTTTAAGATCTTGTTCTGGAATATCCCTGGCGATGTAAAAGAAAAAGAGGATCTTCTGAGACCATTGAGAGACAAAATGATCCTATTTATGTGGGAACCTCCTTGCATCATTCCAGAGATGTATTCAGAAGAGATTCTGAAGTGTTTTTCGAAAATTTACACCTGGGATGACGACTTGGTCGATAACATTCGGTTTTTTAAGTTTTATTATCCTGTATTAAGCCCCCCGATCAAAGATTTTCCTCATTTTTCGGGGAAAAAACTTTGCACCGTGATTACGGGTAATGGGAAAAATGAAGATCCCAGAGCGCTGTATTCTGAGCGAATGAGGGCGATTGCTTTTTTTGAAGAGAAAGAAGGCAACAATTTTGATTTTTATGGGAGAATGGCAGACCCTAAGGGGTATGACTTTACCCTCTTCAAGACGTATCGAGGACCTGTAAGTGATAAAATTCGGATGCTTAAAAATTATCGCTTTAGTATCTGCTATGAAAATACGAGAGACATTAGGGGATATGTGACTGAGAAAATCTTCAATTGTTTTCAGGCGTGCAATGTCCCCGTTTATTGGGGGGCAAGCAATATCGAAGAATATGTGCCCAAGGATTGTTTCATTGATAGAAGAGATTTTAATAGTCTAGATGATCTTTACTTTGTTTTAAAGAACATGGGAGAGCAGGAATATAATGGATATATTTATCGGATTCGCTCTTTTCTATCGAGTGAGAAGGCAAAACGTTTTTCGCTCGAACAATTTCATAACACATTCGCGGAATCTATTCGGTTTTGATAGCATAATTCTCTTCTGCCGCGGTATAATTTTTGCTTTTTAAGGAGAAAATTATGGCAGTTGCACGCACCCCTTCCCAATGTATAGACAATCCTAATTATAGGTTCTTGCCTCCAGTAATTATAGCGACATCTTTGACATTTATCAACAGATGCTTGCTTCCCCTCAATCAAGTGCCAGCAAGTTGCAGTAAGACATTCTACATGAGTAACGTAGCGCTTGGTTTGATTTCTACTGTAGAGTTGCAGAGACGCAATCATGCGATCTCCCGTGAGAGCTACACCATAACCTTAGTTACAGCGGGAGTATCCTTAGCATCTGCTGTGATGATAGATCTATACGACGTCTTAGTATAAATTTTTTTGACTTTTAGTGCGTATGCGCGCAAACTACTCCTTAAAATTTTTAAGGAACGATGTTTGTGCGCTTTTTTTGTTTTCTTATGTGTACATCCGTAGCGTTTGCGCATACGGTTGTGATGTGTAGCGATTTTGCTTTGGGTAGTTCTTTTTATGCCCAGATGAACCTTCATTTGCGGCCACAGGGGATTGCGCTTGAGGAGATTGATTTTTCTCGTTACGGAGAGGAAGAGAATCTTCCACCGGATGCGATCATTTTTTTTAATTGTCCTTGGCAGGGGAGAAAGCTTCTCGAATATCCGTCACTGCAATCCCGAAGGTCGTTATTTTTATGGGAGCCTCCCACGATCTATCCTGATCTATACAGGGCAGACGTGTTGGATCTTTTTCAAAGGGTCTACACTTGGAATGATCCTTTGATCGACAACGTCCGTTGTTTTAAGTTCTATTATCCCTGTTTGCAAGAGATGATCCGTGATGTAGTTCCTTTTCACGCAAAGAAGCTCTGTACGCAGGTGTCTGCGAATAAACAGAGTCCACATCCCGATGAATTGTATTCTCAAAGAGAAGAAGTGATCCGGTTTTTTGAAAGTTTTTCACAGGATGATTTTCGTTTTTATGGATATGGGTGGGAATCTTCGGGCTATCGAAACTATGGTGGGGCTGTGGAGGATAAGATTCGGACAATCAGTCAATACCGCTTCAACTTTTGCTATGAGAACATAAAAGAGATCGAAGGATATGTCACAGAAAAGATTTTCGATAGTTTTACAGCCGGTTGTATCCCAATCTATTGGGGAGCAAGCAATATCGACACGTACGTGCCGCGCGAATGCTTCATCGACAGGCGAGACTTTGACAGTTTAGAGGATCTGTATTTATTTCTGAAAGGAATGACAGAACACGAATACGATCGGTACATTGCCCGTATTCGCATTTTTCTTGGGAGCGAGGAAGCCAAAGTATTTCGGAGAGAGTATTTCAATGATCTATTGCTTCGAGAAGTACTCCTCTCCGCTGCAGACATATCTTAACGGCTACCCACATCTTTCATCCGTGACTATCCGTCCATCCTAACCATCCGTGTAAACTTTAACAAAGCTCTGGAGATTCTGTTTGGATCAGACCAGGAACACGGATAATCAGGATGGACGGATAGTCATGGATAAAGATGTGGGTAACAGTCAGAGAAGGGGGCCTTCCCTAGGACTTTTGTGCCCGATTTTCCATCCTCTTCTTAAGGCAAGGAGGAGGGGTAAGACGGCTTGCAGTATGTTTCTCGGATCGGAATAAGCGAAATAACGGCGATGGCAAGGTAAACAGGAAGCGTCAGGAATGCAATCTGGTATGCCTCTACAGAGAAGATGCGGGCGCCGTGGAGCATCGCTCCGGTCCATTGAGAGTCGAGGATTCTTCCTGTGAGAGGATCTGAAAAAGCTCCAAATAGGGCGTCAAATGCGTTCATAAAGCCGATCGCGGTGGCTGCGAGCATGGGCGTGCTGATCTCCCGAATCATTGTGAAACAAAGAAGGAAGCTACTGATGAAAAACCCAAACAAGAAAAGGACGCACGGGAGAATGGGGCCAATTGGAACGTAGATGATGAGAGAGATCGCTATCAAAGATAGGAAGGTCCCCCAATACATCACAGGTTTTCTTCTTCCCCAGCGATCTGAGAGGTGACCAAATAAAGGAGCCCCCACCGCAAAACCGATGAAGATCAAAGACACTTGCTGCGCCGCCATATGCTCTGGAATCTTGTAGCTCTCCGCCAAAAACGAAACACCCCATAATCCTCCAAACACCATGACCGGAGCAAACGCAAAGCCGCTATAAACAGACAACCACCATGACTGAGGAGATTTCACGAGTTTCTTCAAATTTTTAAAGATCGACACCTTCTGGGGCGCAAACACTTTTTCAATCGCGTGACTTGGCGAAGTATCTCTAACCACAAACCAAAAAATAAAGGCAAACACAAGCCCTGCCACACTGATCCACTGCATCGCAGCGCGCCACTCTAGATGAGAAATAAAATAGGCAAGAGGCGCTTGTCCACCCACTGCACCCAACATGGCAATCGTCATCATCAGACCCGCCATGAACGCAAATTGTCTCGAAGGAAACCAGTTGGCAGTCAGCTTAAGACACGTCACCGCAGCAAAAGCAGCCCCCGCCCCCACAAAAAATCTGCCGATCTCCGCCACAAGTAAAGAAGGCGCAAAGCCAAATAACATATTGCCCAAAGCACACACAGCAATCGCAAGAGAAGTAATCTTCCTCGGACCAAAACGATCCAAAAGAACCCCCGCAGGAATCTGTAAAATGAGATACGCATAAAAATAAGAGGCCGCCAGATTGCCCAGATCCATCCCAGAAATCTGAAAGGCACTCATCAAAGTCCCCGTCATCACACTAGGAGAAACCTCCAAAGCATACTTGTAGAACATAAATAGAGCCGCCAAGCTCCAAATGATCCACGCTCTCCATATAAACAGACGCTTATTCTTCATAAGAATAACTATAATATTTCGTGAAGCATTTGTTCGTCAAGGTGGGGCTTTGCCCCACGCCCCACCAAAGGACTTACGTCCTTTGGAATCCTATTTCATTAGGTGTCCAGAGGACGCCAGTCCTTTGGTGGGGTATGGGGCAAAGCCCCATCTCATGTTTGGCTCATGTTGGGATTGCGTTGAGGAGGCTGATCCAGGTTTTGAACCAGAGGATGGTTTCTTTGCCCATGAATTGGATGATGAGGGTCCAGGAGGCGGCGAGGAGTGCGAGGCCTACCCATGATTTGAGTGGGATTCCGAGGAAGACGATTTGGACTTGTGGGGCCATGCGGTTGGCGATGCCTAGGAACATGTCCATGAGGAGGATGCCGATGAGTGGGGGCGCTGCGAGTTGGATGCAAAGGTCGAATGCTTTTTCTGCGAGGCCGAATACGAGTTTCCAAAAGGGGGTGGCGAGGTTGAAGAAGGCGGCGCTAAAAATTCCATCGACGGGGATGACTTCGTAGGAGGTTGCGATTCCGTTGAAGAAGTAAAAGGGGCCTCCGAGGGAGAAGAAGATGGCGATGAGGACGTAGTTGTAGAGGATCCCGATGGCGCCTGTTTGTGTTTTTGTTGTGGGATCTGTGACTTGGAGGGAAGAGGCGCCTCGTTGAAAGTCGATGAGGCTTCCTGACATTTGTGCGATGAGAAAAGGGAGTGTGGCGAGGAAGCCTAGTGCGGTGCCGACGAGGAGTTCTTTTAGAAAGAGTCCTATGAAAAACATATTTACGGGGATGTTCTCGTGGATGTGCATGAGATTTTGGGGCAGGAAAATGGAGGTGAGGGCCACTCCGAACATCATGCGGATGGTGGCGGGAACGTTTTGCGCGCCCAAGAATGGGGTGAGGACGAGGATGGGAAGGAGTCTTGCTAGGGTGAGAAAGAAAACGGACAGGATGGTGATCGGCTCAATTCCTGGAACGGAGAGGAGTTGCACGAGGTACGCGTCCAGGGCATTGAATGTGTTCATGTGGAACTATATTTTTGGATCGCGGCGAGGATTGTGTTGGTGTATTGCAAAACTTCTGCGCCGAGCCAGCCTCCGAGGCCAATGATTGTGAAGACGACAGCAAAGAGTTTGACTGTGAAGGAGAGGGTTTGTTCTTGGATCTGCGTGGCTGCTTGGAAAATGGCAACGAGAAGTCCTAAGACCATGCTGACGATGATTGGCGGGCCTGACAAAATCAGGATCAGGAGAAGGGCCTGATACGTGAGTTGGGAAATCTCATTTGCAAACATCGGGTCACTTGAATGATAGCGCAAGTCCCTGAATCAACACCGTCCATCCGTCTACAAGGACGAGGAGGAGGAGTTTGATCGGGAGCGCAATGGTTAAGGGAGAGAGCATCATCATACCCATCGCAAGGAGGATGTTTGACACCACCAAATCGATGACGAAAAAGGGGAGGTAGATGAGGACACCGATCTCAAACGATGTTTTTAACTGACTTGTAATGAAAGAGGGAATGAGGATGATGAAATCGGTCGGTTTCAATTGCGATTTATACGGCTCTGGAAACATTTTATAGGCGAGTTTATAAAAACTGGTGACATGTTTTACAGAACAGTTCCGATCCAAAAATCCTTTGAGAGGCTCTTTTGCTTTATCTACGACTTCGAGAATGAAAGGGGCTGCCTCGGGAGAAAAGACACCGGTAGGCGCGCGCGTTTTAATCACATCTTCTGAAGCGGTATACATCGCGAGGCCCACGGGAAACATGACGTAGATTGTGATGAGGAGGGCAATGCCGTTGAGTACTTGGTTGGGGGGCGTGTTTTGTACGCCTAACGCTTGGCGCAAAAGAGAGAGGACCACGATGATTTTCATAAACGAAGTGAGGAGCATGATCGCAAAGGGGAGGAGCGATAGGCCTGCGAGGACGGCAAGTTTTGTCACCATGCTTGGATCTAAGCTGCCAGGAGAGACTGTTGCGGCTTGCGCGAAAAGTTCAGTGCCGGAGAAGAAAAATAAGAGGCAAAGGAGGAGAATGCGCATATTAGCCTCCTCCCATGAAAGATTCGAAGGCGGTTTCTAAAGCGCGCCATTGATTTTCAAGTTGCGCGTTGATGATGCCGGCTTCTGTTTCAATCATACAGCCGCCGGGTTCGATGTCGGATCTTTCTTGAATGGAGAGGTTTTCCAGATGCTCGAAGAGCGCTCTGATTTTGGGTTTGTTTTGCTCGAGGGCGTCGAGATCGGCTCGATTGACGTAGATGATGATTTTACGATGTTGTGTGACAGGTTTTAAGGAAGTAAGTACAATATCTACGATCCGATCGGGATGGAGTTTGAGTTCTTCTCCGATGATTTTGCGCGCGGCTTTGAGCGCTAAGGGCAAGATTTTTTTCTGGATTTCGTGGCGCAATGTTTTGAGTTCTTGGTCGAGTGCGTAGATATGTTGATTTAAAGCGATGAGTCCTTCCTGAAATCCTTCTTGAAACGCCCCTTCTTTCGTTTTTTCTGCTTCAAGAGCTGCCTGTTTTTTAAATTCGAGGGTGTCTTCTTCGAGAAGTTTGAGGATTTCTTGCGCGCTTACGAGTTTAGAAAATTCTGCAGCGGGGAGAGATTTTTGTCCTGGCGCAAGATGCACTTCTTGCAAAGAGAGGAGGGAGAGAAGTTTTTTTGCCATGATTTTCCTAGAGGAACTCTTTCATCTTTTCAATAAGCCATTCCGCTACTTGGGGGAGGGCTTCTTGCGAAGAGAGTTTTTCCAAAACTTTGCCTCTGCCACTATCGAGCCCATGGCATACATACCAAATCAGATCGGGATCTTGTCCAGAAAGGGCGGAGCCTAATCTAGAAAGGCCGATCCGATGGAGTGTGGAACGGAGACTTTTTTGAGAGCCATCCCACAGATCCAGGCTGATCTTTGCTGCTGGATACGGTTCTTTATGTCCAGCGATCGCTTTGAGAAAAAGCTTTTCTTCCTCTGATAAGAAACTGTAGATTTTTTGTAGGATTTTTGTCTCTACAATTTGACGGAGTTCGACTGCTAAATCATAAAGAGAGAGAAGATCGATGAGTTGGATCAGTTTTTTTTTCTCGATGTCGAGAAGTAAATTCATAGGAGATGGAGGGAGATATTCTGGGGGAAGAATTTCTTCTTTGCGTAACGAAGAAAAAAGGACTCCTCGTAAAAAAGATACTCCTGTTGAGCTAATGGGATCTGTGGATGGAGAGATGTCTAATTCTTTTTCGAGACTTTTTTGCATTTTAGGGCGCAGTGCCAAAAGAAAAAGTTTTTGATCGCGCTCTTCGTAATTTTGCAAAATGGGGGTGAGCCAAGACCAGTGGATGAGGTCTAACGGATTTGCCTTCGGAGGATTTGAGGGGAGAGGATAATCGGGCAGCGCTCCGATTTTTTCTCTTTCTTTTTCTGATAGGAATTGGAGAAGGGATTCTTGTTTTTCTGGGGAGCATTCATTGATAAACGCTTTGAGAAAAATCTCTTGTCGTCTTTTCATACTCTAGACCTCCTTTTATGTTGTGGGGGGGCCAGAGGAAGAATCTTTTTTGGAGAAAAGCTCTCTATGGATATGTGGATAAAATCGATACACAACCCAGCCAATCGCGCCGCAGAGCAGAATAATGAAGAAGATGAGAGAAAAGAAGATCAGTCGGAATTTTAGGAGCGAGCTTTTTGTCAGCATCAGGCCCCAAATACTCACGTACGTTTGCTGCATGCCATGGCCGCCGATCATTTCTCCAGTAGGCGATAGAGTGATGTCGGTAAACCTGGAGCGGTCAGAAATGACGGTTACGTTTTCATAGCTCAGGCCATTCACGCTGCCAGCCATGAGCCGTTTGATTTTTGTTTCGATGTGGCTATTTGGATCATCGAAGATCCCCTGATGTTTGATATAAACAGCTGCCGTGATTTTGGGCAGTATCGCGCCAGGCGCTGTATTGGCTTCAGACGATGGAAAAGAAATTTGGACATCAGCGTCAATCACGCCATCGATTTTGCGGATGGTGTTTTGGAGTTCCTCTGCAAGACCTGCCTGGTAGCGGATCGTTTCTTCTTTTTCAGATTGCATGAGGCCTGACTTAGCAAACAACGCCAGAAGATTGGTCCCCATCCTTCTCGGTAACCCCACCTTGTTGAGGATCGCCATCGCCTCGACATTGCGCTCTTGCGTCACAAAGATGTTATACATCGACATGGGAGTTGCGTTCCCCAGTTCACTCACAGGAACTTGTTCTTTGATCGCCTCAATGCCTTTAGATGCAAGATAGACGATGATCTCATTGGCTTCTTTTTCATCAACATTGGTGACAACCGACATCTGACTTTCGCAGCTCGCAAAGAAGCTACAGAGGACAAGGAACAGAAATGGCAAGAGACGTTTCATGGGGCGCATCGTTTCTCGTTATAGCACGATGCGCTGATCTCTTGCAAATGGTTTTGATATGTGCGCGCTTATGGGAGGAATCGGATGTGATGAGATTATACGGGGTCTAGGTGCTGATCTTCGTTATTCCGATGAACCTTTCCAAAGACGTCTTTCATCAGTTTACCGGTCGCAAATGCGCCGCCGCCCGTAAGTATTGAGCCGATCACTCCCGTAGTGATTTCAGCAACGAGTTGAACGGTGCCTGATGGCTCTAAATGAATCTGCATCTTTTGTAATATCTGAATGAAATCGTGTTGATCTGCAAGGTAGAATATAGAACCTACCAATGCAATGGCTGTCAGGCTTATGGCTAGAAAGATCCCTGTGATTTTTAGAACTTTTCCGATGTTCTTCGGAATCAAATCTTCGCAGACGTCTTTCAAGTGTTCGAATGAATATACCATATTAAACTCTACCTTATTTTAATATGTATAATTATAATTAAATATACTTAATAAGTAAACAGTTTGTTTGTCAATGAATTTCTTTAATACGGCGTTGCGTGTTTTGTCTGTAAATCCTTAACAATCATAGAGTTGCGTATATTACGAACGCTTCTTAGCAGAGGCTCCCGCCTGCTTCTTGGCGAGGTATTCGTCTAGAGTGCCTTCGAACACGTGGATTTGGCCCTGTTCTAACGCAATGATCTTGGTAGCAAAGCCGCTGATGAGTTCCCGGTCATGGCTAGCCACGATGACGGTTTCTTTGAAACCAGAGAGTCCCACAGCCAAAGCGGAGACGGCTTCGAGATCCAAATGGTTATTGGGTTCGTCCATGAGAAGGACGTTGGGAGTTGTGAGTAACAATCCCCCCACGATCAGGCGCGCAGCTTCGCCGCCGGAAAGATTGCGTAGAGGCTTAAATGCGTCGTCGCCGCCGAAGAGCATTCTTCCTAGAACGCCGCGGACATCTTGGTCGTAGGCGATTGCTTTGCGATTTTTAAGCCAGTCGAAGGCGGTTTCGTCTGTGTGTTTGTTTAAGACATCGCCGTGATTTTGGGGGAAATACCCGATGTCGATATTGTTTCCCTTCGTGATGCTTCCGGCGTCGGGAGCTGTCACTCCTGCCAAGAGTTTTAGAAGGGTGGTTTTCCCTTGGCCGTTATTTCCGATGATTGCGATTTTATCGCCGCGGTGAATTTCTGCTGAGAATTTGGAGATGACTTTGTTCTCTCCATATCCTTTGGAGAGGCCGTTGATCTTGAAAACAACTTGGCCTGCTTGTTTTTCTGGATTGGAAAAACGGATATAGGGGCGTAGGATGTTGGACTTTTTGAGGTCTTGAGGTTGGAGCCTGTCGATTTCGCGAACGCGCGATTGAACTTGACTGGCTCTTGTGCCGGCGCCAAATTTTGCGACGAATTCTTTCAGCTGGGAAATCTTTTTTTCTTTGGCTTTGTTTTCATCTTCGGCGCGCGCGCGGACAGCTGTTTTGGTGACAAGCATCGCATCGTAATTGCCGGGATAGGTGATGATCGTTTCATAGTCGAGATCGGCGATGTCTGTGCAGATAGCATTGAGGAAGTGACGGTCATGGCTCACGACCACGAGAATCCCTTTGTAGTGCAACAAAAACTCTTCGAGCCATGAGATCGATTCAAGGTCGAGGTGGTTTGTTGGTTCATCGAGAAGTAAAGCGTCGGGATTGCCGAAAAGGGCCTGACATAAAAGAACGCGGAATTGACGATCGGTGGGGATCTCAGACATTTTTTTTGCGATGCAGTTCTTCTTCTAGCCCCATGCCGATGAGGAGCACTTCAGCTTCT
>Ga0206854_1007_pt2 | contig 22713 bp, 20 predicted proteins | sample Alteio_BWOrgCont_50_FD_152870 | JGI IMG/M metagenome (GOLD analysis project Ga0206854, IMG submission 152870) | Enriched cells from forest soil in Barre Woods Harvard Forest LTER site, Petersham, Massachusetts, United States -... | ecosystem: Environmental > Terrestrial > Soil > Temperate forest >...
TCCTGCAAAGGATAACTGCTGCCGGTATTACTTTCAATGGTAATGGTAGCTTTTAGCTCGGCCTTTGTGGTAGAAACACTGCTTACACTTACCGTGCGGCTCAGGTTAATAAAAGTGGAATCGTTAACATTAATTAACCCCTCTACTACCAGGTAATTATTATTAGCGGTTATAGGCGCAGGCGTGTATGGCTGCTTGCAGGCAAAAAGAACTACCAGCACTGTAAATAAAAAATATTTTGATTTGATCATTACTCCACTTTATAACGGTATACAAACCTGCCGATGTTACCATCATCATCAATGCCTTCAATTACTGCACGATAGCTGCCTTTTATATCCGAATTGAAATATTCAACAGGGAAGGTGCCATTATCGTTAGTAGTAACATTGGGGTTCCAGTAAATGGCATCTCGGTTGTCGGCAGTATTTATATTGGCGGGGGTATATTTAGGTATATAAAATGCTTTTGATGGGTAATACCCTTTAAACTTGGTGGTAATAACGCCTGGCGATACTTTATTAGCAAAGTTTTCAGTAGGGTCAAGCGAACCGAACCTGCTGGTAATAAGTATTAAACCACCGCTTGCCTGGGTGCCGTAAACATTTAGGTAGCTGTTGCTTTTTAAAACCTCTATCGTTTCCACATCGCGCGGATTTACAGTGGCCAGGTTCTCGGGAGTTGTAAATACGCCATCCAACATGTATTGAATGAACATAATGCTTGGCTTTGAAACAGGGAGAGGTGCGGGTGCAGACTTACCTTTACCACTAGTATTATTACTACTACCACTTGCCCCATTGCCAACTCCACCAGTACTGGCCCCGCCAGTACTGGGTGTAGACGGTGAGTTAACGCCACCCGATAAAGATTTACCCATATTCGACGCAAAATACATATTGTTACCATCCGGGCTATGCAAAATGCCGGGTATTTTATTGATCATACAGGTAAACAGGTCGAAACAATCCTGTATGTCTTTGGCGCCTATTACCATGTCGGCATGGCCCAGGCCATTCAAATTTGCCGAGTGGGTTACAGTAGTCATCCACGGGGCAAGTTCTGTTCCTGCGTTTCTGCGGGCCTTAACGGTAACCTCATCCAGGGCAATATTGCGGGCAGCTTTAAGTTTGTTGTTTTTTATTGATACCGCAAGTTGCACCGTATCGGCAGCGTTTGCCGTGTTTAATACGGGCGGAACAAAGCCATTTTCTAACCCTGCGGTGTTTTTGTTAATGGCAGGGGTTGATTTGCTGTCTAACACAATTTTAATGTCCTTGGTTCTTTCTTCTTTTCGCGCTTGTATAATTAATGTAGCAGTATCAATAATGTTAATCCCCGCCAGTGTAAATTTCCCCTGGTCATTACTTATGGTATCGGCAGAGCTATTATTTAATAGCGAAAATGAAGTTACCTTAGCTTTTGCAACCGGTTGGCCCGACACAGTTAAGGTACCTGACAGGGAAAGTGACCTTTCGGGTTTAAATGTGATAGCCGGATACTTATCCGCCATAATTTCCTTCCACTCAAAGCGGCGGTAGCCTTGCGTAAGCATCAGCATATCCAGGTCGGCCCGTGTTTGATCAGACACTTTGTTAAAGTAATAATTAGGCGATTCTATGTAGCCTTTTAAGTCGGACGTTAACAGGATATTTGAAAGGATGGTGTTTTCATCATTCTCATTAACGGGCGTGATATCATCATTAAAAACAGTGAGCGAAAAATTACCCGATACCGGTTTGCCCGCATTATCTTTTGCCGCTAAAGCAAGACCTACTTTTTCTTTAGCTGCATAACTTGTTTTTGGCGATGATAAGTTTAAATTAAGTAAACCGGTGTTATTTTGGATGAAAGCGACACGTTCGTTCAGTGGTTCATTGGCAGCAGAGAATAGGGTAAACTGCGCTATGCCCGCCGGAAACCTGTTTTTAGGAACAACAATGTTAAACGACGCATTATCTAACTTACCTGCCGAAGTAAAATAAACTACACCGCCCGATTGACCGACAATAGAAAATGCACTGCCCTGTTTTTCCTGTAAGGTAGCGGCATTGGTAGCCACACGAATGGTAATTTTGGCGCTGTCGTTATTGTTAACGGCTAATACAAAACCTTTGGCGGCAATAGCCGGTAGCCTGGTTGTAACCATTAAGTTATCGGCCAAAGTAATTTTTGCGGTATAGGTTTTCCCGCTTTGCGGAGTAAAAGCAAACACGCCCATACCTGCATGTTGCGACTGGAAATAGGCTACTTCGTTATTTGCATTATCTATGATAACTCCTTTAACATCGGCGCCTAACCCGTTTGTGCCAATAGCTTTGAAAGCTACTTTTGAGCGTACATCATTAACCAACTGTCCGCCTTCGGGGAAGAACTGGATGTCGATGTTATCATTAGCTACATTGATGGGTGTTATTTTATTGATAATAATATCCCCAGAAATTTTAAAGTGGCTGCTTACTGTTATATGTTGGCCCGGAGCAGTTTTCCCGGGAAAGGAAAATAATAAATTACCCGAAGCATCGGTAATGCCTTTGCCGGTATATAAGGTATTTGAATCTGCCTTTATTTCATAGGTTACCTCCCTGCGGGAGTATGGATGACCAAACTTATCGGTATATGCCAGTTTGGCGTTTATTACTTCGCCGTTTGCGTTTGTTGAGATGGTGTATGATGGGTTTACAAAAACCGCGTTGGTTTTCATATCGCCTACTGGGATGGTTGTATTAAAAAAATATTCGGTGCCGGCATTGCGCATCCATGCGGTATAAGCGCGGATACGGTAATTGCCCGGCGGCACTTTTTCGTTCACAACAAAATCGCCCGCAGAAACGCCATTGTCGTTTTTGAGTTGTAAGGTTTTAATGATGTTGTCTTTGCCGTCGATCAAGTCGACATATAAAACTCCGCTCAGGGCCGATGGCTGGTGCGCCGCGCCAACGGTAACATAGCCTTTAAACCAAATGGTATCGCCTGTATTATAGGCGGGTTTGTTAAATTGCAGGTAGGCTTTCTCGGCAGGGTGCGTAGCGTTTTGTTTTTGCAGTTTAGCATCTATGGTTGTTAAGCGCGTGCTATCGCTTTGCGAAAACGCACAAATGTGCAGGCAAAAAATAAGAACAAGAGTTAAATATAATTTTGGCATTTTGCAGGTTTAAACTAATTAAAGTTATAGTTTAAAACTTGCAATTGCAAGCGGGTTATTAGAGATTAGAGATTAGAGATTAGAGATTAGAGATTAGAGATTAGAGATTAGAGATTAGAGATTAGAGATTAGAGATTAGAGATTAGAGATTAGAGAGACATTATGTTAAGCAGAGGTATTAATCGCTATTCCACTTTATACCGGTAAACAAACCTGCCTATATTGCCATCATCATCAATACCTTCTACTATCACCTTGTAATTGCCTTTACTTCCGGCATTAAAATATTCAAAAGAAGCGTTGCCATCCTTATCGGTTTGCAGCATTGGGTTCCAATAAATGGTGGTACGCAAGTCGGCTATTTCCTTGTTTGTTTTTGGGGTATCATATGGCGGTGAATAAAATTCGCGCACTTTATAAAACCCTTTTGCGCTGAATTTTTTATACCCCGGCATGTCTTCTGCATAGGTCATATCATCATCGGTAATACCCCTTTTGAGGGTGACAATTAGCGTATTACGCACAACTTCAATGCTCTCTATACTGCGTGGATTGATCTCATCAATATTATAATTTAAAACTCCGTCGATCACCACGGCCATTGGCGGGGCGTGAGGCCCGGTACTTTTTGCTAACTGACCATTTGCATTGTAAACAAGACCCGGTATAAGTCCAAATAATTTTAGTGAAACCTTAGCAGAGGGCGTCGCCATCAATTGTTTAGCTGTGATCACATAATCAGCATGGCCGGATTTTAGTATACTATTTGGAGACGCTAAGTTTTTCGGCGATCTATCTTTAACTACCACCTCCTTTAACATCCTGGCTTTACCATTATAATCGTACCGCAGTTCTTCATCGTAAAGTTGCTTACTGTTCTGAATAAATGGAAGAATATTCATTTCGTCATTTGCAAAAAAGTCGGCTGCGTTTTTGTTTGCCATTGCTATCAGCTTGTCTTTATCAACACTTACCTGGTAGCGGTCTCTTTCCTTTTCTGCGCTTTGCACCACGAAATTCATCCTGTCAGGAAAATTCAGGTGCCTGAAGGCAAACTGCCCTTCTTTGTTTGTCACCGTATCTAACGAAAAAAAGCCTCCGTCCATGGTATATAATGTTATCCTGCCATTGGCCACAGGTTTATTTCCTGGTTTAATTAAACGCCCCGATATGGTAAGCCCGGTATCTGCAGGATAAGGCATTGCCGGTTGTTGGTTCCCGGCGACTGGTTGCCAGATGAACTTGCGGTAGCCCTGGGTTAGCATCAGCGCATCCAGATCGTCTGCCGTTTGTTGATCGCCCGATGCAAAATAATATGCCGGGTTTTCAATGTATCCTTTAAGGTCGGACGTGAGCAGCAGGTTTGACAAAATATTATTGTCATTCATATTATCAGCCGGTACCCTGGTTTCGTCGATAACCGATACGGAGAAGCTACCTTGAACAGGCTGATCGTTATTGTTTTTGGCCGTAAGGTTAATCTTTACTTTTTGTTGAGGTGCATAAGTTTGTTTTTCGGATAGCATATTCAGTTTTAGCTGATCGTTGTTCTGAATAAATAGTAACCGTTCATTTAACGGTTCACCTATTGATGAAAATAAGGTGAACTGCACAACACCTGTGGGGAATTTATTTTTGGCAATATTTGCTATAAACGAGCTGCTGCCCGGCTTACTTTTGCCCTCATAATATACAACACCACCGGATCGCGCTACCAGTGTTACTGCTGCAGAAGGTGCGTCTTTTGTACCGGCAGCCTGCGCCGCTACCCGGATATGATCGGTTCCTGCTGCCGTTACATTTAAAACATAGCCGGTATTAACGGCTTTGGGTAATTGCACTATACTTTCAATACCGGTTGCATCACTTATCTTCGCCTTATAGGTTTTGCCTGTTTCGGCATTGAGGTAGAAAGCTCCCATGCCGTACTTGCCGCTGGTGAATTCAGCTACGCGGTTGCCTTGTTCATCTGTCACTATGCCAGTTACCGCTATTCCCAGCCCTTTAGGGCTTGTGGCTTTAAATGCTACCCTGCAATCCATGCCGCTGACAAGGTTACCGCCTTCGGGGAAAAATTGCACATCAATATTTGGTGCCGCCTTTTTTGAGGATACGGCTTTTACCATAGTTGTTTTTTCGGGCGTTTTAATCTTTGAAACAATATTGGCGTTAACGATTCTCACATTTTTATCAAAATAATATTCCTCGCCGAAATTTCGCATCCAGTTGGTATAGGCCCTTATGCGGTAATTTCCTTCTTTCACCGAGTCGGACAAAGCCAATCCGCCATAACACAGCCCGTTTACCATTAATAGCTTAATGTTTTGCTTTACCGAGTCGCGGTTATTCACTAACTCTACATTAAGCACATTGCTGATATTGGATAACTCATGTTTGCTGCCGCTTACTACATACGCCTTAAACCAAATGGTATCGCCTGCCCCATAATAGGGTTTATCCAAGTGCAGGTAGGCTTTCTCTACCTGAAATGTAGCGCTTTGCTTTTGTGGTTTACTTGCTATGCGGTTTAAGCGTATGCTGTCGCTTTGCGAAAAGGCAAAAATGTGCAGGCAAAAAATAAAGGAAAGCATCAGGTATAATTTAGGCATAGGGCAGGCTTGAACTATTAAAGTTATAGTTTAAAAATTGTAATTACAAGTGGGGCAATTACTCACCCCGACTACGCTGCGCTGGTCGACCCTCTCTTCGCCTACGGCGGAAAGAGGGTTGAGGGAGGGCATATGTTTTTAGAATTGTGCCAATAACATATATTTAATATATTGCCTTTACCAATTATGAAACGACGATTATTTGTACAAAAGGCAGGATTATTAGGTGGTGGCTTGCTGATGGGTGGGCGGGTATCACTGGCATCGGGACAACAAATTTACCCGGTGGTGCGTGTTGCCGAAGGGCAGCGACACTTTAGCAGTGTAGCTATTGAGCAGGCTATTACTGAGTTTAAAGCCAATGTAAAAAATGCCGAGTATGGCTGGCTGTTTAATAATTGCTTCCCCAATACGTTAGATACTACGGTTACTTTTAAGGTGGCAGACAGCCGCCCGGATACGTATGTTATTACGGGCGATATTGACGCTATGTGGCTGCGCGACAGCAGCGCGCAGGTTTGGCCGTATCTGAATTTTATAAAACCGGATAAGGCATTGCAGCAATTGATAGCGGGTGTTATTAATCATCAAACCGGGTGCATACTAAAGGATCCATACGCCAACGCTTTTTATAACGACCCCAACAAAGTAGGAGAGTGGGCAAAGGATGTGACCAAAATGCAGCCGGGCATTCATGAGCGTAAATGGGAGATAGATTCGTTATGTTATCCCATACGACTGGCACACCAATACTGGAAACTAACGGGCGATGTGAGTCCGTTTGATGAGCAGTGGAAAAAAGCGATAGCCCTTATTTTGCAGACTTTTAAGGAACAACAACGCAAGGATAATGATGGGCCGTATTCGTTTCAGCGGCGTACATCGTGGGCTACAGACGGGGTGGCGATGAATGGTTATGGTTACCCGGTAAAGCCGGTGGGATTGATCTGCTCGGCTTTCCGCCCCAGTGATGATGCTACGGTTTATTCTTATTTGGTGCCGTCGAATTTTTTCGCGGTGGTTAGTTTGACGCAATCGGCGGAGATGGTGAAGCAGATCAGCAAAGATGATGCGCTAGCGAATGAATTAACTAAACTGGCTGTCGAGGTTGAGCAGGCCCTGCAAAAATACGCTGTGATAGATCATGCCACTTACGGCCGCATATATGCTTACGAGGTGAACGGTTTTGGCAGCTTTAATTTAATGGACGACGCCAATGTGCCGAGCCTGCTGAGCCTCCCGTATTTGGGCGCCGTTTCGGCTACCGATGCGGTGTATTTGAATACACGAAAAATGCTGTTATCTGCCAATAATCCATTCTTTTTTAAAGGTACCGCTGCCGAGGGGATTGGCGGCCCGCACGCGGGTAAAAATATGATATGGCCGCTGGGTATTATTATGCGCGGCCTAACCAGTCATGATGATAAAGAAATAAAATATTGCCTGGAAACATTGAAGGCCACCCACGCCGGCACCGGCTTTATGCACGAGTCGTTTTTTAAAGACGACGCGAAAAAATTTACCCGCAAATGGTTTGCCTGGGCCAACACCCTTTACGGCGAATTTTTATGGAAAACCTACAAAGAGAAACCTCAATTATTAGTTTAATACAAAGTAAACCAGTTTTAATACGAAATAAATCAAGTTATTACCGTTTTAATGGAATAATTACCAGTTTAATTACACTAATCCCTCGCGTTTAAAAAAGGCCTGGATGGTGTCGGGGGCAGTCATCAGGAAAGTTTGAATGCCTAATTCTTTGGCGGTGGCAATGTGTTGGGGGCTGTCGTCAATAAACAAAGTTTCCGCAGTATTTAAATTATTTTCAAGTAATACCTGTTCAAAAATATCGGCAGCAGGCTTGCGTTTACCCACTAAATGCGAGTAATATATTTTCTCAAAAAAGGGCTCATTGCCATCTAAATTGTAATTCTTTTTAAGGTAATTATGCACATAATCGTAATGTATGGCGTTGATATTGCTTAATAAAAATGTGCGGTATTTGGCTTTAACTTTTAGCAGCAATTCATGGTTCCCTTCGGGGATGTCGAGGAATATACTGTTCCATGCAGTGTCTATTTGCTCGTCGGTAAGTTCTTGTTTATTAGCGAGTTGTCTAATTCTGGTGCGGAAATCGGCATTGCTTATTTCACCGCGCTCCAGCAAATTAAATACAGGGTCTTGCTGGCGGTGGCCGTAAAAATCGGCGGCGTTGGTAACACCTAATTTGGCCCATGCGGCTTGTACACGGGTAAAATCTATATTGAATATTACGTTGCCGTAATCGAAAATGATGTTTTTAATGTTTTGCATATCAGCAGCAAATATGTATAAATAGCCGCGAATTATAAATATGAAATGATTTTTTGAATTCCGGCTGTAAATTCACATATTTGCAGCCGGAAAAAATCAATGATTTATCCGCGCCTATAGCTCAGTTGGTTAGAGTAGAAGACTCATAATCTTTTGGTCCCTGGTTCGAGCCCAGGTGGGCGCACAAAATGACATTTTTGTCAATTTAAAAACCCTCTAAGTCGTTGATTTAGAGGGTTTTTTATTTTTAGTGATCCTTTTCAATCCTTACAAATACACCATTTCTGACACCCAAACGCCCACCCGGGTTTATTTTTTAGCTTCGGGGTGTTTTTATGATTTAATTGGCTGTGATACAGTGTTTTGTGTTCATAAAGCATGAACCCAAAAGAACTGCAAAAGATCAGAAATCTGAGCCAAATTTCATCAAAACGCCCACCCGTGAGCGAAAATTTCGGGATGTAATTAATCATTTATTCACTTAAAACTGTTAAAAGATGAGAACATCACAGTCATTTGGTGTCAATTTCACCATCAAAAAAGAAAAGGCCAAAAATGGTATGGCCAGCGTTTATGCCGCTATTACCATTAACAAAGAGAGGGTCATTTTTGCCCTTAAAAAACAAATCAATGTGGACGATTGGGACAAAGGCCATGGGGGGCTAAAGGTAAAGGTCCCAGATGCCAAAGAAACCAATGCCTATTTAGAACAGGTTAAATTTACCATCACCACTTACTATCAGCAATTGCAGTTGGATGGCAAGGAGATCACTCCGCAATTGCTTAAAGCCTGCTTCCTGGGCGAAGACACCTCGGAAACCTATGCGCTGAGCAAACTCATGGATTACCATGAAGAAACCGCCTCGGCCGCCTTAACTCCAAGTACTTTGAAACATTATGGCGTTACCCGGCGCTATCTGGAGAAATTTCTTAAAGCAAAATACAACACGACTGATTACCGCATCAAAGACATCGATTATAAATTCATTGTCGACTTTGAAACTTATTTGCGGAATCACAAACCCGCAGATCATTTTCAACCGCTGAACAACAACGGGGTGATGAAACACCTGATCCGTTTGCGTAAAATGACCACTTTGGCATTTAAGTTACAATGGATCAGTCGCGACCCATTCAAGAATTACAAATTCCGCTATAAAAAGGTGGAGACCGCTTTTTTGTCGACAAACGAATTAAAAGCGTTGGAAAACTATGATATCGCATCCGATACGCTCAATGCGATCCGTGACTATTTCCTGTTCGCCTGTTATACCGGTCTATCTTTTGTCGACCTGATGAATTTACATGAGGGCAATGTGGTTCGCGGTGAGGACGGAGAAAAATGGTTGAAACTGTTCCGGCAGAAAAGTAATGAACCGACCAACCTTCCGCTCCTTGCGCCAGCGCTGGCTATTATGAACAAATACAAGTATAACCCAAGGTCAATCACTTTAAATAAGATATTCCCTACCATTACCAACCAAAAGGTAAACGTTTATCTGAAAGAGATCGCCCAGATCATCGGCATTAAAAAGAAGCTCACTTTCGGCGTTGCCCGTCACACCTTCGCTACCACCATCACTTTGGCTAATAACGTCCCAATCGAAACCGTTAGCAAAATGATGGGCCATACCAAGATCGCTACCACGCAAATATATGCAAGGGTGTTGCTCAAAAAAATTAGCGAGGATATGCACGTCTTGCGGGAGAAGTTGGAACCGGAAGCGCCGAAACGCAAAGCATCAAGAAAACCGGTTTTAAAGCGGGTAAGTTAATGAACATCGAATTGTGCAATCACTGTTTGCACAATTCAGGCGTGTGCGGAACCTATTTCGAAATCACCGATTTCGTTTTACGCACATGAAGGCTGTGAAAAGTAAAGTATTAGTAATCACTGGGGTCACAATTTGTGTCCCCTCAAATATTTGTAGGATGAATGATTTAACCGCAAGCGATCATCAGATCGCTGATAAGATATACCTGATCAGGGGGCAAAAGGTTATGTTTGATGCAGACCTGGCCGAACTTTATGACGTCGAGACCAAACAGCTAAAGCGGCAAGTCCGGCGAAATCTAGACCGGTTTCCCGAAGACTTCATGTTTGAGTTGACACCGGAAGAAATTTCAAGGAGCCAATTTGGCACCTTGAAACAGGGCGGCAACATCAAATATGCGCCCATGGTCTTTACAGAGCAAGGTGTTTCCATGCTCTCCAGTGTGCTGAACAGTAAGCAGGCTATCCAGGTCAATATTCAAATTATGCGGATTTTTACAAGGGTTCGCCAAATGCTTATGGATAACACCGAACTGCGGCTGGAAATCGAAAAGATCAAAAGCAAACTCGATAATCAGGATAAAAACATGGAAATCGTTTTCCGTTATCTGGATGAACTATTGGAAGCAAAGTATACGCCGCAACCCAGAAGGCGCATAGGATTTAAAACGGATGACCTGGAGTAAACGCTGTTATATCTAACTGGCCAACCATTGCAAATTCCGAGACAATGCCTCGGAATTTGCAACGAACAGTACTAAAGCATTTCTAGCCTATAACGCGGGTATCACAATTTGTGATACCCTATGCCATTAAAGGTGTCGCAAAATGCGACACCTTAGCCAATTTCGCAAACAGTGTCTGCGCAATTCGAGGGCATGACATTGAAAAGTTCTCATTTAGTGAACTTTTTTTATTTTTGCTATATGAAGTATAAGGTCATTAAAGACAAAGAGCAATACCAGCAATATTGTGAAAGCCTTGACCAACTTTTAGCAGCAAGGGTTGACGCGGAGGTACAAGATGAGATCGATCTGTTAACTTTATTGATCGAAACCTATGATGCGGCTCATCATACTTTTGCAGACCGCGACCCTATTGCCTTGCTGCGGTCTTTTATGACGGACCACCATTTACAACCACATCACCTGGTAGCTTTACTGGGGGTAAGCAAAGGGTATGTTTCTGATATTTTGAACTATAAAAAGGGCTTGTCCAAACAAGTGATCCGGAAATTAGCCGACCACTTTAAGGTCCGGCAGGAGGCATTTAACAAGTCCTATCCACTAATTAGAAACAGGTAGTTTTTTTGAGGTCGCAAAATGCGGCCTCAAATTGATGTAATGCTAGCTTTATAGCAATCTATCCTACATCGTAAAATCCGAATCACCGATTCGGATTTTTTGTTTTCAGTCTATCAGCGTTCATTTCAATACTTTCAAGCTCAAAAATAACGCCACCCATCCAAAAGTTGTCATATAGATCTTTTTTAGTTCCTGAATTTTGAAGTCCTTAAAAATCAAGTTATGGACAAAGCAATTGAACAACGATCAAGAATGGGGATGGTTCCGACGCGGAACCAGATATTGACCCTTGGTGACCTGGAGGATTTCAAGAATGATATGCTCCAGGAAGTTAAGCGAATTATTAAAGAATGCGCCAGCGGTGTTCCCGGCAAGAAATGGTTAAAATCTGCTGAAGTAAAAAAACTGCTGGGCATCTCACATGGCTTCCTGCAATCACTAAGAGATAGCGGCGTTCTGCCTTTCACGAAAATCGGCGGCTCTATCTATTATGATTACGAAGACATCACGTTTATGATGTCTGCTAACAAAAGCGCCTGATGTTTCACCGGCCGGGCCTGTCTGCCAGCGTCCGGCCATTTTCTAAATCCTATGTTATTCCAAACACCCAAACGAAAAGCCAAACGGGTGCCTGTAGAGCGCCGGAAACCCGAACCTATCCTGCAAAAAGGATTTGGCACCGAAATGCCACCGCAAAAGGTCCTAGTTGAAATTTATTTTGATCAGAAAAGCATGAGTGCGCAAGCCGGAGCATTTTATGATTTTTATGAGCAGGCAAACTGGAGCAGCCCTAAAGGAACTCCGTACCGCAACTGGAAGCTGCTGGCCGGGGAATGGATCTTCAATTATGAGCAGGAACAGAAGCTCAGAAAACGGCAGCGGGAAAATGCGCTGCTATCAAACTATTAAACTAACAAATTATAAAACTATCATCATGGCAAAAATTATCACCATCGCCCACCAAAAAGGCGGCGTAGGAAAAAGCACCTTGGCGATCAACCTGGCTTTATGTTTCCAGGATCAATTATCAGTAGCCCTTGTAGACACCGATTTGCAAGGCAGTTTATATCATATCCGGGAAGATTTCCCCGAACTGGCTGTCATTGGCGCAGATAAAGTAACGGAGATTGAAAAACTGGATTATGATCTCATTATCGTCGATACGCCTCCGTACCTCTCCAGTAAACTGCCGGAACTATTTCTGCATTCGGATTTTATACTGGTGCCGACCAAGGCCGGCTTCTTCGATGTCATGGCCATAAGGTCCACCTTGGCGTTGATCAAAGAGGCACAGCGCAAATCGCCGCATCTTAAAGCCGGCATTGCATTGAACATGGTCAAGCCGCGATCCGGCATTACCCAGGATGTGGCAGACCTGCTGCAAAGCATGGATACGCCCTTGCTGAAAACAAGGCTCCATGACCGGGTAAGCATCGCCAGGTCATCGATGACCGGGGGTATTTTAAACGGTACCGACAAGCGGGCGAAAGAAGAGATCATGGCATTGACCGAAGAAGTCGTTGAGCAAATCAGCGCGGAAATAGCAATATAGCAGGCTAGCTTTTTATTTAACTAAGCAACTAGCAAAATCGCAAACTAAAAGCGTAGCAATCTATCAAACTAGCGACGCATGATAGGAAACTATCAAACTATCAAACCGACAGCGATTGCTAACAAACTATCATGATAGCAAATGGAAAATTATAAAAATAAACTCGGCAATTTGGCTGATAAACTCAAACAGGAAAGGCCTGCTACCCCTATCCAGGAGGTGATGCCGGTCAAGGCGGTACAGCTTCCAAACGAGCCTGAAGTTCAGTTCAACAACCGGATACCTAAGGGCCTGTTAAAGCGGCTTAAAACATTCGGACTGGAGTATGATGAATCTTTGAAAGACATCAACATCCAAGCGCTTGAACTCTATCTCAGCCAAAAGGCGAAGCCGGAAGAAACAACAAAAAATGCCGATTAAAACACTGATAGCAGAATAAGACCGCCCGCTTCGCAGCAGTCAGCAAGATGTACAATTGTGTCACAATTGAATCTTGCCCTCCGCGCCGGGGCGGCTTCGGGTCCAGGCAAAAAGCCTCCGAAGTCGGCTTTTTAAAGAAGAGAACAATGGCTACACAAGAAGACAAACGGATACAATGGAAGAATCTCCGCTTTAAACCGGAAGAATATCAATTGCTCGAAAGGCGGTTCAAAAAAACCAGTTTCCGAAAGCTTAGCGAATACATGCGGAGCGTGCTTTTGGAGAAACCGGTCACGGTAAATTACCGGGACAAAGCAATGGACGATGTGCTGGAGGAAATGGTATTGTTGCGGCAGGAATTGAATGCCATTGGCAACAATCTCAACCAGGCGATGCGTACAATTAACAGTGTTCATGGTAATGCGGATACCCGGTTATGGATGAATTTGCTGAGCGTCATCAATACCAAACTGGAACCCTCCATTAACCAGATCAAAGAACGGATGAACCAATACGCGGATATATGGTCGCAAAAATTAAGAGCGGCAAAAGCCTGATCGGCGCGCTCAACTATAACGAGAACAAAGTGAAACAAGGCAAAGCAACACTGATCGCTGCGGTCAAATACTTTAAAGAACCGAAAGAACTATCTTTTAATGATAAGCTTTTCAGGCTGACCGATCTGGCAGGAATGAACCAGCGTTCAAAAACCAATACGGTACACATCTCCCTGAATTTCCCAAATGGTGAAAATTTAGCGGACGATACTTTGCAGGAGATCGTTAAAGACTATCTACACGGTGTTGGCTTTGCAACACAACCCTATTTGGTTTATCGCCACGAAGATGCGGGTCATCCTCATTGTCATATCGTGACCACCAATATTAAACGTGACGGCGAACGTATCAGTTTGCACTATCTGGGTCAGAACGAATCCGAAAAAACACGTAAGGCAATAGAAATCAAGTATGGCCTGGTTAAAGCTGATGAGCAAACTAAACAAAAACCCAATTTGAAAGCCGACGTTTCAGCAGCCGAATATGGTAAGGCTGAAACCAAACGTGCGATCACCAATATTCTGGGTGTTGTATTACGAGCCTACAAATTCACCAGTGTTCCCGAAATCAATGCGGTATTACAACAATACAATATACAAGCTGACCGGGGTTCCAAAGATTCCCGGATGTATGCGCGGGAAGGGTTGGTTTACTGGATACTGGATAGGCAGGGCAATAAAATCGGTGTCCCGATCAAGGCCAGCACGATCTATGGTAAACCCACACTGAAAACGCTGGAGGAGAAATTTAAGCTTAATGCACAATTACGCAAACCGTTTAAAGAACCTCTTATCAAAATATTGAATGAGGTATTGGCTAAACCGCAAACGAAACTCAGCTTTCGAAAAGTGCTGCGGGAAAAAGGCATCCAATGTATCCTACGTCAAAACGACGAGGGGCGTATTTATGGAGTAACTTTCATTGACCAGAAAAACAAGGCCGTATTTAATGGCAGCGACCTGGGCAAAGCCTATAGTGCCAATCAACTTAGCGCGCAATTGTTGCCAGAACCACCGACCAAAGCCGCAGGTCAGCACCAAGACCAAAACGTTAGCGCTTATCCCGAATACGCCCAACCCGGCAGCGGCGATTTGATCGACATCCTATTTGCGCCCGAGCGCGAGGATATGGCCGCACTTAACAAATTCAAAAAGAAGAAACGTAAAGGACTAAATCTATAATTATGCAAACCGGAGAAAATGAACAGGCACTGCGAAAGATCATTGATTTTACCAGGCTATTGAGTATCGCCATATTGATCATCCATTTCTATTTGTGCTGTTACCCGGCATTTCAGGAATTGAAGCTAACCCATCAAATCGTCGACCACATTTTATTACCGCTTTCTAAAATGGTAATATTTAAAACTGTGCTTATCGCTAAATTGATTGCCTTATTGTTACTAATCGTTTCGCTGATCGGCAGTAAAGGTAAACGGGATGAAAAGATCAGGTCGAAAACCATTCTCACCTATTGCTTCACCGGGTTACTGCTTTATTTCATCAGCGGTTTGTTTTTAGCGCTGCCATTTAGCGCTAAAATAATAGCGGCGCTTTATATAGCTGTCACAGCCTTTGGTTACTTACTCTTTATGACAGGTGGCGGCTTGCTATTCCGCATGCTTAAACTCAAACTGGCTGGAGATATCTTCAATAAGGAAAACGAAACCTTCCCACAGGAAGAACGGTTCTTAGAAAACGAATACTCCATCAACCTGCCTGCCAAATATCAATTGAAAGGTAAAGAGCGCGATAGCTGGATCAATATCATCAATCCGTTTAGAGGCACGTTGGTGGGCGGCAGTCCCGGCGCGGGTAAATCCTATTTTGTGATCCGCCACATCATTACGCAACATATCAAAAAGGGTTTTAGTATGCTGATCTATGATTTTAAATACGATGACCTGTCCCGCATCGCCTATAATGCACTCCGGCAACATGGCGGGCGCTCTTTTTATGTGATCAATTTTGAAAAGGTCATGCACCGTAGCAATCCGTTGGAACCCGATACCATGACAGATATTACCGATGCTATTGAATCCAGCCGGACGGTTATGCTGGGCCTTAACCGCGAGTGGATCAAAAAGCAGGGCGACTTCTTCGTCGAATCGCCCATTAATTTCGTCACGGCATTAATGTGGTTCCTAAAAAAATACCAGGGTGGCAAATATTGTACGTTGCCGCACGTTATTGAACTGTCGCTGGTGGAATATAAATACCTGTTCGAGGTGTTGCAGACCGAACCGGAAATAGAAGTACTCATCAACCCCTTTATTTCCGCCTGGAAAAATGAAGCTTATGAGCAACTCGAAGGACAGATCGCCAGTGCAAAGATCAGTTTGGCACGCCTGTCGTCACCGCAGTTATATTATGTATTGAGCGGCAATGATTTCTCGCTGGACATCAATAATCCGGACGATCCCAAAGTGGTTTGTCTGGCCAATAACCCACAGAAGTCCCAAACCTATGGGGCCGTATTATCGCTATATATTAACCGCATCAACAAGTTGGTCAACCGTAAGCACCAACAAAAATGTAGTATGATATTCGATGAGTTTCCCACCATTTATTTCAATGGCATCGATAACCTGATCGCTACCGCGCGGTCGAACAAAGTTGCCGTGACTTTGGCCGTGCAGGATTACAGCCAGCTCAAAAAAGACTACGGACGCGAACAGGCAGAGGTCATCATGAACATTGTCGGCAATATCGTTTGCGGACAGGTCACCGGCGATACGGCAAAGCAATTGTCGGAACGATTTGGCAAGATCAACCAGGTCAAAGAAAGCGTATCGATCAATGCAATGGATACTTCTATAAGCCGGTCAACGCAATTAGATTATGCCATACCCGCATCCAAAATAGCTGGCCTGTCTTCGGGAGAATTTGTCGGTATGGTAGCAGATGACCCCGCCAGCAAGATAGAATTGAAGACTTTCCATTGTGAGATACAAAATGACCATGCAGCGATACAAGTAGAAGAAAAAGACTATAAAGTGATACCCGGAGCACGTAATATTTCGCCAACGGAGATACAAATGAATTACCAGCGGATTAGAGAAGACATCAAAACACTAATTGAATTTATTATTCCCGTTGAATGACAATCACTTTAATAATTATTTTAGCAATCATTAAAACTTTGCAACTGCAACCGCATCGTCTATTTGATCATATAGGAGTCAAGCACATATTTCAGGAAATCAGACATGCCGTCGGCCAATCCTTGCGCCATAGAGAGATCCAAATCTAAGCTGAATGCATTTCTTTTATCGCTTGTTATAGTCAACATGCCGATCATTAAGTCGTCTTTGTTTCCATGAGAATGTTTGATCGGAACAGTCAATATTGATAAGTAAGGCATTTTCCAATCGGTATATTTCTTTGCTATTGCGTCTTTTTTTAAAGGTAGCAGATCATTATCTAAATAATACGCCTTTCCTGAAAACACTGACATAGCTATGGTATCGTCCGCTAACCGTTGACCAAAGCGTTCATCGAATTCCTCCCTATCGATAGCAGCATTGCTACTGCGAATCAGCGTCTTTATCGATATGTCACGTTTAGAATGCACAAAGACTTTTATAGAAACATTACAATTACTGTGTGTAATTTTGTCGAATAGATTCTTGCTGCCGTCTGCAAATTCTTTAGCAATCGTTATCCATTCGTGTTGTGCTACTTTTTCCTTTCTGTTAAACTGATGAAGTTTGAAAAACATTTGGTTTGTCTCTCTGAAAATATCGGCATATTGAAGCGATAACGTTTCCTTGACAACTCTATTCCTTTTAATAGTGATAAGAGTCATCGCGATGGTGAACAATGCGACCATGACCGAGATATATGGGCTATATTTTAATAACTCTTCTATCATGATCTCGTTTTAACTAAACAAATGGAACAGACACAGATAATCAACGTAACTCCTAACATGCATAAAGAAGTATAGGCAATAAGCGAACTTGAAAGAGGCTTTGAAGATGTAGCTATCCCAATATATACTCCACCAGTAAACAAAGCCATTATGACCGAAGCGCCTACTAATGAAAATTTAAGTGCTTTATCACGTTCTATCGTTTCTTCTCTAAATAGGTCTCCGATATTTACACCCAAAATAGCCGAACAAACAATTAAAAGTTCTCCTTTGGTTATGGAGTTAATTAGATTTTGCTCAAATGATAATTCGGGGTGTTGGGCACATAAAATCCAGCAACTGATGGCAATTGGCAATATGGATAAGCCCAAGCCAAACCAAAACCAATAAACGAAACGATTCAGCATTTAGGTTATTAATAATTTATCTTGTAATTTACTGCTTTATAAGTATTTTACCAAATTGAAACATTATGTCGGACGAAAATGATGATAAAAAAGACCCTTTAGATAGTTGGGAGCGCATCGCCAGAATTATTTCGTTGATTGGCATTCCCTTTATTATTGCCTTTTTCGGTTGGCTTCTACAAGACAAACTATCAGAAAAAACGGTCAGTAAGGACTATGTTAACATGGCTATTTCTATCTTAACAGACGATAAAAAGGATATTAATCCAGCTTTACGGAAATGGTCCGTGGATTTGTTAAATGATAATTCTCCAACCAAATTTGATAAAAGTACCCTTGAACAATTAAAAAGCGGACAAATTAATTTTCCTTCTTTTATAAAAGATCTATATGCTGGAAATTCCAGTTATGGAAATTTGACAATTTCTGCTAACTCCCAATATTTTGCGATTGCTAAAGATAGTGGTGAGATTGAAATTTGGACTTATGGAACTTCAAAATTAATGCAAACAATACCCAATAGAAACACCACAGTTACCTGCTTGACCTTTTCTCCTGATTCGAAAGAACTTTATACCGGTGGCTTGAATACCAAAGTAGAAGTATGGGATGTACAAAGTGGCCGTTTGGTGCGTGAGTTCATTGCATCAAGAACCCCAATAACCGGCATTGCCATTGCACCTGATAACAAAACATTTTTGGTGAGTTCACAAGACGGCACTATTGCTCAATGGGATATAGCTAGCGCAAGGTTATTGTTGATCATTAAGAAACAATAATTATTCAGTCTTTTTACAAACGCGTATTTTCGACTGTCGATTTTGTCCTTGACTTCTCTTATACCTTGCTAGAATATTTATCATATTAAATCAAAGAAAATATCCTTCCATTGGGAGTAACTACAAATGGCGAATAACCCAATTTAGTCTTCATTCTAATGTTGTGGGAAATAATGCTATCGATAAAAGCATTTGGCAATGGTTTGTCTTCGAGGGTGGTAATTTTTAGACTGATTTCGGCGACCTGTCGACACTCCTGAAACGAACCTATGAGACTCGAAAAATCATTTTCCATTATATTCAGTAACTTAGGTGCTTTTTCTGGATCGATTGGTAAAGTCAAGAGATGGTGGTACAGACCTTTGATATAATCATGTGATATGGCTATATCCAACTCACCGATTACTCTATCAACGGCGTTATTATAGTCGTTCATATACTTATGGTAGTCAGAACGATGGACATAATATTCTTTTAGCGTTTTAAATTGATCATCGCCTAATCCCCCAGACATCATCACAATATTTATTATTTTTTTATTTGCTACGAACGCAACGAAAAAACTAAACTGACTTGGTATCGAGAGTAAATCTACGTGTATCCAACCGTCCCAATTTTTTGGTAGTTTGTTTTCAATTTTGATTTGATAATCTATACGACCTTGTTTATTTACTAATTCAACCCAGCCATCATCACGAATAATGGCTCTAAAAGAGGCGCACCCGACACTCATAATAGAATTGTTAATGATAATAGCGTGGTGAATCGACTCCAAATTAGCAAATGGATTTTTTTTAATTTGTTTATTGGTCATCACGCGTTTTAGGCAGGATGCTAATAAGGCCTTTCCATTATTTGCCGATAATTCATCAGGGATTATATTGGTTAATACACGAAATATTATTTCATTAACTTCAATATCAAACTTGTCAGCTAAATTTTTGACAGCCCTTTCTTCGTATTCCTGAAATACAGTTTTATAATCTAGCGTTAAGAATTTTTTTAGCAATGAATCAATATGGTGTATGATTTCAGTAAGGCTTTTGTTTAAAGTAAGACTATCATCGAGAATTAATTCAACTAATCTCCAATCCTGAAAAATGTAACTACCAAATACTTGAACAAATAGGTCGGAGTCAGCCAATAAATCGCAAGGATCGGTCGAATGGCAAAAGAGAAAGAGATTTTTAATAGTTAGATAACCTAAGAGATGACCGCCATCTTGCGGGTCAATTTTTCCGAGCAAAAGACTCAACTTCTTATCGATATGCTGTTCCGTAAGACGTACCGTATCAAGTGTCTTATTTGTGAAATCGTCTACGCCTTTCATTCCACCTTTTTCGTAAGACTCTCTTGCATCTTTAACACCAAAAATAAACTTAACAAATGCTAGTTCTTTGGATATCGATTTCGCTACTCCGGCCCGAGCGTCATGCTCCACAAAAAGCGCAATTCCTTCGAGAATAGGTCGAAGTAGATTTAATGTGAAGCGATAACGATAGATCATATCTATTGAGTTTCTGCCATCTTCCCCAGCTTTCAAGGCATCCAGTGTTTTTACCCTGTTTTCAAGATTTAGCAAAGAGAATGCTAATCCGACTGGCGAACTGATACAAAAATGATGGCTTGCTTCATGAAGAAATGCAGGCAAATATTTTATTGGAAACTGTTGGTGGATAAAGTCAAAAAAATGTTGTTCAACTTCTATATCCGGTATTACAAAGCGATTGGAAATCGGGTCAAAGTAACTCCTCGCATTGTCCATCGCTAATTTTTGTTAATCTCCTTCAATATTTTTGCCGCAGTTTCGGCGTTTATCCCATCAGTCTCACTTATATCATATTCTATCGTTTTTTCGATTCGTGTGCCGTCTGGATGTATCTCGATATACTTTTGCTTAAACTTTGCACTTTTTCGTTTTTGAATCAAATAAGCCACTACTATCGTCAAGAGCGGGCCTGAAAATGATATAATATAATTTGAAATATCGCCCAGCGCTCCTTTGGGGACATTTATTTCAGTTACTTCTACTCCGTTAGGCAGGTTAGGATCTCGAATTTCTGATCTTGAAAGCCCTACAAATTGATATTGCATTTATATTTATATTGGTTGATAAATATATAAAATAGCTACTAATGAAGCAATTATATGGGCATCAAAATGATTTCAGTGTTTTACCAACAATAAAAGTCCCCGACACTTGCTGCCGGGGACTTTTAACTCAGACGCTCATTTTGTTTCCCTTAGACTTTTTTTTTGAGGTTTCCTGGCTTTGGGTCTCAGCCTTTTTTGATTCCTGCTTCAATTCCGGCTTTTTATAGTGCTCCAGTTGCTGCGCTTCGCCCTTCCAATTGGTCAGGTTGACGCGGTGCTCGGCGGGGTTGGCTTCTAAAAACAGCTTCACTTCTTTACCGTCTTTTAGGGCGGTGACCTGGTGCCGGTTGCCTTTTTCTAAAGACTTCATCAGTTTATCGCGGGCACCCTCTTCATTGATACCTACGATATCCAATTTATCAATGGCGCGTTCAGGTTTGTAATTCCAACCATCTGTAAATGGGCGGAGTTTATAATTGCCATTTTCCGTTTTGTTTTCTTTGTCTATGATGATCCAGGCATTATATTTTTCGCCTTCCAGGTTTTCTAACTGTTTGTGGACGGCGCGGCCCTCCATGAGGTTATAAGCCTCTTTCGCAGTGATAGCACCACTTTTATTAATATAAAATGATTGCTGCATTTCTTTATCCCGAAGCGAAGCATCATACTTGTTGAAGAAAAACATATCGTTTTGGTCGCCGGCCTTATAATGCAAGGTATAATCTACCGGCTGTTTGTTATATTCCAGATCGGTAGTCAAGGTAAATTCCTTTTTGCCGGATTTGATTTGTTTCTCCAGCTCTTCGTTTAGTTTTTCGCCAAACCCCAGGTTTAGCAATTGCTTTTGCAGATAACTTAAATTTTGATCGTTCATTTTGTTGTTATTTACGGTTAATAATGCCCTGGCCTCATCTGGTGTCAGGGGAAGTAATTGTTCAGGTCCTTTTTGAAGCGGTAATAGGCTTTGCATTACCCGGTTCGCTAGTTCGAGCGGCACATCAGGTTCAAAGTTGCGGGCGCGGTCAAGATCATCCAGCCCAAGCAGAATATGTTCCATGACCACCGGGTCTTGCGGGACGATATAGCCATGGTAATAGTCAAAGGCCAGTTTACCCTCGGTATCCGGGCGGAAGTTCAGGCTATATTTAAAGTCTCCACCCTTGCCTTTGGCTTCCATCGATAAATAGAATCTGCGCTGACGGTCATCGACTTTTTTCTCCAATTCAGGTATCAACGCTTCAAAACCAAGTTTGCGTAACTGTTCGGTTATCGGTCCCGCGATCTTTGCTGTTGGTACCGGTAATGCTAATTGTGCAAGTTCGGATTTGACCTCCGTTGCATTCATCGGTGCCATCACCACGATGTCATCGAGTTCGGGGTACTTGCTGCGTTCGCTCAATAATTGCAAGGCCTGATTAAAATGCACATTCGGCTGGAAGTATTGCATCCGCAGTCGCTGCGGGTCGCCGCCGACGGTCAGATCGAGATCGTAAACACCCAGGTTTAAATAACCTTTGCTGGATCTTTCGATATCGATATAAAGATTGTAAGTTTCCTGGCCATAGGGTTGGCGAATGTCTAAATGGTCGGGACTGTCGCCTATAGACATCGGTTGCCGCAATTGTTCTACCAATTCGGGTTGAGTGAAACCAAGGTCCGCTAAGCGGGTTTTGAGTTCATCAAAGTTAACGGATAGCTCCGTTTTTCCAGGTAGCTGCAAACAGGCATTGACTTGCGCCCGGCTCATTGGCCTTGGTGTTTCTTCATCCGGCAAAAAGCCTCTTTGATCCTGGTGTAATACGGCGATTGCTTCTTCGCGGGTGATATCTGTTGCAAACAGCCGGTGCAGATCGTCTTTGCCAACCGATAGCATGGCCTCGTAATGA
>Ga0206854_1109_pt1 | contig 22688 bp, 17 predicted proteins | sample Alteio_BWOrgCont_50_FD_152870 | JGI IMG/M metagenome (GOLD analysis project Ga0206854, IMG submission 152870) | Enriched cells from forest soil in Barre Woods Harvard Forest LTER site, Petersham, Massachusetts, United States -... | ecosystem: Environmental > Terrestrial > Soil > Temperate forest >...
ACCTATGCCCCCGGTAATACCTGTTATAAGCATGGGCTTTGTTTTTACTTGGTGGTTGCGGGCACTATCCCTGCTGCCGTGTCGGCTTTTTTGCGGGCTGCCTGCGTCATTTCCATAGATACGGCAGAGCGCTCAATGGTCATAAACGTGCCCCTGCTGATCTCAATTTGCAGGGTTCCGTCTTCATTGGCGCGGTTGATGCGGCCATGGATACCGGCAGAGGTTACAACCTGCTCCCCGCTGTTCATGCTATCGGCAAATTTCTTTTGTTCTTTTGCCCGTTTGGCCTGTGGGCGTATCATGAAGAAATACATGACCACAAACATAAGGCCCAAAAAAATGGGCCCTCCAAATCCGCCTCCGAATGGGCTTGCCGAGGGTGCGCCGGCCTGTAATAAAATAACTCCTGGATTTACTTGCATTTTCTTATTGGTTATGATGAAAAAATTATTAGTTACTTTTTTTGTTGATGTCTGCTTTGATATAAAGCATGTGTATGCCGCGTAATGAATTGGTATGGATAGTAACTGATTTTTCCTGGTGGCCCACTTTGCCGGCTGAATTAAAAGTAACCTTCATAACGCCGCTTTTACCCGGGGCTATTGGGTCGTGGGGATAGTCGGGGACGGTGCAGCCGCAGGAGCCGGAAGCGTTGCTGATAATGAGTGGGGTTTTGCCTGTATTGGTAAAGGCGAAATCATATTCTACTTTGTCATTCTCATTAATAGCCCCGAAATCGTGCAGCGTATCGGTAAATGACATCATCGGCTTCCTTTCCGCAGCCACCGTATCCATGCCATTTGCAGTGTTTGGATTGCTTACCAGCGAAGTAGGCAACTGGTTTGCCACGTTATTATTATTGCTGGCCGGATTATTGCAGGCAGCCAGCGCCAGCAATGAGATCATTAAACAGCGTTTCATTCTTGTTATGTTTTTATGTTTTAGCATTAAGCCATTAAGTAATTGAGCCATTAAGCATTCCCTCTTTCCGTTTTCCTTATTTTGTTTTCTTTTACCAGTTCTTTAAGGATATTGTCGAGCACGCCGTTTACAAACTGCCCGCTTTGCGGTGTGCTGTATTGTTTGGCGATGTCAATATATTCATTTATAGTAACCTTTGTAGGGATAGTAGGGAAGTATAAAAATTCGCACACGCCCATACGCAACAGCAGCAGGTCTATAAGCGCCACACGGTCTTTGTCCCAGTTGTTGAGCTTTGGCTCTATAAGCTCCATGCAGTATCCGTCTTTCTCTATAACCGCCATCAGCAATTCCTGTGCGTAATTTCTTTTTTCCCCTGACAGCAGGTTTGAAAAATTGACCTTGCTATTGCCTTTGAAAAAATTTTGCATCAGCATAATGATCAATTCCCCGTCGTCTTCCCATCCCGGCCATTCATCAGTAAAATAGCTCTGCAATTCTTCGTTGCAAATCACTTGCTTTTCCCATATATACTGGATAATTTCTTTTTCCTGCGATGGGGGCGGGGTTTCTGTTCCAATATATTTTAAATACTCGTCACTCTTTGTTAGTAATTGATATATTTTCTTCACCCATTCGCCGTCTATATATCTTTCCAGTTTATCGTTCTTTATTTTTTCTTTAAATGAAGCATTTCCCATCATTTTCGATACAAAGCCGTTGGCGGCGATATTTGTATTTACCTGCATGTCTTCAGCAGTTGGCAGGTATTTCGATGACCTCTGTTGCGCGTCTGTTTCGGCATATTGCGCTATGCGCAATGTGAATAAAACAGAAACGGAAAAAATATCCAATGCCTGTTCCAGTTTGTCATTTAGCAGCCGGGCTGCTGCTTCTTTATTCCCTTGCGCCCCATTTTCCAGCGAAGCAAGCGTGTATAGCGTCTGCATCACTTTTACCCGGATATTCCTACGGCTGATCATATAGGTGAAAGAACCTGTTTTATTTAAACCTTTTTGGTTTCGAGGTGCAAAGGTAAGGAATAAAGGGTGATTTCCTGTTAAGAAAAATGAAACTCGGATCAGATGTTCGTTGCAGGTACACTTAAATAAATTTAGGCCAAAATTCACGCCGGATAGGGCAAGTGGGAGTTTCATCCGCAAGCCATAAGCGCAATGCTTATTAGAAACAGATGCGCGGATTTATCCCGGTTGCAGTATAATTTGATTTTTTCGATTCTTTGCACTTTTTCTCCGCCAACTCTTTGTGTTGAAAAACAACGCTTATACTTTACACTGTAATTGAACCATCGATCCGCATATTTTAAGAAATTATTTTATTGCGTGGATCTCGCCCTTTGAATCTTTGTATAGTTTTACTGAGACCTCGTCTTTATCTGGTTTGCCCTTAAAAACAAAAACATATTTTTTGTCAGTTATGAAAGAAAAACATGGCTGGCAGCCAAAATCCTTGGGGCTGAAATCAGTGAGGCTAAACTGGGTAACTATTTCTTTTGAATTTTTTGCATAGTACCCGGCATTATGTTCATGTATATCCGGGTCTGTTTCATATGGGAAGATACTCACTTCCTCTATCCCTGCGGGATTATCTTTGCTGATAATACAATTGCAGGACGCTTTAAATTCATACTTGTAATTATGTTTGTCCCCTTTATTGCGGGCAAAAGCAGTGGTAAATGCCAATATAAAAACTACAAAAAGGATTTGTTTTTTCATCATAAAAATGTTATTGTTTATGGATATAACAAGGGTAAAAGTAAGAGAAACTAATGATAACGGGAAAGTTTTTTTATTTGCAGTAATCGATATTTATTCATAATCCTTTAATGTTTTCCCATGTTTGTTGTATCCTGTTTTTATCTAAGGCTTTATCCGTGATGCAAATTTCTGAAATGGCCCCGATGTAAAAACGGAACCCGCCAAGATTGCCGATAAAAAGCTGTTCCGGGGATGAATGTACCTGCGCCGGAAGGGTGGTTGAAGCAGCAAGGTTACCATTTTCATAGATTTCCATGTGGTCGGGATAGATGTTTAATACACAATAAACCCATTGGTTTTCCGGCAATGCCAAAACGAATGTTTTGCCATTGATGCCAAATGCATAATTTTTAGTGTTGAGGACATTAGCGATGAGGAAACCGCTTGTGTCGTCCATATTACCGGCAATAGTGGCGTAAGGATATACCTGGGGTTGGGCATAAAATAGCGCTTCAACAGAAAATTCAGTCTTTAAACTAACTGGTTTATTGCCGAAAGCATCCTTGACCCTCAATTTAATCCCAGCAGTATCATCCGTATATTTCCGGTGAAGGACGCTGCCATCATCCCCAAAAAATGTTTTCAACGGCATTTTTATATTTCGTTTCACCAAGAGCGACATGGATTGGTTGGTCTTTTTAAAGTCATAGGTTGCCGCCATGGCAGCCAAGGGCCGGGCCATAAAAGAGTTGTTCCAGGTCGAAGGTTCTAAAAAAATATCAAAAGATGAATCAATGACCCTGTTCTCAAAACGGTCTAAATCAGTATTTAAAAACATATCCTGGGGGCCGGGATTAAATGCAGAAATCCGTTTGTTGCTATTAAAATACAACCCAGTGTGGAACTTGGTGGCAAAGACATATATTTTTTCCTTTTCACGGGAATTTTGCAGGATAAAATCGCTGTTGTTTTCAATATGCTGTTGTTCTGCCTGCTGTGCTGATTTATCATCTTCCTGGTATATCAATTCATTAAATTTACCCGCCCCAAAAATGATTTCAAAGAATGAAAATGAAATAACGAATAAGAAAACACCAAATAACAGGTTCAAGGAGAAAATGTTGTTTGATTTTATTTTCTCCCATAATTCATCCCCCAAAATAGTGAGCAAAACAAAAGAGAAACAACTGCTTGTGGCAAGGCAACAGTTATGGCTCCTTCCCTGGAAGTAAACAAAAAAGCCTAAACTGATGACTGAAACCAACAAAATAACAGACGATTTAGGGGTAATCTCTTTTTTATACCATTTGGTGATCGCATAAAGGATGCCCAGTATATCCACTAAAGCCATCAGGTTCCAGGGGTGCACCAACTTCATGGGGAGGCACCCAAAACCAACTTTGCCAAATGCGAGAGCAATACCAAACAACAGGTTAAAGTCAGGCATAGCACCATAAAAAACGTAAACCAAAAACTTATAAGTAAAAAAAACAAAAACGACAACCCCAAAACCAATTGCCCAGTGCAGCAATATCTTCTTAATGTTTACTTTGCCTTCTGAGGTATAAAAATCGTTATAGGTATTAAACAACAGCCATGAGAGGTAGCAAACCATGCCAAATTCGGGGTTCCACAAAATAAAAGCCGCCATTACAAAAAAAGTAACCCAGTAAACAACCTGCGAGCGTTTCACCAAATATAACCCTGCCAAGAATGTCAGTGTGCTCGGAACAAGGTAGCGGATGGGGAAGAATCCAAAAATGCAATCGAATGAATTAATAAACTTGTCATCAAGGAATGGGAAAAATATAACACTCAGAAACCCGAGGAATAAAATTATTTTGTTGCTTACAAATTGTTTTAGAAAATAAAAATTGAATATATAAGAAATGCCAAGGAGGGTGGCCAAAGTGCAGGAAAATTTAAAAACACTTAAACCGATGATGTGAAAAAGGAGGTTTAAAAAATGAGGGTAAAGGCCGTAAGTATCGTTAAAACCATCCACTAACATAGGCATACCGGCATAGACCTGCGTCATGGAATAATAGACAGCATTAAAATTATATTTATTTACAAATGAATATGGAAAAGCGAATGAATCCATAAGGACAACCGCGAGCACGGTTCCGCCGGCCACCAGGTAGCCGATTGCCGATATGCTTATATTGAAAACCTTGTTTTTTTCAAGGCTGTATTTTTTAATGCCTATGAAAAAGAGGCAGGCTACCAAAGGCACACAAATAAGGGTATAGATAAGCAGATGGCTCCCGAGGAAGATGCCATCAAAATAAAACGCGAAGTTTGATTTGTTTTCTATAAAGTCGCGGGCATGCTGGGGCATATCGCCGCCGCCGTTTGCAAATGGGTTTTGAGCAGAAAAATCCAAATAACCCAAGACTATGATAAAGGCAACGCACAATGTAGAAAAAACCAGGAAGAATGGGTTATCCGCAAGTTTTTTTACCCATTGTGTTTTTGTGAAAAGGATATAAAAACCAAGCATCCCCAATGTAATGGTAACTACACCAGAACGAAACAAAAGTGATTCCACAGGTTCAGGGCGGGCATCACCGGCAAAACTTAATTTATTAGCGAGTGCCAGTAATTCATTAATATCCGGATGGTATGTTTTCTGTATAATGGTTGCTACAACGAGGTAACAAAGTAACGCCCCAATAATCGAAAATATCCAGCGTAACGTCTCCTCTTTTAATGCTATTGAACTTTCATCTTGTGGAGTTGGATTTATTATACTTGGATTGGCAAATGTTTCCGTATGTACGGGTTGTTTTTTAGTTTTACTTGCAATAACGTTTGCAACCGGCAAAGATTGTTTTTTTGTTTTTTTCACACTCATACGGCTAATTTAAAACGAAAGACCGGGACAATTTATCCTTTGCCATGTATATTTTTATCAACATTTACGAGGTTACTGTTGTTAATGATATACAACGGCCTGTTAATCACGTTCTTGTTGATCCTGCTGATATAAAGCCCTATAATTCCAATAGAAATCAACTGTATGCCCCCGAAAAACATGGTGCTTATAATCAGTGAAGCCCACCCGCTGATGGTCTCTTTAAGGATAAAATGGCCATATAATGTATAAAAGATGGCCAAAAAAGACAGAAATGAAATGCATATCCCAGCCTGGGTTACCATATTGAGCGGTTTATCGGAAAAAGAAGTAATCCCGTCTAATGCAAAGCGGATCATTTTATTGAGTGTGTAGCCGGTTTTGCCGTGTTTCCTGCCATCCCTGCTATATTCTACGAACATTTGGTTAAATCCCAGCCAGGCAATTTGGCCCCGGAGGAATTTATTTTGCTCCGGCATGATCCGTAAATAATCAACTATCTTTTTATCCAATAAGCGGTAGTCGCCGGTATCTAACGGGATATTTATCATGGTTATCCGCTTCAGCAGGCGGTAAAATATTTTCGCCGTAATTTTTTTGAAAAAGCCCTCCCCTTCCCTTTTGATACGCTTGGCGTAAACGACCTCGTAACCTTCTTTATATTTTTTATAAAGCTCGGGTATTAATTCAGGGGGGTCTTGTAGGTCTGCATCTATAATCACTACAGCATCCCCCGAGCAAAAATCCAATCCTGCCGTTACCGCTATCTGGTGCCCGAAGTTCCTACTGAAATTTATATAAAAAACCCTGTTATCCGCCTTAGAAAGTTCTATTAATAAATATAAGGAATTGTCCTTACTGTGGTCGTTTATAAATATAAATTCGTAGTTTTTAGATATGCCACCGACTGATTCACATAATCTTCTATAAAGCTCTGGTATAGAACCCTCTTCATTATAAATAGGTATGATTACGGAAATGTCAACTTGCTTTCTTTCTTCCATAATATATATTATATAATTATTTTAATTACTTTATATGAAACAGCATAAATAACCGCCTTAATATTTGCATTAAAGAAGCAGTAAAACACGAAAAAAAATACATGGACAAATTTAATTTAAATCTCTTATCGTCATAGATTTTTTTAGCAAAAAGCATAAAAAGTTTGGCTTGGTTCTTCTTTAATTGCGAGGTCATCGCACCTTTGGAAATCCTAAATGAAGCGAGCGGTTTAGGAATAACATATAAGTTGCCCGTTAATAAAAGACGGAACCAGAAATCTAAATCAATCAAGTAAGAATTACTTGCATCATAATAACCTATTTCGGAAAAAGCACTTAACCTGAACAACCCCACCGCAGGCTCACCGATAATGTTTGTGCCGAACAAAAAATTTAAGCGCATCGCTTTTGAAGAATTAATAAAACCAGCCTTAACCGGAAATTTCCTTGACATGAGAATTTTGCCTTTTTCATCAATAATATTTCTGTATGAAATGATCAGAGACAATTCTTTGCCTTTGTCTGATAAAAATATAGCAACCTGTTTTTCCAAACAATCGGGTGCCAGCAGATCATCACCACAAAGTAATTTTACAAATGTGCCTTTAGCATTTTGCACCACTTTATTCCAATTGCCGCCAAGCCCTAAGTTTACTTTATTTTCAAAAAGAACTATCCGGCTGTCATGAAAAGTTTTGATTATTGCAAGAGTGGCATCTTTTGAAGCGTCGTCTGAAATAATCATTTCCCAATTCTGGTAGGTCTGATTAATCACAGACTGGATAGCGTCTCTGATAAACATCTCATTGTTATACGCAGGGACACAGACACTGACCAAGGGTTCATTCATAGCTTACACCTGAAATTATGTCACGAATATTAATTATTGATAACAACGATATACCCCATGCAATTAAGACGGAAGATTCTTTCAAAAAATTTAATAAATTTTTCAATTCCTTTTACCATTGTCTTTTTAAAGCCGGTGCTTTTAAGGATCATTTCAGTGGCGTAAAACTGGTAAGGGATAATTTCAAAATCAGTAAACCCCGCCCTTTTACAAACTACATATAAAGTTTTATATGAGAAAACATGTAGATGGTCAGGATGCTGCACTTCCCTTTTTATCATCCCCATTAAAAAATTACTAAAGGCCATGCCATTTGGGGTGCTAATCACTATTGTACTATTCTTGAAATTTTCTTTTACGTACTTAAAGAATGACACATGGTTTTCAATATGCTCAATAAATTCACCCGCCACAACCATATCAAACACAGTATCCTTCAGGATAGACGGCGATATGTTGGTAGCATCACCTTTATAAATATAACAATTCTCATTTTCCTTAATGCCTTCTGGCGGTATTAATTCAGAATTGTCAACCCCCGTCACTTTTTTTGCCCTTTTTGTGATTTGGGCATGGAGCCAATAGTCTGTATTAATTTTTGACTGCGCCGTTTCATCGAAGCAACCAATATCCAATACCGTTTTACCGGTGGTCAAACTACTTATGAAGGGAACTCTTTCTACCGGTTTCCGAACATGGATTTTCTCTAAATTATCAAAAGTTAATACATTAGTCATATACGATGTTTAATTTTTTATTACTTGCCTTTACGTAAGTGATGATTAAAAATGCTCTATAAAATTCAGAATAGAACGGTTACAAAATAAGACATTTTTGAATGAACCGCAAAATGGATGAAAAACGGAACCCAATAATCATTTTGGATTTACATTTTCCTGTGTTACTCTTTCAAAAGTATAAATGACTATTTTAGAAACCGGTTTGTAAGCCCTTACAGCATCCCCCCATATATATACGGTGTGCTGGCCTTCTATCATATCCGCAATCCCTACCAGCTTATAATTGTTATCCACATAAGGACGCAACCAATCGAATACATAGGAATCTGAATTGGGCTGCACAAGCAACGAAATGGGATTGTTGAAGAAAACCAGATATTTTGGTTTTGCTTTTTCCACATCAGCCACAAACTCCCTTTGCCAAGTCTTGGCAGCCGGCACATTAGCCACCAGCGCAGAGAAATAAGCGTGCCGTGAAGGGCTGTGCTTCTGGGTATAAAAATAGATTTCCGGTTCGGAGCCTATCAATACCAACCCATCTTCAGGCTTTGCATGTCCATTAATATAATTTGCAATTTCCATGGATTCAGGGAAAGGATTGTTGCCATAAACGCCCCTCAGTATCAACTCATAATCTGGGTCTGAGTAATATCCTTTGAATGCCGATACGTGGTAACAGGCAAACATCGCAAAAATTGATAGGTACGCATATTTCAGCCACTTGATTTTAATATTAAAATTGCGCTCCAATATGGACATAACGCAATAATAAGTAAGGCCCGCAACTACGGATAAGCCCGGTATGATTTGTATCCAGTAATGGCCGTAAAAATAAAAGCCGGGTACTATGGTCAAAAAGGAAAAAAACAATAACGTGATCCCAAACAATTTCTTTTTGTAATCAATGCTATTGAAAAAGCAAAGAATTACCGCGAGGATACTATGTATCCAGAAGAACGTGTAGTTCTGTATGATCGCATCCTTACCCGAATTAAAATATTGGATACCCTGGCTAAGCGATATTTTACCGACGTAATTCTTGGGTATCTCATAAGCCCAGAATATCATGTCTTTAAATGCACCCTTGCAGAAAATAATAAAAAATAAAATAGCTATAAATGAAAATACCCCGGCAGAATAAATTAAGACCTGGATCGCTAAATCTAAAAAGGGCTTCTTTTTATCGAATAAAAAATCTAAGATAAGAATGATACCACCCCAGCCAATGAGAAATATGGCGTTTGTCTTAACCATAAACGCACAACCGAATGACACGCCCATCAGGAAGTTGAAATACCATTTTTTCTTGGTATTAAACAAAGAATAAAACAACAGCCCCAAGCAAACAAAAACTGCGACCCCATGCTCCGCCTGCACGGTGAACCCGCTTAAAAATGGCGCTAATGAAACGAAACCAAAAGTTGTGGCAGATATGATGCCAGCAATGGGGGAAAAAAGGTTGCGGGACGTAAAATAAACCAAAATAAGGGAAATGATATTTACATACATAAACCCGGTATGCATACCCTCAACCGTATCGCCAAATAGCTTAACTATTAAAGCGTAAAAATAAAAAACGCCCGGGAATTTCTGCTCATAAAAATCCTTGTACGGGATTTTGCCTTCCAAGAGCAACTTGCCATAATAGCTGTATGCGCCTTCGTCGCGCTCAAAAGGAATAGACAAAAATTTGTTCCTGATAACAAATATGACGGCGATAAGAGATACCAACAATACCAAACAAATTTTTTCTTCGGCAGATATAGAAGAAAGAAAAGAATTGCTACTATTTTTCACTACTCCACCGGTTTTAGCGACCGGAGTAACCACTTTCTCCACCGCAGGTTTAGGCGCTGCACCCTGTTTAGCAGGATTATTTTTTGTATTCGAAGGTATATTTTTTTTCATAAAAAATGATCACTCAATAGCGGGTAAATGTAGCTAAAAGAAATAAATTTAGAATAAAATTTATTGCAACATGCTTCCCTTAATATTTTCCCACGTAGCCTCTATCTGCTGGTTATCCAAAGCTTTATCATTTACTGCAATTTCTGAGATAGCGCCGATATAGTAACGCAAAAACCCACCATTGCCGATAAAGAGTTTTTCAGGGGATTGCCGAAATGGCGCCGCCAACGGCGACACACCGATTTTATTACCGTTCACATATATTTCAAAATGGTCAGGGAAAACATCCATCACGCAATAAACCCATTCATTATTGTCAACCGGCAAACTAATCCCTTTGGCATTTATCCCGAAAAAATAGTTTGGCGAATTTAAAATTTTGGCGATTACAAAACCACTTGAGTCATTTGTGTTGCCTATCAGCGTAGCATACTGGTATATTTGGTCTTTTGCATAAAACAATGCCTCTACAGAAAATCCGGTATTTAACAGGATTGGCCCAACTCCTAATGCGTCATTTATCCGTAATTTTATCCCGGCAGTATCGTCATTGTATTTCCGATGGATAACGTTATCAGGCCTGCCAAGAAAAATTTTTGGTGTAACCTTTGTTTTCCTTTTGACCAGCATCGCCATCGTTTGGCTCGCACCCTGTGTTTCATAGGTGGCAGCCACGGCGGCCAACGGCCGGGGCATAAAGTAAAAATTACAAAAAGCAGGTTCTAAAAATATATTGTACGAAGAATCCCTTATCCTTTCTTCCAGCTTTACCAAGTCAGTGTTCAGAAACATATCCTGGAACCCAGGGTTAAACGCAGACTGCCTTTTATTGCCATCAAAGTATAACCCTTGGTATTGTTTTGCGGTAAACAGAAATATCTTCTCTTTCTCTTTTGAATTTTTATTAATGAACTCGGTATTACTTTTTATGCGGTCTTCTTCCGGTTGTTGTTTTTCTTTATCATCTTCCTGGTATATCAGCTCATTAATTTTATCTGTATTAAATATGATCTCAAAGAATGAAAAAGAAATACCAAACAGGAATACGACAAATAATAAGTGCAGTGTTACCAAATTACTATTTTTAATTTTAATCCATAGTTCGTCCCCTAAAATGGCCAGTAAGACCATGCAAAAACCGCAACTGGCGGCAAATGACCAGTTATGGCTCCTGCCTTGGAAGTACACGAGGAAACCCAAGGAGATAACCGAAACCAAGAAAATGACAGATGTTTTGGGGTCAATTGATTTTTTCAGCCATTTTACAATCGAATAAGTAAACCCTAAAATAATCACGATCGCTTCCAGGTTCCAGGGGTGTACCAATTTCATGGGAAGCAGGCCAAAACCAACATTTGCAAAAGCGGTAATCAAACCGAAAAGGGATCCCAAATCAGGGTAAGCGCCATAAAAAATATAAAAAACGCCTTTAAAGACAAGAAAGACAAGTACAATGACACCGACACCGGATATAATGTGTAATAATATTTTTTTAATGTTTGCTTTCCCGTCCCCTGTGAAAAAATCATTGTAAATATTAAATGCCAACCAGGCAGCATAGGAAACAATACCTATTTCCGGATTCCATAAAACAAAAAAACCCATTAAAATAAACGTAACCCAATAAATGGCCTGCGAGCGTTTCTCGGCATATACGGCAGCCAATAAAATAAGCGTGCTTGGGATGATGTAACGGATGGGGAAAGTAGCGAAAGAGCAATCGTATGGAGTCAGGAATTTAAAGTCGAGGTATGGGAGAAAAACCACGGAACAAAAAGCTAATAATAAAATGACTTTATTGCTTACGTACTTTTTCAAAAACAAAAAATTAAATAAAAAAGCAAGCCCGGTAAGCAGGGACAAAAGAAAAGAAAATTTAAATACATCAAGGCCAATGAAATGGAAAATAAGATTCAAAAAATGCGGGTAAAGACCATAAGTATTAGAAAAACCATCCACTAACATAGGCACTCCCGCATATACCTGGGTCATAGAGTTGTAAACAGCATTAAAATCATATTTATTTTCAAAAGCGTATGGGAAATAAAAGGTGTTCATTAATACGATTGCAAGTATAATACCGGCAACCACCACATACCCAAATATGGATACTCCTTTTTGAAAAAAACGGTTATCTTCCCATTTGTATTTATTGATACCAAAATAGAAAAGGCAAGCAATGGCAGGGACTAAAAAAAATGTATAGGCAAACAAGTTATTCCCGAGGAAAATATCCTTGAAAAAAAATTCAAAATTGGTTTTTGCGACAAAGTCGCGGCTGTTCTGGGGCTGGTCCCACCCGCCTTGCGCAAAGGGATTAGGCGCGGCGAAATCAAAATATATTAAAACAATAACAAAAATGACGCATAATGCAGTAAACAATAAAAAGAACGGCGTATCCGCCAATTTTTTTACCAATTTCATTTTTGAGAATAACATGTAAAACCCAAGGATACCAACCCCAATAGTAACAACACCCGAACGAAATAAAAGAGACTCCATCGGTTCAGGGCGCGCGTCACCTGCGAAACTTAATTTATTGGCTAATGCCAGTAATGCATTAATATCAGGATGGTAATTATTACTGATAACATTGGCGACAACCAGATAAACGAGAATTGCCCCAATTATAGAAAACAGCCATTTCAGCACTTCTTCTTTCAGTGCTAATATATCTGCATTGTTTGTGCTAACATTTGTAGGAGGGGTGGCAACAGGAATGGGTTGTTTTGGCCCCTTGGTTGCAATGGGATTATTAACAGGCGTTGGTTTTTTATTGTTTTTTTTTACGCTCATATTGCCGGTTTAAACAGAAGTCATGATCATTTTATTTTTTACTTTTCCAGGATAATGCCCATGTTACCGGCATTAAATGGCAATATTTTATTATAAATTCCTAAAATTTTAAATAGTGAAATCCATAGTTTTTTAAAGGGCAGTGGCGCCATCCTTATCCAGTAATTAAAGGGGTATCCACTGGTTATATCAAAAACTGAAATTACTTTAAATCCTGCTTTTTTACACAACAAGGGAAGGTTTTCTTTATTGAAAAGATAAATATGCTCCACATCAATTATTGGTGACTTTTCACCGAATACTCTTGCCTGCAGCGCTTTAGAATTGTGCATAATCATATACACATGGCCGCCGGGCACCGAATTTTCATACATAGTTTCCAACATACCTAATGGGTCGCTCAAATGGTCTAATGTCTGGAAACAGGTAATGAGGTCAAAAAAATCCTTCTCGTATAAGCCCGGGCCATAAAATCCGGTATGTATATTGTCTTTTATATCTTCACGTGCTATTGCCTTTGGCTCCTCACCGGGTTCTACGCCATATACTTGCCTGTATCCATTATCTTTTAAACACTCTAAGAAGAAACCATTGCTACAGCCTATGTCAAGGGATTTGCCTTTGTTCCATTTTTTTGAATACTCGGCAATGGGTTTCCAGTAATCCCTTTTTATAAATTCAGTTTGGTCATTAAATGTTACCACGCTGTCTTTGTAAAGATCATTCAACGCGGCATCATCCAATATATACCTTGAGAATACAAGTCCTGTTTTCTGGCATTTTACAATATCGTAATGAAAATGCTCCGTTGTCCTGCGTGCTGAAAATATTTCTGCATTTAAATCTTCGTCCTTGAAATTTTTTTGATAAAGAATAGGATGGTTTTCCGGATCAGTATCGGGGCAAAACAAACACTCCTTAGTTACATATTTGTATTTAACCATTTTATCCTATTTATCTTTTTATTGCTTGGATATCCTTTTTAAAATTGTCAATCTCTGACGCTGAATTAAGTGATTTGCCTTTGAATATCACAGACCTCCTTATAAATTTTGGCCTGTCTTTGGTTTCTTCAAATATTTTTGAGAGATATTCCCCTAATATAGATACTGCCAGTAACTGTATCCCGCCGAAAAACAGCGCTAACACAATAAGCGTTGTAATTCCGTGCGGGATATTGGGGTACATAAAACGGGCGGCTACCTGCACGATGATTGCCAAGAAAGAAAACCCTGTCAGGATAAAACCCATATAGCTCAACAGTTCCAGCGGCACAAAGCTGAAAGAAAAAATAGCTTTTTTAGCCCAGCCAATATTCTTCCTCCAATTATTGGTGCTCTTCCCAAACATCCTTTCCGGCCTCATGTAGTCAACCCCTACTTGCTTAAACCCGACCCAGGCACGTAATCCCCGCAAAAAAATCTCCGTCTCCGGGAGGTTAATCAACTCATGCACTACTTTCCTGTCTATCATTGAAAAATCGCCGGCGTCAACCGGGATTTTGATATAGGATATTTTACTGAACACCCTGTAAAAACCTTTATAGACCAAGTTCATAAAAAACGACATTTCTCTTTTTACCCGTTTTCCATAAACCACGTCATTCCCCTCCAGCCATTTTTTATAAAACAATGGGATAATTTCAGGAGGGTCTTGCAGGTCTCCGTCCATCAGCACCACCGCGTCGCCGGTAGAGATTTCCATGCCGCTTAAAAAAGCGGATTGTGAGCCAAAATTCCTTGAATGTGTGATACCGATCACATTTTTGTCTTTTGCCGCAATCTGGGTAATCACTTCTTCCGAATCATCGGGTGAACAATCATTGACAAATATTATTTCATACCGCAGTTTTGTTTCGTTAAACATTTTTACCAGCCGGTCATACATTATGGGTATGGCCTGCCCGTCTTTGTAACATGCAATTATAGCGCTGATTTTGGCATTAAGCTTCGTATTATTAAACGCAGGCAAAATGGTATCAATGTAATCTACATCCTGATGCCAGTCATATGTTCTGCGCAAACCCTCTTTTAGCTGCGTTTTAGCTTTCCACCCGAGTTCCAATTTTGACTTTTCCGGGTTGCCATACCAGTCTTTGAGATCCCATTTACGGTTTTGCATATTGCCCCATGCGGGCTCCGTGTTTATATTAAATTCGGTTCTTACTAAATTCACTAACTGTTCCAGGGTCGTCTTCTCGCCCGTACAGATATTGTATGATTTTCCATGTACTCCGGGATTCATAACTAATGCAGCGTCAACAAAGGCTTCCACGGCATCGGTTACATATACAAAGTCGCGGCTTATTTCTTTTTCTACCAAAACGGGATACGCGCCTTGACGTGCTTTTTCAATCATTACGGGAACCAACCTGTCTGGCTCTTCCCAAAGGCCGTAAACGGAATACAGGCGGAGGTTGAGCGCGGGTACATTTTTATAACGGGCATAGTATTGAATGATGTAAGAAGCGGACACTTTCGATGCGGCATAATGGCTGTTGGGTTCCAGGGAATCCCCCTCCTGCGGGGCCGCAGAGTTTGTCCCATATTCCGAACTGCTTCCGGCATGGATGTAGGCTTTGACCCCCTCGCAACTATCCAATATGTTTACGGTGCCGTTGACATTGGTCTCATAAATCAGCGGCACATTGCTTTGCTTGCTGTATGCCCCATAAGCGGCGAGGTTGAATACGGTTTTGGGATTATACGCGGCAAAAATATTCTTTACGGATATGGCGGAAGTAATATCGCAGTGCACAATATTCTTAGACGGCACATTGAGCAGCTTTAACCGCCATGCGCTGTTTGCGTCATGCGTTATGGCGTAACAATCATCCCGGACGGTAAAAATATCCTTAATGATATTAGCGCCAATAAAACCACTGGCCCCAAAAACAAATATGGGACCTTCCAGTTTTTTTATTTTTAGCTGAAGATCTTCGTAATTTATCATGAAAGATTAAAATAAGAGTTTATGATCCGTGATATGTTTCCTTCATCCAAGCCGCTTAGCTGCTGGTGGTAACCCTGGCTGCCATACAACCCTCCGGGGTAACCTTCGGCATGTAAGCTAATAAATTTATTTATAGGGAGCGATAATTCATTGGCCAACAAAGAAACAGCACTGCCAAGCCCGCCTATGGCAATATGCTCTTCAATCGTCAGTACGTTTTTTGTCCTTGCAATACTTGCTTTCACGGCTGCGGGCAATGTTTGCAGCGGCATTTTATTCAATACAAATACTTCGGTCTTATCCATAACCGGGTTGTCTTTCAATGCCGAAACCAAGTTATTGGCGACTGGGCTTTGTGCAATTATAGTTAATTCTGCCTGTATATTTACTACCGAAGCTGCTCCGTAATCCTTTAACGAAAGATATGTTGGCATATTTTTACCGAGGCCAAGGCGGAAATAGGCCGGCGACCTTGCCGAAAACATTTCATCCAGGCACTCATTCATATCTTCTATAAATGCAGGAACATAACAATGCATATTAGGTAACCCGCTCAAAACAGCGAGGTCTTCTATGGCGTGGTGCGAAGCGCCCATGATACCATAGCCATACCCTCCCCCATTACCCACAATATATACCGGCATATTATGAAAACACACATCGTTCCTTACTTGTTCCAAGCAACGGTAAACCACGAAGGGGGCAATACTGTAACAAATAACCTGGTATCCCTGCGAGGCCATGCCTGCCGCAATCCCTATCATATTTTGCTCTGCAACCCCCGCATTGATAAAACGGCATCCCATTTTCAGGGCCAAGTTTTCCAGTGCGTTATATCCCAAATCGCCGGTTATAAAAACAATATCATCACGTTCCGCAATTTTTTCTATATATGCTGAAAAATGTTTTCTCATTTATAATATTTTATAGATGGGGTTTAGCAATTATAATCCGCTTCAATTTTTTTTACTGCCTCATGGTATTGTGTTTCACTCATTGGAAGGTAGTGCCATTCCATCTTGTTTTCCATGTATGGGATACCTTTCCCCTTTATGGTATTGGCTATTATTAATTTAGGTCTGCCATTTTTATTTTCTGTGAGTTTTTGTTTAATCGCCAACATGGCGCTCACGTCGTGGCCGTCTGCTTCCGCCACGTCAAAGCCAATTGCTTCCCACACTTTCGCGGATGCCGTATCGCCTAAAATATCCGCCGTGTTGCCATATCCCTGCAACCCGTTTTTATCTATAAATACAACGAGGTTATCTAATTTATGGGCAATTGCAAAATGCGCGGCCTCCCAGGTCGTGCCTTCGTTGGTTTCCCCGTCGCTCATCAGCACGTAGCTTATGCCCTGCGAAGGCTTTAGTTTTTTGGCTTTGGCGATGCCGGCAGCCAATGGCAGGCCGTGGCCCAGCGAGCCAGTGGCAAAGGGTATCGCCCCATATTTCAGGGGAGCAGGGTGCGCAGGCAAAGTGGTGGCATTCTTGTAAAAGGTTTCCAATGCCTCGCCGGGTATATCCCCCGTTTCGTTCAGTATGGCATACAGTGCAGTGGCGGCATGGCCTTTAGACAGGATAAAAGTATCTGACGGTTCTTTAAATTTAAGGATACTAATCATAATATCTATGCAGCTTAAAGAACAACCGATATGCCCCGAATTAGCTTTATAGTGCAACCCCAATATGCGGGATCTTAATTTACCCTGTAATTTCAGATGTTCCATTTAATTCCTTGGATAGCTTTTTGCGACAATATTACGTAATATAGCCGGATAACATAAGAAATTATGGGTTTGGGGATTTCCCCGCTTCTTTGTATTTTTCCGAAATTAAAAAAACAATTACCGTGTCTCAAAAAAAAAAACCAGTTCCTGCAAAACCAACAAGCAAAGCCCCGGAAACAACCGAAAAGCCCGTTAATACAAAAGAAAAACCTGTAACCCCCACCCCAAATACTGCTAAGGTAAGTGTAGCGCCAGCCAAAGACTTCTTTGATACGCTTGGTAACAAGGGCCCGCTATTGGCTTTAGGTTTAATTATTTTTATCGGTTTATTTGTTTTTAGGGATTTTCTTATATTCGATAAATTTTATTTTTTTAAAGACATTGGCGATGACACCTTAAATTACAACTACCCCTACGCCCATAATGTCGCTGAATACATTGGAAACCACGGGCTTCCAAAATGGTCTTTTAATTTAGGCATGGGGCAAAACCTTTTCCCTTTTGTGTTACGCGACCCTTTTGATATTTTTCTCTACATCGCCGGAAAAAACCATTTTGCTTATGCCGTGATTTATAAAGAAATTTTTAAAATTATTCTTGGGGGGTTTACTTTTTATTATTATTTAAGAACACTAAAGCTATCAGAATATTCCTCCATTACGGGCGGCATCCTGTTTGCCTACAGCGGGTTTATGATAGTGGGCAGCAGTTGGTACCTGTTTTCATTTGAGGCGTTTAATATAGCTTTTTTGCTCCTAGGTTTTGAATTGTTATTTACAAAACAAAAATGGTTCCCGTTGCTTTGCGCCCTTTTCCTAGTCTGCATTTCACAGCCCTTTAACCTATTTATTTACAGTATTTTTTTGATTAGCTATGTGTTTCTCCGGCATTTCCAGGCGGGTGTATTTTCTTGGAAAAATATTGGCATTATCTTTTTGAAAATGGCAGGGCTCGGGATATTGGCGGTATTGCTAAGCGGCCCATTCATGCTGGAGAATGTGGTACAGTTAGTAGAAAGCCCCAGAGGCAGCGGCAATTCAGGTTATGCAAACATTTTCCTTCATGCACCCATGTTTGCAATGTTAGAAACTATTGACATGGGCATCAATGTTATGCGCTTTTTTTCAAGCGATATATTAGGCAACGGGAGCGACTTCATCAAGGGCGTGCTCAGCAATTCAAATTATCTCGAAGCGGCTTTGTTTTATTGTGGGATACCCTCCCTTGTGTTAATGCCGCAAATATTCCCTTTTTTAAAACTACGCATAAGGATTGCGTTTATCATTATCATTGGCTTGTGGATATTTCCTATAATATTCCCGTATTTCAGGTATGCATTCTGGATGTTTACGGGTAATTATTACCGGGACTTTTCTTTTATGGTGTCTTTTTTCATGATGTTTTATGCCGTACACGCCCTTGATTTAATAGTGGAAAAACGGAAAATAAATTTAATTATTCTTCTTATTACGGTGGTCATTTTGTTCGTTATCCTTAATTACCCCTATTTTCCGAATAACGAAGTAACCATTATCCCCATTTATTTTTTTGTAAGCGTAATGATTTTGTTCTATGCCGGTTTACTGTTTTTTATGGGCCGGAAAAACAGCCCGGTTTACCTGAAATATATATTCATGCTTGCAGTTGTTGTTGAATTAACTTACTTGACAAATATTACGGTAAACGACCGCGATGTGCTGCTGGCTTCCGACCTGACCTCGAAAACTAAAGGGTATAATGATTATACGGTTGACGCGCTAAAATATATCAGCCAACAAGACCATTCTTTTTACCGCGTGGACAAGGTATATGGTTCATCGCCCGCCACCCATTATTCCATTAATGACGGGATGGCACAGGGTTATAGGGGCACCAGCAGTTACAATTCGTTCAATGAGCTTACCTACATCCTTTATTTGCAGTTAGTAGGTATTTCCAATAAAGATAATGAGCTCCAGTCGCGGTTTGGGGTTGGCTTCGCTTACCGCCCTATTTTAGAGTCTGAGAACCAGGTCAGGTACCTGCTGTCAAAGGGCCCGATAAGTTACCTGTCCCGGACATCCTGCGATTCATTGACCACCATCGGGGATGTGAGGATATACCGCAATAAATTCTACCTGCCTTTTGGTTATACCTATAGTCATTTTATCCCGGAAAGTGTTTATGCCAAATTATCGAATGACCAAAAGGACTTTGTCAGTTTAAGAACATGCGTAGTCCCGGATGGGGATGTAAACAAGGTGGCGGGGCTGAAAGAGTTCCAGTTAAAAGATACGGTAGCCGTATTCAGTTTCGCGCTTTATAAAGAATATACGGACAGTTTGAAAAAAGACACGCTGGTCTTAACCCACTTTGGCGAAACGCTCATGCAGGGAAAAATAGACCTTAGCGAAGACAAGATGATGTACCTGTCCGTGACCTACGATAAAGGATGGACGCTAATAGTGGACGGGCAGCCACGTGATAAACTGGTGCTGAGCGCAGGCATGACCGGGATTATGCTGACCAAGGGCCCACACACCATAGATATGAGATACGAGCTACGCTTTTTTAAATATGGCGTGTATTTGACGATTACGGGTTTATTAATTCTCGCTGGGTTGTGGTATTATACGAGGAAAAAGGAGGATACTAACCAAGAAACTGCAGTTTGACAGCCTGAATTGGCGGTCAAACTGCCATATCTTAATCATTCTTTACTATCAAGTAATTGGCATACCCTATGGTTTGGGGCAATACTTTAAATCCAAAACTATTACCGCCCATGCTGCGCGCCGCCATTGAGAATACCTGAGTGCCATTAATATAGCCCGTCCACGTGCCGTTGGTTTGGTCCAGTTCTAATACATTCCAGTTGTGCTTAACTGAGTAGAGCGAATCTTGGGTAGAAGGGATAATTACCGTTGACGCCGTGCTGCCGCTGCCCTCCGCGTAAAGTGAGTAATTACCGACCGTGTCTATGTAAAAAGCATAGCCATTGCTTGATGAGGAAGCCCCGAAAACCAGGCCCATTATATTATTGGATTTGATACGCGCGCTGACCGTAAAATTATTTTGGGTATTAATGCCGGTATTTACCACAGTCATATTTGACAAGATAACGCTGTAATCAACATATTGGAATGTGTCATTCGTGATGCTGGAATATGCGGAGTCCGTAGCATTTGTAAACGTCCATAGGCTATTGTCAACACCGTTAAACTGTTCATCATAAACAGTGTCTGTGGTGTTAGTGGTGTGGTTACCGTGGTTATAATTGTTATTGTTATTATTGGGATTTGTATTATTATAATCATCATCCCTCCTGATACAAGAAGTAAAAACCGCGCTCGAAGCTATCACCAGCCCGGCAACAGCAATAAAATGTGTAACTTTCATAGATTTCCTTTTTTATTTAAGATATAGACTCAAAAAGTACGCCGAAATTTAATGGCGCAAGGCAAAAAATAGAATTTAACATATTCTTTGCGTGGGATCCAAATACCTAACTTACACCTTCTATGCGATATATATGGCAACATATTAAGACCATTATTGAAACTTATAAGGGAGACGTGCCATTGGCGCAATTCCTTAAACTGTATTTTAAACGCTACCCCATATTAGGCAGCAGGGACCGGAAAATGCTGGGCGCAATGGCTTATAGCTGGTACCGTTGCAGCAAGGGCATTGAAATCCCAAGCCTTAAAATCGAAGAAAAAGTAAACTTGTGCCTCCGGCTTTGCAATAATGCACCCGTACCCATTCCCGGAGCCGAAGATTTACCTGCAAATGAAATACATTTCGATGCAGATAAATTGTTTCCTTATGGCATTACCCTATCCGATGGAATGGATAAAGAAGCGTGGTTACAATCCATGCTAGCACAACCAGAGCTTTTCATCCGCGTCAGGAAGGACAAGGGAAAAATCATCAGCCTGCTGAACGAAAAGAAAATACCGGTTCATTTTATCAGCGATATGTGCCTTGCGTTGCCAAATGGCGCAAAAATTGATGAGATACTCCCCCCTGACAGCTATGTGGTACAGGATGCGTCGTCGCAGCAAACCGGCTCATTTTTTACCCCAAAGAAAAATGAGCAGTGGTATGATTGCTGTGCCGGCGCGGGTGGCAAGTCGTTGTTGCTGAAAGATTTTGAACCCGGCGTACGCCTTACGGTATCTGATAAACGGGACAGCATCATCCACAACCTGCAAAAACGTTTCCGGCAATATGGGCACATATTGCCCGTGGCCCATATTACGGACGCGGCAAACCCAGGGCAACTTGATAAAGCCTTAGGCAGCAAACTGTTTGACCATATTATCTGCGATGCCCCGTGCAGCGGCTCCGGCACATGGGCGCGGACGCCGGAACAGCTTTTCTTTTTTGACCCAAGTATTTTAGAAAAATATACCGCGCTTCAAAAGGATATTGCTGTAAATGTATCCTACCATTTAAAAAATGGGGGCAGGCTTATTTATATTACCTGTTCTGTTTTTAAAACAGAAAACGAAGACGTGGTGCAGGGTATAATACAAAAAACGGGTTTGCGATTAATAGAATCCCATTTAATAAACGGCATCCCTATTAAAGCGGACAGCATGTTTGTGGGTATTATGAAGTCTAAGGCTTAGACCAGTGGGGGGATTTGTTTGACGGGCCGCTGTTTTTCATTTTTTATCCGGAACATGCTCGCCTAATATCCATAGCGGCTTCATGCTGGTTTTTTTCTTCAACCCGAAGCCTTCTACGGCATATTTATTGATGTGGTTTATGGCATCAGTTACGGAATCTGTAAAGAGGAACAGCTTTGCATCGTCGGGGCTTATTGTTTTTTCATTTACCAGGTTCTCTATATGCCTGAACAGTTCCTGGTGGTATGTGGTGCCCATTAATACGATGGGAAACCGTTTAAGCTTGCCGGTCTGTATGAGGGTTATGGATTCAAAGAACTCATCGAGGGTGCCATAGCCACCGGGCATCACCACAAATGCATAAGAATACTTGGTCATGAGTACTTTCCGGAGAAAGAAGTAGTCTATGTCCACCCAAACGTCAAGGTATTCATTGTGTTTTTGTTCTTTTGGCAATACAATATTGCACCCAACGGAGCGGCCCCCGGCTTCTTTGGCGCCACGGTTTGCGGCCTCCATGATCCCGGGCCCGCCGCCGGTCATGACGGTGAACCCGAGCTTTACAATTTCCCGGCCCATAGCCCTTGCCTCTTCATAATA